>JGI24698J34947_10001513_pt1 | contig 12279 bp, 12 predicted proteins | sample TergutMp193P3_FD_34947 | JGI IMG/M metagenome (IMG submission 34947)
ACAGTCTTTTAGCGCCACAGTTGCGGGAACTAACAACCCTTCCCAGGACGTTACATGGAAAATCGACGAGTCGGGTATACACAGCGGGACAACAATAACCGAAAGTGGCCTTCTCACGGTGTCCGTGAGTGAGACATCGTCGAAGATTACCGTAAGGGCAACATCAACGGTCGATACAAGCAAAGACGGAACCGCCACGGTTACTCTAAGTGACCCGACCTCGTCTATCACAGATGTAACAGTAACCCCTGTGACTGCCAGCGTTGTTAGAGGCAAAACCCAGAGCTTTGGCTTCACGGTTATCGGGACAGGCGATCCTGCCCAGACGGTTACATGGTCAATTCCCACATCCGGCAAAAACAGCGAAACAAAGATAGAAAACGGCTATCTCCAAGTGTCAGCAAGCGAGACCTTGTCAACGCTTACCGTAAGGGCAACATCAACGGTTGATACAAGCAAGTACGGAGAAGCCACGGTTAACATTTTCGCACTGGAGGCCCCAGTAATAACAGCAAAAGCGGAGCAGGGAATGCGCATTCGTGTTACTTGGCCTCCCGTTACTGGTGCTACCGGCTATGATGTGTATTACGAAATTGTCCCTTCTGTAGGTAAAACTCTGGTAACAAATAATAGATCAGATTTATTTTATCTGCACACCATGTTAACATCTGGTACAACTTATCGGTATTACGTCAAGGCAAAAAATAGTTCCGGTGGTGAAAGTGATTATTCCCTTCCTGCTATGGCGACAGCGAGCAGGAATGGTGACTAGATCATATATATTGTCAGTTAGCACAGCACAGGTGTCAAACACTTTTATTTCAAGGAGTTTTCAATGAGTATTTCCAAGTCAATCATCTTGCTACTTTTTCTTGCAGTTTCCTCCTTACCTCTTTTTGCTCAAATTCCCAATTCTATAATGAGAGCCCGTAATAATGCCCCCGAGGATTATATAGTCGGAATTGGTGTGGGTAAAGCTCAGACCGATTGGGAATCAATGTCACTTGCGGAGACTCGAGCTAGAGCGCAAATAGCGAGTGCAATTTATTCTGAAGTAGGAAGAACAATTAAGGATTATACTGTTGAAAGTGAGTTAACTGGTGAAACTATACGTTTTTCTGAAGAAGTTACAGTGGTTCTTTTGACCGTTCATGTTAGGAATTCCTGGATTGCTGAACTTGTAAAAGAAAGTGATGGGACATGGTGGTGTGTGGTGTACTTTAACAGAGCGGATACAGAAAGAGAAATCAGTCAAGCGCAAGCCGCGGCCAAGCTCGCTGTCCCGGCTTTTTTATTACAGAGGGCGGAAGACAGGATGGACGAAGCGTCTGAAAGGGCGGTTATGGAAGATTGGTATAATAACGCAATCGACGAAAAGGAGGATTAAATGCGATTTTCGAAACAATTTTTCATATTGGTTCTTATTTGTGTATCCACTGCCTCTATTGTTGCCCAGGAAATACCTGTAGCTATACTTAATGCTCTCCGAAACAAACCGGAAGGTTATCATGTTGGTATTGGCATGGCAAGGGCTGAATCAGAATGGGAATCAATGTCGCTTGCCATGACCAGGGCAAGAGTCCAGATTGCTCGCGAATTGTCTTCGGAAGTTCATGAAGAATTTTCTGATTTTACAGTAAGAACTGACCTATCCGATGTTTCTACTGCCTTTCAGGAAGATATTGTTGAAGTTCTTTCCACTGCTCATCTAAAAGGTGCAAGGATAATTGATCTTACCAAAACTACTGATGGCACCTGGTGGTGTGCGATTTATATGCCTAAAAACCTTGAAATTATTTCTCCGGTACAAATTAATTTCTCTGATTTCTTACTCTATGATTTATCAAGAGTGTCTTCTATTAGTAACCCCCGTGTCGTTTCCGATATCAATTTATGGATTAACCATATTTTTCAACGACAGCCTGAAGGTTGGATTTATACTTTTGGCGTTGCCAGGCTGGGAACGGACACGGCATCGTTTAATCTGGCAAAAGAACGGGCTATCCAATCAATTGCTTATACACTTTACGCAGAAATCTCATCTACTGTAACTTACTACTCTTTAACTTCTGATAATGATCCTGACGACTCCTCTGAACAGTTTAACGAAAGCATTTCAGTTAAAAGTGAACATGAAAACACATATTTGCCGTTAGGCTTGGTTGATTTCGTAAAAATCGAAGATGGCTCATTGTGGGTGGCAGTGGGTTGTCCGGTTTATACTGTAGCATCTGAAACATGGTGGCTGAGTGTCCCGGCATCTGATGCTTTTGACGCAGAGGCTCGGATGGACGAATATTTAAGGGCAGACAGAGAGGCAAAGGCAGAACAAAGGATGCACGAAGCATTTAGAGAGACAATTGGAGAAGAATGGTTCTAACGCAAAGGTGACCTTTTCACCGCCAAAAGGAATATGGGGTAGAATATTGTGTTAAGAAATAAAATTACATCACTTTGCCTCTTATACCTGGCTCTACTCCTGCTATTCGCGTCCTGCGCAACCACCGGCGCCGCGACTAACCAGCCCGATTGGGTACGGAACCCATCCACGAGGTACGATGACCGGGCGTATGTCGCCAAGGTAGGCGTCGGCAGTTCCCGCGAAGCGGCGGAGAAAAACGCCCTGGGCAATCTTGTCGCCTACTTCGGGCAGGACATTCAGGTTGACGAAAGGGTGGTCGTGTCATATCAGCAGGCGGTGAGGAGCGGGGTTGCCGCCACATGGTCGGAAAATACTGCCGTTGACAGTATGATATCAACATCCGCCGGCCTTGATTCCCTCGTGGGAGCGGAAATTGGCGATAGATGGGATGACGGCAGGGATTATTATGCCATGGCCGTTTTGAACAAAGCCAACGCTGTCCGTATCTATTCAGATATCATCCGGTCAAATCAAACAATGATTGACAATCTTGTCAACATTTCGACGGAAGAGAAAAACACCCTCGAAGGATACGCCCGTTATCAGTTTGCGGCAACCGTCGCCGATATGACGCTCCCGTACGCGAATCTGCTTTCGGTTATCGGCGGGCCCAGCCAAACCGTTAAACGCGGTGATGAGTACCGGCTTGAGGCGCGTAACATCGTCAAAGCAATCCCTGTCGCCATCCACGTGCGGAACGACATGGCGGGCAGAATTGAAGGGGCCTTTGCCAAAGCGCTTTCCGATTTGACCTTTCAAAGCGGTGGAAACAATTCACGCTATGTGCTCGATGTTGACATCGTCACTACCGCGGTTGAAGATCCGAATGACGAGAGGAAATGGACTCGCATTATTATCACCGCGAATCTTGGTGATTCCGCTTTTGGCACAGTATTATTACCTTATATTTTTAATAATCGGGAAGGACATACTACTCAAGCGATGGCTGATAATCGCGCTTATATGGCAGCAGAGGAACGAATAAGCAACGAGTACGCGAATCTCTTGTCGGGCTACCTCAATCAACTACTGCCGAAAAACCAGCCTTGACAGGCGGCAAGAATTTGGTATTAATGTAGGGATAGTTGAGTGACTATCCCTATAAAAAATCTAAGGAGAGATTTGTTATGAAGAAGTTGAGCGGAGTTGTTTTTGCGGTATGTTTGGTGTTGATCCTTGCCGGTTGTAAAAGCGGGCCGGCGAGCGCGGCCGAGGGCGGAATGCCCGACTGGGTTCTAAAAGCGCGGAGAGACGCGCCCGAGGACGTAATTGTGGGCATTGGTACCGCAAAAATGGCGACAACGAACCAATCAATGAACACGTCCGAGACCAGGGCGAGAGCGCAGGTTGTCAGGGCAATCCAGTCCATGGTCAGTAACATGATCGAAGATTACACGGTATCCAGCGAGGTCGATACTTCCGCGAAGGTGGCTTTCCAGCAGGAAATAACCGTAGCGCTCGGGAGAGCCAGTCTTTCAGGCGCCCGTATAGTGGAGCAAAACGCCGATAGAGACGGCGCCTGGTGGACGGTAATCTTCTTCGATAAATCACAGGCATCCAGGGAGATCAGCACGGCTCAGGCGCTGTCCAGGCTGGCCCCTTCGTACGGCGCCGCAATGTTGGCGGAAGACAGAATGGCGGAAGCATTCAAACAGGCCGCTCAGGAAGACTGGGTTGGCTACACCGACTTCTGATTAATATTGGGGCTGTCCGAAAAATTATTTTCGGACAACCCCAGGTTTCTTCGCAAAGAGTATCATAGTGAAAAAACTTTTTATTATTGGGATCACATTGATACTCTTTGCGTGCGCCGGTTCGCCGGGCGTCAGGTCAAATTCCGCAACAACAGACTTTTCCCACATAATAACACTGCCGGAACAGGGTAATCTGATTATCCTGGGAGTAGCCGGCCGCCAGTCCACACGGGAAAGGGAACTGAACATCGCAAAGGAAGACGCGGCACGGAAAGCGTCCATGTACCACCGGGTTTATGGCAATTTAATTGAGTGGCATTATATTGGGCCGGGCTTTTTTGATTATGACATGGATTCATCCAACTGGCTGGAATACGACGAAGAATTGGAAGTATACATGGACAGGCTTCGGTTTGATCCCGATAAAGATCTAACGAGAGACCACAACGGCGTGACGTATATTCGCTTTACCTATCCCGCGAATTTTCCCGGAAATATCGCTTATTGGATTGGAAAAAACCCGGACGGCAGCCCTGAATGGACAACCCGGCCTCCCGACAGCATAAACGGTTTTATTACCGGAGTTGGCCGCTCGGGAAGACAGGAAAGGTTTTCAAATACCGTCAGGAGATCCTATGAAGCCGCGGTGATCTCCATTGTATCGAAAGTGTCAACTTCCATGGAAACAAGTGATACTTCGATTCAAAGACAGACTGAATCGCAAATCCGCCGTCAAAGCTCAGCTACCCTAAGCAATTTTCTGGTTCTTGAAATCTGGGTAGATCCTCAAACCGGCGCAGTCTGGACTTTAGCAATCGCCCGGGGTTAGCCCTTCCTACTCCCTTATTCCCCTACTCCCTTACTTACCTATTCCCCTATTCCCCTATTCCCCTTATAATGAAACCATGAAAGCTTTGGTACTTGAAGAAAAAAAGAAACTCAGCCTCCGGGATTATCCGTTAAGCGAAACCGTGGGGCCCGACGACGTAAAAATCGCGATTAAGGCCTGCGGCATCTGCGGCAGTGATATCCATTATTACCTTGAAGGGCGAATCGGGGACTTCGTTGTCAATGAGCCGATGATCCTGGGCCACGAGGCGAGCGGCGTCGTGCTTGAAACCGGCGCCAACGTCAAAAACCTGAAAGCCGGCGACAGGGTCTGCGTGGAGCCGGGAATACCGGATTTCAAGAGCGCCGAAACCCTCAAGGGCATGTACAACCTCGACCCGGCGGTGCGTTTTTGGGCAACGCCGCCCCACCACGGCTGCCTGCGGGAAACCGCTGTCCACCCGGCGAGCCTCACCTTCAAGCTGCCGGACAACGTTTCGTTTCACGAAGGCGCGCTTGTGGAGCCCGTCGCGATTGGCGCGTGGGCGGCCAGGAAGGCGAAGATTGCGCCCGGGGACACCGCCCTTGTTATCGGCGGCGGAACCATCGGCATCGTCACCGCCCTGGCCGCGGAATCCTCAGGCTGCTCAAAAGTCTATATCGCGGACATCAAGAAAGGCAAACTTGATTTCATCAACACGCACTACGGCGACAGGCTGGAAGCCATCGATCTCAACAAGACCGACATCATGCGCTATTTCGCCGGGAAGGGAATAAACGGCGTTGACATCGTGTTTGAGGCGTCGGGCAGCGTGAAGGCATACGAGGGCATCTGCGCGTACCTCGTTCCCGGCGGCAGGATGGTTCTCATCGGCATGCCCAGCGGCCCGGTTCCGCTTGACGTGGTAGCGATGCAGGCGAAGGAACTCTCCATCGAAACCATCTTCCGTTATGTGAACATCTATCCGCTGGTCATCAACATGATTGCCTCCGGGAAGCTGAACGTAAAGCCGCTGGTAACAAAACAATACTCCTTCGCGGATTCAATCGCCGCCTTTGAATACGCCGCGACCCTGCCGGAAAACGACGTGAAGATCATGATCAACCTGGATAACGCATGAATCAATACTTGATTGAGGGCGGGTACCCCATCAGTGGAACCATCAAAGCCAGCGGCAACAAGAACGCCGCCCTGCCCTGCATAGCCGCCGCCCTGCTGACCGGCGAACCGGTAATACTGCGAAACATCCCAAACATCGAAGACGTTCAGGTGATGCTCTCGGTATTCAGGACCCTGGGCGGCGACGTCGCCCCGCTGGGGCCTAACGCATGGCGCCTTACGGCAGGCGGCATCACTTCCTCACAAATCCCCCTGGAAGAAGCCGGGAAGATACGCGCCTCGATTCTCTTCGCGGGGCCGCTGCTCGCAAGGACAGGCAGGGCGGTGCTGCCGCCGCCCGGAGGCGACGTCATCGGCCGCCGCCGCCTCGACACCCACTTCCTCGTACTCACCGAGTTAGGCGCAACTGTTGAATTCGTCGAAACCCCGTCTTCAATTTCGCATAACGACGGAGCCGGCGGCTCCGACGCGTTCGTCTTCAGCAGCCGGGGACTCAGGGGCGGAGATATATTTCTTGACGAGGCGTCGGTAACCGCCACGGAAAACGCGGTAATGGCCGCGGTCCTCGCCGATGGCGACACGATCCTCACCAACACCGCGAGCGAGCCTCATGTGCAGGACCTCTGCCGCATGCTCTGCATGATGGGCGCAGGCATTGAGGGAATCGGCTCCAACATCCTCAAAATCCGCGGCGTAAAAAAGCTCTCGGGCTGCGACTTCACCATAGGCGCCGACTTCATGGAAGTGGGTTCCTTCATCGGCCTCGCCGCGGTCACCCGGGGGGAGCTTTTCATCGAAGGCATAAAAAGCGCCGACATACGTCCCGCGAAAATCGCCTTCGGCAAACTGGGCATCGTGTGGGAACACTCCGGCAGTACCCTCCACGTGCCCGCCACGCAAGCCCTTGAGGTAAACCACGACCTCGGCGGAATGATCCCAAAAATCGACGACGCGCCCTGGCCGGGCTTCCCGCCCGACCTGACCAGCATCGTCACGGTCGTGGCGACCCAGGTCAAGGGCACAGTCCTCATCCACGAAAAGATGTTCGAGTCGCGCATGTTCTTCGTGGACAAACTCATCGGCATGGGGGCGCGCATCGTCCTCTGTGATCCCCACCGCGCAGTGGTCTCAGGCCCCACCCGCCTCACCGGCTCCGAACTGCAAAGCCCGGACGTACGCGCCGGCATGGCCATGGTCATCGCCGCCATGGCCGCCGAAGGCAAAAGCCGCATCGACAACGTCTACCAAATCGAGCGCGGCTACGAGAACATCGTGGCAAGGCTCTCCTCGCTGGGCGGCAAGATCAGCGTAAGCGGGTAATAAATACACATGAAGGCGCAGGAGACAGTAGAAAAAGCTATTTTGCTATTTTTACATCCATAACTCCTTATTATACAAGGAATTATGAAAATCAATCCAGAAGCGGAACGAAATAGTAAAGCTCTGGATGGAGACACTTAACTAAGTCAAAATCGAAGAGTAAAAGTTGTTTTGGTTAAAATATTTTTAAATACCTGGACTTGTATTGACTCTACGACATTAAAATGCTATACATAATACGAGTTTTGAATTTGTTTGTTTTCTATGAGTTAACAGAGGAATAACATGAGAAGAATTATAGCAATGGATATCAATAATTTAGTCATAAAGGCATTAAATGCAATAAAAAAAGATGGCATAACGAGTAATTCGAGATGTGGTAGTGTAAAAGGGTTATTTGATTGCGAATTAATCCTGACTAATCCTCAAAATAGGCATATAAGTTTATGGGCTCGTAAATATAATATATATGCATCCATTGCGGAACTTATCTGGGTATTTTCAGGTGATGATAATATAGATCCTTTGTTATCCTATTTTCTAAAACGTACCAAAGACTTTTCAGATGATGGGAAAAAGTGGAGAGGGGCATATGGTCCCAGATTGTATCACGGCAAACAAATTTCCAATATAATTCACAGTTTTATAAATGAAGGCATTACAACAAGAAGAGCCGTTTTCGCTATTTGGACCCCGTACGAAGATACAATCTTTTCAATTGAAGAGACTGGATACGGGTTAAAAGATATTCCTTGTACTTTAGGAGGCACGATTTGGATTTCCAAAAAAAAATTATTTTTAAAATTATTTATGAGATCAAATGATGTCATATGGGGATTATCACATATAAATATTTTGGAATGGACGTTTTTTCAAGAACTAATTTGCTACTTGCTAAATAATCTATTGAGCTATGATGTTTCATTAGGTTACTATCATCATTCGGTAACAAACTTACACTGTTATGAACGTCATTTGAGACTTTCCGATTCAATCCTTAAAAGTAATAAAAATTTGTTGGAATACAATAAACGAACCTCTTTTGCACTGAAAGTACCGTATCAAAAAAACGATATTGATGGGTCAATTAAAAATTTTTTTATTGCTTTATCTGATGAAATAGTGTCAAATATTAATAATAGTTTTAGATTGAACGAAAGACTAAATAGAATTAACGGTATATTTGATGAAATCTATAGAATTGAAAAAGAAAGAAACTTGATATATTCATATATGATTGTTATTGTTTTGTTTATTCATTTTGATAATGTAAGTAATAAAAATGATTCCGATATTGCCAAAGCAATATTGGAATTTGTTCCAGAAGATTTGAAAAGATCGATGTTATATAGTAAAAAAACACCTCATGAAATTAACAAAATACTAAAGGAGGAGTTCTTGTGAAATTTGTTCATATATCTGACTTGCATATGTCAAGATCACTTAAGTATTCAAAAGATCAAATAAAACATTTCTCTGAAATGCTGGAATCATTATTTGATTCAGAAAAAGTTGTTTTCCTTATCACAGGAGATATCATTGAAAAAGGTAACAAAGAAGATTATAAATTAGGGTTGAAATTTTTTGAAAGATTTATAAATGACAGTGTTGTTTTTGTTCCTGTACCGGGAAATCATGACATCATATGTGATGCTTGTAATAATTTTGAATATTTCAACAAGTTTACCGGAACACTTAGAAATAACTACGACATATATTTTACGAATTCCAAATCGTATGTAGAAATAAATATTGGTGAATTTCAGCTCATTCTCTTTAATTCGGCATACCATTGCAATCGCGAATATGGATTAATCGACAAAAAAGCTCTTAACGAACTAAATAATAATGATATTTTGAACAATGAAAAAATCAAAATTGCGCTATTCCATCATATTCTAATCCCGACGGATAACGAATATCTATCTATAATAAGAAACAGCTACGAATTCCTTTCCTTTTTATGTGAACATAATTTTTTGTTTGGTTTCCATGGACATAGTCATATTTCATCCGGAATTACTGTTGGTAAAAAATGCCTGAAATTGGTTGGAGTCTCTTCATTATTCTCCCCGTATGAAAATAATATAAATAGTCAGGTAAATATCATAACTATAGATCATGTCAAGTCATATGATGTTAAAAAATATATTTATATACAGGATGATATTACGGTCGGTCGATGGGGTAATTTCAAACCAGTATCATTTAACATAATTTAATGGAGGTTTTTTGATGATTATATCAGCGAAAAGTTTTGAGGAATTACATAAGAAAGCAAAGATAAAGATTGCTGAAAAAGCATGCTATCAACTTGTTTTGAAAGTCGATTGCGATATAAATGAAATTGATTCAAATTTTGTTGCAACTTACTCTAATGATGCGAGGAAGTGGCAGGCGCCAAAAAAACCAGAGGATTTAGTTATTAATCATGGGCAATATTTATTTTCCAATGGAGATCCTTTTAAGTTTATAAAAGAGGAACTTAAAAAAAAGCCCGATAGCAATAGAGCATTATTCTCAATGATTGATATGGAAAAAATATATAAAAGCAATGATGACCCTATTCCATCATTCTTGAATTTACAATTTGGTTTGTTGGAAAAAGATAAATTATTAGTATCAGCGTATTTTCGAGCACTTGAAATACACAATTTTTTGCCAATTAATATTGCTGAAATCTGTCTATACATAAAAAATTTAAAAGACTACTTTGTAACGATAAAACGTATAAAATGCGATATCTACACCTTTAAAGCCTATTCAAATCCTGATTTCTATTGTCTCAGGAAAGCCGAATTAGATTTAATTAAACCAATTCCTTTGTTGACAATATTGATGGAAAGAAATTATGACAAAATTATTGAAATGATTCGTTCAAAAGCAACAACTGTGGAATCGGTTATTGATGTTACAGGTATAAAAAACCTCTATGAATGCTTGCGAGCATTAAATAAAAAGGAAAAAATAAGTGGTTTTGATGGAATTAATAAAGTATTTAAAGAAACCATAAAATTATTCGAAGCCATAAAAAACAAGAGGAAGGTTTTTTCGAACTATAAAATTATAGAAGATAAGTATATTGCAATAAAATCAAATCTGGAAAATATTGAAGAATATATACAGGGAATGCAATAGGTGGTAGGTAATGATTGTATTAAGGAGTTTATTTTGACAAACCTCAATATTTTATATACCGTCAAAGCAGAGACAACTGAAAATATCCAAAAGACGATAAAGTCAGTATCTGAACAAATCAACAATAAAGATACTCTCTTTAAAAAAATAAAGATTTTATTTGGTACTAAGAATTACCTGTATAAAGAAAATAATATTACGACAGATTCTTTGTTATTGGCGATCGTATTATTTGACATCTCCGGTCAATATGATAATTATTTCAGAGAAATAAATATATTTAAAATCAGGGAAATATGTGATAGATGGAATTTGCAATATGATTACATAAGGGACATATCTTTTTTTCACAAAGAATTGATCATCATTTTTCAAGAGTTATCTAAATGAAAAGAAGAGGATATTTTTTTGCTTTTGAAGGCATAGATGGAAGTGGTAAAAGCACAATAATAAAAATAGTGAATACAAAACTGAAAGAGAATAAAATATCGACTTATATTACAAAGGAACCTACTGATAGTCCTTTTGGTTCTTTAATTCACCAGTTTATGACAGGAAGGCTAAATACTGATCACAGAGCAATTGCTGCAATGTTTGTTGCAGATCGTATGGATCATATCACCAATAGTTTAGATGGAATGAAACAAATTATTGATAATGGAATAACAGTAATCTCTGATAGATATTATTTTTCTTCTTATGCATATCACAGTATTTTTATTGATATGGATTGGGTTATTAACGCAAATAGAATATGTTCCGATATTCTAAAACCAGATTTGAATATTTTCATTGATACTACTCCAGAAACATGTATAAGACGGCTTGAACAAGAAAGATTTTCAAAGGAAAAATACGAAGAACTGGAACATTTAAGGATAGTAAGAAAGAAATATTTAATTGCTATTAAAAAATTAAATCATATTGAAAATATAGCAATTATTGATGGAAATAAAACGATAGATGAAATAGCGAATAATGTTTGGCATACTATACAAGAGATAATGAAGACTGAGGAATAATTAGGATACCAAAACAGATGTGTTTAGAATGATACCATATTCGTTTTATAAAGGATCTTACGCAAACACAACATCAAATTGCCGGCAGACCATCTGCGCCGCGTTGCGGCCCGAGATAAGCGCCACGGGCAGGCCGCCGGGCAGCATGGTGCGGTGTCCCGCGAAATACACGCCCTTTGTATCCGCAAGCGTACATGGGCAGGCCGCCGCATTAGAGTCACCCTTTCCCATGATCGCCATCCACGAGCCTTTCGCCGCGCCGGTATAGCGCTCATAAGTCAGCGGCGTGGCGATGTCAACGACATCGACTTTGCCCTCCGCCTGGGGGAACTTTTGACACAGGGCGCGGACTACCTGCTCCGCGACGGCCTTCTTCTCCGCCTCATACCGCCCCTCGTCCCGGGCTTTTTTCCAGAAGTCATAGCTGTCGCCCAGGAGGGCGGTCGTCAGCGCGGTGCAGCCCTCTGGCGCATAACCGGGATAGTTGGCGTAATTGTTAAAACCCAATACCGGGTAGCTAAAGCCGCCGCATCGAATTGGTTCGGGAACCTCAAACATGGGAGTTTCGGGAAGTTTTCCCCCAACGCCGATACAAATAAAGCAACAGGCTGCGGGCTTTACGTCGCGTTTCAGTTTAAGAAGCCACTCGTCCTCAGGCGGTGTGTCGAAGAGGCGCTCCGCCGCGGCAAGCGTTTCCTGCGTGACAATCACGGCGTCCGCGGCCAGCGCCTCGCC
>JGI24698J34947_10001514_pt1 | contig 12278 bp, 8 predicted proteins | sample TergutMp193P3_FD_34947 | JGI IMG/M metagenome (IMG submission 34947)
CCCCCCCTATATATGGTATATTTTATGCAGCGCGTATACTATATATAGTATACTATACAGTATATTCTCTAATTGTACGTACAATTTACGCGTTCAAGCCGCAAGTCGCGGATGCCGCCACGCGGCTTACGTTACACGCCGACCGCTCAATTCGGAATCTCTTGACCGGGGCGCGTCTTACGCGATGTACGCCCCGTCTCAAATATTCATAATATGTCCTACTCATTTAATTATCAAAAAGGGAGGTTGTTTTTATGGNGGTTAGCAGTATTGTCAGAAATTCAGTAGTCGTCGGCGTTGCCCTGTGCGGGACGATATTCGCGCAGATGAGGGTCGGGGCGCCTGCCGCGCCGGAACCCGTACAAGTCTACGCGCAGCTCGACACGTCGGTTGAAGACGGAGAGCAGGCAGACGAAGAGCCGTGGGCACCGCCGCCTGTGAGGGAGGCAGTCCAAGCCCCGCCGCCGGTTCAAGAACCGCCCGCCCAGACCAGAGCCGCCGAGCCGTCGCGCGAAACGCTGGAATGGGACAAAAAGGCGAAAAACATAGTCTCCGTTGATTTCAACCCACTCGTTTCCTCAATAGGCCTCGGGCAGGCGTTCAGCCTNCTGAACTATATTATCAAGGAAGAGTATAGAGAATTGTCAGAATTCAAAGGCTCCGGTTTCGGCATAGGCATACAGTACACACGGCGGCTGCCCAATAACCTGGCCGCCGCGCTGAGATTCGACTATTTAACAACCGGCCCAAAATTTGAATTTAACGGCAACATCCCTGATTTGAACGCTAACAAAGGCGACTACCAAAATTTTAATTTTACAACATACTTCTTCGAGGGGCATATCCGGTACTACCCGCTCGCGAAAGGTTTTTTTGTAGACGGAAACCTCAGTTTCGGGAACTTGATATTCAATATTGACCAGAAATTTACTGATAACATATATGTGTTCGAAAGAAACAATAACGGGACTGTGGTGTTAAGGAATGTACCAATAGGCGTTGAGGAGAAATTCTCGCCGGCAGTGAGCCTGATTAAAATCGGCCCCGCGTTCGGATTGACCGAATCTCTCGGAAAAAACGGCGGGTTCACGATGGAATTCTCTTTCGGCTACCAGTTTGGAATCCCCGTGAGCAAGAGCATCACAGACCAGTTGGGCGACAGGTTCCAATTCTTTGTCGATAGCGACGGCGAAGCCACGAAAGAGCTTTTAGACGCCTCCGAAAAATTTTTGTTTGGGGGAGGGCCGCGTTTAGCGACCACCGTNGGCTGGAGTTTTTGAGGAACCGGGCGGCGCTGCCCGATTATTAAATAATTATTAACAATTAACACTATTTATAATAAGGAGAGACGTATGAGAATCAAATCAGTAAAAAATAAAATCCGCCGCCTGTGCGGTATAACCGTAGCGGCAGCCGTAACCGCGCTGGCAGTGTTTGGATGCGTGGGTTCTACCGGACTCGAAGCGGGGAACGACAGCAAGTTGATACTCCCGAAAGGCGAGGCGTGGGTATATACTTTCGACCGGGTNAGCAACAACTTGCCGTTGCCGAACAGTTCTATTTCCGCGCGTTCTATATCATCACCGAATGTCGCGTTGATTTTTAAGGCTGATGGCAAAGTGGAGCGGCTCGGCATTTCTTCGGACAAATGGTATGTGGATGTGGAATACCAACAGTCTTGGAGTACGCTGGGCAGTGAAATGACGTTGAGCGGTAAGGGCGCTGATACTACGTTTACTTTCTCCCTGACAGGGGAGGGTTCTGAACAGATTTTGACATTAGAACATAGTGACAGGTATTATATGTATTCTTTGAGGGGATATGAGAGAAAGGCGATTGAAATAAGCGACGGCAAGAATCAAAATTGAGACTTTGATTTTAACGTTTTGACCGCATTAAAAGGTTGGGNAGGGCACGCCCCAGGGGCGGGGTGCCCTTCATAGGCTATTTTTAAGTTGAACGGCTATATTATGAAAAAATTTGCACTGCTATTTTTGTTTCTGTTATGCGCGGCGGCGTTGGCGCAAGAAGATGGCTTGCCGCGAATCGCCGTATATGTAACAGGGGACGACATCCACGACAATATGAAAAACGCGCTGGGTACGAGAATGCTTGCCTCTCTCGTAAACAGCGGGCGTTACAGCGGCATAGAACGCTCGCAGGCGTTTTTGGCCGAGATTGACAGGGAGCATACAAAACAGCGCAGCGGAGCGGTAGACGACAACCAAATCAGCTCGCTGGGGCGCCAATTCGGCGTCAAGTTCGTATGTATCGTAAACATAACCCCGATATTGGGCGATTTTCAGGTGTCCGCGCGGATAGTAAACGTGGAAACCGCCGAGATAGCGTTTATCGGGGAATCGTCCGGCCCGTTGAAAACGGTAGACGACCTTGAATCGGTTTCGGACATGGTAGTGGACGGGATGTTCGGCAGGCAAACCCGGCGCGCAAGGAAACCCGCCGCCACGCCTGTCCCCGCGCCAATAACGCAAGCGCAGCAGCCCGCCGCCGAACTGCGGCGCGATATGCCCGCACCCGCCGCGCAAGAGGTACGCCCCGCGGAGCCGCTGCCGGTCGAAGCGGACAAGGCCGCGCAAAACAATAGGGCGCACGANCTCTACATCGCGTTGAGGTATCTGCCGATAGCGGGGCCGGTTTATGTCAAACCGCTTGCGTATAATCTGGAGTTCGGCGGGGTTTGGAGTGGCGGCTTCTTTTTGGGGGTCGATGGGGGATACGCTTATTACGAAACCAATAACGATGTTGCCGAATTTATGGGCTTCTACGTTAGCGTCGGCAGCGTGTCCGAACTGACCCCCGAAATAAAATTCGCTTACGGCGTCTCCGCGGGCTATGGGTTTACCAAGCATCACGACAACGACGGCAGATTGCCCTCGTTCAACGATTCCGATGCCCTTATTCTCGGCCCATTCATCCGCTTGCGTCTGCGCGTCGTTGAACTTTCGTACAGAATTTTCTTCGGCAACCGCAAGTGGGATAACAAGTACACAAGCGGCGTTTACGACACCGGCGGAGATTTCGGCGTTTCCCACGAACTCGGCATCGGCGTGTATTTGGAGGGTTCCAAGCGGAAGTAAGTATATAGTAATTCCACTTGAAAACTTATGATGGAGGGCACCCCGCCCCTGCGGGGCGTGCCCTACCCAACCTTATAAATGCGGTCGGTATGTTAAAGTCAACGTCAAAAGCGGTTTTGATTTTGACTTTAACGTTTTGACTGCATTTATAAGGTTGGGTAGGGCTCGCCCCGAAGGGGCGGGGTGCCCTCCATAATCATAGGCATTGTGCCCTCCATCATAACATAAGTTTTCAAGTGGAATTACTATAGCAAGCCGTTGCTACTCCACGCTCTCCGCAAAGGCTTTTTGGTAGAACAGGTGTTTGGGGTCGGTAACCCTGTATCCGTTGTTCTTTCCGAACGTAATGTCGTGGCGCGATATGCTCTTTATTCCGTAGCCGATGTGGGCGTGCGGGCCGCTTGTCCTGCCGGTCATGCCTATGGAGCCTATGGGCATGCCTTTTTTTACGGTGTCGCCTTCATCGACATATCGTTTGTCTAAGTGGGAGAAGAAGATCACGGCGTCGTCGTCGTTGAACTTCACGCCGACCGTCCTGCCGCCCAGCGCGTCTGTTTTGAGCGCGGCTATACCGTCGACGGGGCTGATTACGTCGCTGCCGTACGCGCCGGCTACGTCTATGGCGTAGTGGGGCTGGCCGCCGCCGCTCCCGCGCTCGCACCAGTCGCCGGTGACGTAGGTGTAGGCGTCGTCGATCATGTCCATGAAGAAGCGGTAGGCGGGCGCCATGGCCTTTTCCTGCGGGTTCGTTAAGTTCAGCGGCGGGTAGAAGCGGAGGGACGTGCCGACNGGTATGCGGTTGTAGTCCACAATCCTCGGTTCGTCAGGGTGTTTCGTCATGTTGTAGGCGTCGACGGTTTCCATGAGGTAGTTGGTCACGTCCCTCTGCGACGGGACGACTGCCCGAAAGACGCAGATGGCATGTTTCGCGAGGCGCGCGATGTTGTCGCCTTTGGTGAACGTGTGCGTGATGGCCGCCGCGGAACCGCTCTCAACTATCTGCTGCGGCGCGACCGGACGCGGCGCGGGCATGTTTGGGACCGGCCTGTTCATCGCGACGACGACGATGATCAGGAGCGCGGCGCACAGTCTGCACGCGAGCATGATCCTGCTCTCCGGCGCGGCGGCGGCTTCGGCGCTGATCCCGTTCAGCACCTGCTGCACGTTTTGGGCTAACAGGTCGAACGCCCTTGTGGCAACGGGATCGCCGCCGTGGTCGTAGAGCGTCTTTCCGGCATCCTGCGCGTTGCGTATAGCCACAGAGTCAGGGATTTCGAGGTCGAACATGACCGGCCTCGGCAGGAGCGAGGTACCGCCTTTGCTGTGCACGGCAGCCTGCTCGCAGAGCGAGTCCAGAAAGCGCCGGTTTACGTTTACGGTGCGCGCCTTGCCGTCCGCGCTGCTGTCGCTCCTGCCCACGCCGTTCTTCACAATGCGCAGCCTGACGCCGGGGTTGCGCGAGATCAGCCACTTGACGTGCGACAGGTATTCCTTGAAACTCTTGGTTGAGAGGGCGCTCAGCGTGACGGGGATCAGGTTCAGGTCGCTGTTGAGGTATATGAAGCGCGTGAGCCGGTTCCACATTGACGGGGTGTCAATCACAATGTACCCGTAGCGCTCTTTTACGATGTTCAGGTTGTGGAGGAAGTTGCCGTACTGGTATCCGGCGGGGGCGTTGAAGAGTCCGGCCCCGGCAGGCACTAAGTGGAGGTTTTTATCTACCTTGACGATGGCGTCGTCGATGGAGCCGCTGCCTACCACGCCGCCTATGAGTTTTTCTTCGAACGTCGCGATGAGGGCGGATGCGTCGAGCATCTCCACGCAATCGGATACGGAGAGTCCGGACGAGAACCTGCGCCTGAAAAAATCCCATGATGTACAGGGGACTACGGTCTCGTTGACCCCGAGCGCCGCGCCGGCGCTCCCCTGGACGTCGAGGTCGATAATTAGTACGGGCCCGCGCCGGCTCAGCGCCGCCGCTAAGTTGGTCGCCAAAGTAGACTTCCCCACGCCACCCTTGATGTTGGCGACGTGGATGATGCCTCCCCTGTCGTCGGCCTCCACAAAGACCACGGGGTTAAGCCGTTCTTCCGACATTACGCGCCTGCTGCCCGTCAGACGGCGTCTATCGCCGCTTCTATGTCGGACGGTTTAAGGAGTACGCGGTCTTTCTCGCCGGGCTTCCTCTGCCCAACCGCCACAAAATTCTCCCCGGCGTTGTAGAAGACCACCGGTTTGTCCTCAAACCTCCGCCACGCCCCGAAGTAGTCGTATATGCACCTGCCCCTGTTCCAAGCCTCCACGTTGATGTAGACCATCTCGAATTTCGACGCGGTAACCGCCGCCATGAACTCGTTTGAGGTGGTGCAGACCACAGCGTCGATCTTCTTTTTTGAAAACGCCTCGCGGACAGGCTCCGCCTGCTTCCGCACGCCGTCCAATACTAATACTTTCATATCTCTTCCTCCTTTGGTATCACGTTTGACAAGCCACGTTTATGGGTGACGATAAACCGCAGGCCCTGCGGCGGCGCATTGACCGCCCGCCGTAAAGCCCTCACTACAGAGTACGTTTATCACCGCAAAAAAATTATTCTTTTGGGGTATGATATCAGCGCCATCCCCAAATATCATTAAATTACTTTGCCGCGTTCAGCGCCGCCAGCAGATTNTCCGCTTTCTGGTGGTAGCTGCCCGCAAGCGTGTCGGCGATCAGCGCCTTGCAGTACGCGCCTGCCGCGCCGGGGTTGTCCTTATTCAAAAGCGCGAGCCTCCACCGTATCGCCGGGTGGCGGTGCGCGACGTTTTTATCGCGCAAAGCCCTCTCAAGGTTCCTGATGGCGGCTGCCGCGTCGCCCTTCTCCTCGTAGGCCGCGGCCAGCCCCTCGAGCGCCTGCCCCTTCACGAAGCCGCCCGCCCCNCCGGCGTTCACCGCCGCCTCGAACCACGTGACCGCCTGGTCGACGTTGCTCTGCTGCAGGTATATGCTCCCCATCATGAACGCGCTCATGGCCCCGACCGGCGTGTTCCTGTAGGTGTTGGCCGCCTCGCCGAACGACGCCAGCGCTTCGTCGAAGCGGTCGGCGTTGTAGTCGAGTATGCCCACGCCGAATATCTCCTGCGCCTTCCTTATGCTCGATTCCCTCGTGTTGTTGTATATGAGCGCCCCGCCCACAAGGATAACAACCACCGCGCAGCAGGCCATGACAACCGTACTGTTCTTCGAAAAGAACTCCCTCGCCTTCACTACGCCGTCTACGAGTGGATCCGCCCCCTCCGCCACCCCGCCCTTTTTCCTGATATCCAACTCCGGTACCTCCCTGCCATCGGTTTTTACATGATAAAAATATCCGCGGAAAAGATTGCGCAACCCTCTGCGGATAGAATATATTAAAATAGTTATATTTAAAATAGTTATCGGCAAAAACAAAATCAAGCAAATTGTGGTGAATTATGGATAACATGGCTGACGGCGCGGCGCGGCGGCAATCGGGGCAGGACCTGCTTTCGCAAAACGAGATGCTCAAGGCCCAGCTTATCAACGCCTCCCTGATCAACGAATTAGTCAAGGTGTTGCACTCCTGCACCGATCTGGACGGCATCGTGAAGACCGTGCTGCTGTCGTTCCAGGACCTGGTGAGCTTCGACCGTGCGGCTCTCTTCACGATCAACGGCGACAATTTCCGCCTCGAACCGCGCAACTGGGTCGGCGTCAGCGCCGCCGATATGGAGGGTTTTTCGGTTACGCTGGGGTTCGAGGGGGGCGACATCACCGACGCGATATTCCTGAACCGGCACATTTTCGTGGAGGAGCCCGACCCCTCGTCCGACGCCTTCAGCATGAAGCTGCAATCGCCCTCCTACATAGTGATACCGCTCCTGAAGAAGCCGACGCGCAAGTGCTGGGAGATCAGGGGCTGCACGAAGAAATCGTGCCCATGCTACGGCAGCGTCAACCCCTACTGCTGGAGCCAGATGAACGGCGGCGCCGAATGCGGCAGCGAGGACGACCGGCGCAGGCGCTGCCTCGCGTGCGCGGCGTTCAAGGCCGAGGGCGTGTTCTGGCTCGACCGGAAGGCGAGCGCCCAGCCGATCACGAGCGACGACATCACGAACCTGACGAACATCATCACGCTGGCCGGGCTCGTGTTTGAGAACTTCCGCATGATGAACGCCCTCGACGCGGCGAACCATGACCTCACGAACGCCAACGACACGCTGCGCAAGGTCAACTACGAGCTGGAGATCGCGCAGGCGAAGATCCGCCTGGACCTCGAGCATGCCCGGTCCATCCAGCAGAAGCTGCTCCCGCAGGACATAAACAGTTCCGGCGACGACTACAGCATCAGCACGCGCTACCTCGCGGCGAACACCGTGGGCGGCGACTATTACGACCTCTTCCGGATCGCGGACGGCGTCTACGGCGTCATCGTCGCCGACGTCTCCGGCCACGGTATCGCCTCAGCGCTCATCATGTCGATGGCGAAGGTGCTCCTCAAAACCTACTCCAAGGACGAAACCTCCCCGCAGAGGACGCTGGAGCGCATCAACGAGGCGTTCATCTCAGAGATCGCGACGGAACACTTCGTCACCATCTTCTATGCCGTGTTCGACGTGCGCCAGAGGAAGATCCGCTTCACCTCCGCCGGGCACTGCCCAGTCATATTCATGAACAAAAAAAACGGCGAATGCAACCTGCTGAAGGCCGACGGGCTTTTTTTAGGCGTCTTTCCCGACATGATGCTATGCGAAAGGGAGATCGACTACGCCCACGGCGAACACCGGCTCATACTCTATACCGACGGATTGACGGAAGCGGTAAACCAGTCGAACACCATGTACAGTACGGAGAGCCTGATGGAGATAGCTAAAGAGACGGTCGCGCTTAACCCGGACGATACGATAGAAGCGATCCTCGCGCATCAGAAGGATTTTCGCGGGGACGTGGTGCCGGAGGACGATATGACGCTTTTGGTTATTGATTTTTGATATATAGTCGTTCAACTTTAAAATAATAAAAAAAAATAATAATATGGAGGGCACCCCGCCCCTTCGGGGCGTGCCCTACCCAACCTTTTAATGCGGTCAAAATGTTAAATTCAAAACCGCGTTGTTTTGGCTAACGCCGAGATAAACAAGTTGACTTTGACTTTGATTTAAAATTCCACCCTCACCGACATATTTACCACCGGGAACAAATTAAGCGTATTATATTCGTACGCCAAGTCCAAAATCATCTGTTTGCCCCACAGCGCTTCGGTGTCGAACTTCAGGCCCGCGCCGCCGGTGATCTTCCACCCCGTGGCTTCGTCGTACAAAATCTCCTTTTGCAGGCCGATCCTTAGCGCGAGTATCCTGAAGAACTCGTACTCTATGCCTCCGGCCATCACCCACGGCTGGTCGGCGTAGAGCGGGATCTGCCCGTCGGCTGTCAGGAACGAGGTGTAGCCAGCCCTGTAACTGCCGCCCATGTGCAGCGTAGGCGGCTGCGCTTCCGTGTACTGCGCGCCGGTAGTCCGGTTCTTCCATTTGTTGATGGCCGGCAAGTCCCTGAACATGAGGCCGTACCTGATATTGTGGGACAATTCCCAGAGGAAACCGACGTCAAGCCCGGCGCCGTACGACTGCCCGTAGGGCGAGTCGGGGGACAATTTGCTTACGGTGTTGCCCATGACCTTCAGCGCGGCCCCGACGGAGAGCGGGCCGAAGAGGTATTCCTGGTTGATCTTGTAGCCCACGGCGGTTACGAAGAACATCTCGGTCATCGCGCCGTCGCGGTCGGTTGAGAGGAGGATCGCCTGGCCGAAGCCCAAGTCCCTTGTGGCCTTGTTGGCGTACGAGACCGCTATAAGATCCATGCCGAAGCGGTACTGGTAGCCCATGACCGCTTCCCTCTGCGTGACCCACGCCATGCCAGCCGGGTTGTAGAGTACGCCGTAGGCGTCGTCGGATACCGCGGTATAGGCGTTGGCGAGCGCCGTCGGGCGTCCGAAGAGCGGAATCTGGTTCGTGGAAGCCGATATGCCCGAAAGTTTATCATTCTTGTTATAGCCGTCGTACCCTTCGTGGCCAGACGTCGCGCTGCCCCCTATGCCGTAGTTTATCAGGCCGTAGAAAATCCCCGTCCCCTGAACGGCGACCGTCGACCAGAGGAACTCCCTGTTGTTGTCCACCGGCGGGCCATAGTAAGGGGTCACGCTGGTCTGGGTTTGATGGCCGTGGACGCGGTCAATCGCGCTCGTGAGCACGTCCAGAGCCGGCATGCCCGGTGTCCCCTCGATGCTGACGCTCTCTATGGGCCTGCCGCTCACCACGTTCAGCAGGATAAGGCGCACGGCGTAGCGGGAACCGGTCATGTCGACCGTACCGTAAATCATCCTGCGCAGACTCAGCGCCTTGCCAATGTCGTTGACGCACTTGGGGTCACGGCACTTTGCCGGTATGCGCACCTTGGCGTCATTCAGCGCTTTCTCGATATCCTCGGGGTAATACATCTCGTACAGCCCCAAAGAGTCAAGGCGCGCGATCAGCGCTCTGGTCAGCTCGTAAGCCACCTTGTCATGTCCGGTGGACGACTCTAACCACAGGACGCCAAGCTTCGTCTTTTGCCGCTCCTGCTCCTGCCCGAACGCCAGCGACGCAAAAAGAACGCACCCCAACAACGCTACTTTCAATATATATCTCACCTGCGCCTCCGCATATTTAACGGGCGAACACGGTTCGCCCCTACGATGTCCATAATTATTACCGCACAATTACCGCCATGGCGAGCCCTGCCCGCCATTTTATAATACATTATAATACAACCCCACCCTCTCCTGCCCAACCCCACCCGCGCCTGCCTACTTCATCAAAACCACCGGCTTCATCAGGCGCTTCTGGTCGCCGTTGAGGTCCGTAACGATAACGGTAACAAAGTACCTCCCGTTCCTGCACATGGGCCTGTCCCTGTTCCGCCCGAAGTCTTCGCTCCACACCTCTTCGCTGACGGACGTCCTGCCGTTGCCGCGGCCGCTCGTCCTGCCGTTCCACCAGAACTTGTTCTCGCCGGTTTCGGCGTTCAGCTTGTCGATCGCCCACACCCTCTTGCCGGTCACGTTATAGATGTGCACCTTTATGCTCCTGACCGACCCCTCCGGCGCCTCGACGTTCACCTTGACGCAAGTCCCTTCCGGCGCGTCGAAGCCGTATTCCTTGATTGGGCGGATGTATGGAGAGAACGGGTGCGGGGAGACGGACATGCTCGCCGACAGTTTGTTCGACTTGGTGACTAAAGCGTAGCGGGCCGACCCCGCGAGTTTGGCCGCGGTCTCGGAAGCCGTCGAATTAACGGCTGACTTTGCCGCTTTCCTGTTCAGCCCCCTCTTCGCAGGGGTAATTTTACCCAGGCCTTCTCCCTCGGACGAGCCGTTTGAGAGTTTGGCGGATATGGCCGCCCCATTATTGATAATAGCGCTGTTATCTATTGGTATCCACTTGAGGCTGTCGACAAACCATCTGGCGACCTTGAAATCCTGATTGCCCTTTTTGGCCGCTTCCCTCAAATGTTCTGGAATGTCAAAGATAATGACGACATCGCCGCGAATCCTGTCGAACGCGGCGCAGGACAGGTCAAAGGCGGCGGAGTCGGCCATCCTGAACTCCTCGGAACCCTTGAGCACATAATTCTTCATATCGGGCACGGAAACGTTGAACTCCACGTTCTCGCCGGATGGGACGTTCCCCGCCGGGAACACGAGCCGCATCCCCGCGCGGGTGTTTGCGGTGTCGCTCCCGCTCTCCCTGTGCTTTAGCACGAAATTAACCGTCTGGCCGGGAACCCCCGCGCCTTCCTGCGTGTACTCCACCCACTGGCTGCCGACCGCGGCGATTATCCTTGCCGTTCCAATGAAATCGGGCTTCGGCTCAAACGCGCCGCTGCTTGGGTCCATGTTCCCCGCAGCCGCCGGAGCTACGCTCCACTGCGGCGACACCGTGATCGCCCGCCTCTCGGCGTCAAGCGCCTCAATGTTNAAACTTGCCCTCTGCGTGCTGGATATCGGCCCCTCCTCGCCATTGCGACGCACGGATATGGAGCTCAGCGCCGCGCCGGTGATCCTGATGGGAATCGTTAACGAGTCAGGAACGCCTTTAAACTTGTATGGCGACGGCTGCGGCAACACCAATTTGGCTTTCAATATAAGCGTCTGGGCCTCCGCCGGCGTGGTGTACGTGAAAACCGCGTCTGTCAGAGACTTGATCACCGCCCCCGACTCGCCGGTTATGCTCCACGCCACGCTGCCGGGNTGTCCGCTGACCGGCATGAACTGGTCGCTGTAGAANGCCCTGAACGCGAAGTGNGCGTCGTAGGATGACGGCATGTATAAGGTATCCTCGCCCGTCGCGCCCGGCTCCACAGCGATCCGGCTGATCTCGTAGGCGTTGGGCTCAACGTATGTCCTGAAAACCTGCTTGCCTGAGCCGTAAATGTTGCCATTTGCGAAAACACGGAAATAATAGTACAGGTTGCAGCCGTCCCTGACAGGGGTGAACCTGATATCCATAGTCTTGATGGGGGGCGTGCTGTCAAACCGCGTGCTGCCCTCGCTCCTGTAATATAGTTTGATACTGTCGATATTTACCGACGCCATCGCGCGCACGCTGAGCATCCTCTGGCCGTCCGCCCCCAACCTGAGAGTATCTATAGAATTATGCTCGAACGGAAAATTAAAGGTATCGCTAAATACATCGTTATTATTACCTTCAGGCACATTGAACCAGTGGGAAGAAAGCTGCAGCAACGCAGGGTTCGACTCCGCGACCGCTTCAATTAAATAGCTGCCCGAGCCAACCTCTTTGAGGCTTGCGGCCCCCTCGCTGAATGGGATCACCGCGTTGAGCGGCGATATTACCTTTATTGAACCGGTCAGGCCAGTCTCATCAATGACCCAATTTATCGACTTGTTGCCGACGGCCATCACGAAATCGCATGAAACCATATTCGGAGTGGGGCGCCCATTCTCTATACTGGCGATATTAAACATCGGCGTCGTAGAATAGTACCCGCTCATCCCCGCGCCGACCCTGAAATTCGCGCCGTTCGGAATGTTCCTGACCTCGTAGCTGCCGTCCGACGACGTCCTCCCCGACGCAACGACCTCGTTGTCGGAGTTGTAGACGAGCACGCTGACGCCGCCGAGCG
>JGI24698J34947_10001515_pt1 | contig 12277 bp, 8 predicted proteins | sample TergutMp193P3_FD_34947 | JGI IMG/M metagenome (IMG submission 34947)
GGGGGAGTCCGTATTCGTCGCCGGAGCGGAAGAGAGTGGTGACACCTAACGAGCGCAGAAGCCGCGCGAAACGATCAACCCCNTACACCCTGAGAGAACGCGCCGCCGGAACNTTGAGGGAACGGGCGAGGGCTTCATCGGCGGGAACGACGCCCAGATAGGTACGGGTGTTGTTCTCCGGGCTATAACTGCCAACACGGGTAGGAATGTCGCTTACCAGAGATGAGGGAAGCGTGTCTCCTGAATCCAGCATGGCGGCGTAGAGAAACGGTTTAAGGAGACTGCCGGAGCTTCGCCATGACGTAACAATGTCAACGTCGGCGGCATGGGGTGAATCGGTGTTGCCGACATAAGCCGCTACTTCGCCGGTATGAGTGTTGATGATAAGGCAGGCGGCGTTCATAATGCCGTTTTCCGCAAAGCGCGCCGACACCCGGTTCATTATCGCCGCAACCCGCTCTTGTATGTCGCGATCAATGGTAACGACAAGGGCGGCGGACTGCGATCCTCTGAAAGCGGCGGTTCCCCCGGTCTCGGCAACAAGACGGGTTAAAAGATGCGGGGCAAAGCGCGGCAGGGGCAGGGGTTCGCCGGGCAGGGGTTCTGCAAGGGAAAGGGTCAGCGTTTCCTCGTCAAAAAAGCCCCGGAAGCAGAGTCTTTCAAGAAGCGCGTCCCGTTTGTTTTTCAGGGCATCGCGGTTGCGTCCCGGATGGATAAGGCTTGGGCTGTTGGGCAATACGGCAAGGGCGGCGGCCTCCGCCCACGAAAGCTCCCCGGAACTTCTGCCGAACCATCGCCATGTAGCGGCTTCAATCCCCACCACGTTGGCGCCAAACGGGGCGTTAGCTGCATAAAGTTCAAGTATTTCGTTCTTTGATTTTCCCAGTTCAAGGTGAATCGCCAGCGCCGCCTCTATCAATTTTTCCGGCAAAGTCCGTCTGCGGGCGCGCGCGAGGCGAATGGTCTGCATGGTGATGGTAGAACCGCCGGAAACAACTCTGCCGCTTCGTATGTTCTGATACACCGCCCTAATTACCGCTAACGGGTCAACGCCCGGATGCCGCCTGAACCGTCGATCCTCGGCTTCAATAAGGGCAATGACAAATTTTTCATTCAGCTTGCCGGCGCTGGGAAAACGCCACTGGCCATCCTCGGCAACCTGCGCCCCCAAGAGCCTTCCCTCCCGATCATACAGCACCGGCGAATAAGAAGCCCTGAAAAGCGGCCTCCTGATGGAGAAGGCAAAAGCAATGACCAGCACCCCCAGGACAGAGGCAAAAATCCAGCGCCATGTTTTGGGCGCGATAGCGCGAAAGTTACAAATTTTATTTAATTTCATTGACTATTAAATAATATTGTTAATTTTTCTGTCAATAATTTTGCCTGTAATGTGTATATTTCATCTTCTGCCTCTTCAATATCCTGATTGCTTAATAATGTTCGTTCTTTTATTATGCTTGAATATAATCTGTCAGACGCGATTATTGCCGTTGTTTGATTNTCTATCAGCGAAAANTCAATATCTGATTCAAATTTAAACTCCCCTCTCAAAAATTGTGAAAAAGTCATTGTCCTATTGGAATTATTATAGAATATCAATGTATATTCGCATAAACTTCTTATCCCCAATTCCTGTATGCTGTCAAATGTTAATCTGGACGGAATAAATATTTTTGGTATGGGCACAAATTTTTCGACACGATTTATATTTTTCCCTTCATTCATAATATAATATGATAGCCCATTATTGTTTGCGCTATAACTATTATATCTATACAGAAAAATAACCGCCAATGATACGGTATTGCGCGGCGGAAATTTGGTTGCCAAAATACTGTTTACTTGTTCGGCGCTTAATCCTTTCTCTGAAATGGTTACATTTGTTTCATTGAAATTACTATCTCTGTAAGAAAACGAATTGTAGGATTCCGGTGCTGACATACAGCCAACAAGAAATAAAGATGCAATCAAAAAACATCCAAAATATTTATTCATAAAATACTCCTCGCTTGAAAATATTAGTTTGTTTCCCCTTTTTTGTCAATAAATTTTCTTCCCTATTACCTCACCCCCGGAATCAGCGCGCGGATGGATTCGTCGTACATGGCATAGGCGTGGATCGCCGGCCTGAAGTAAGAACCTTCGTAGGTTTTGTTCACCCTGAAAGTGATGGTTTTTGATTCGTCGCGGTTGAGATTGAAATAGGTCATCACACGGTCATCGCGTATGTCCTGATAGCGGTAGGACAGCGGCGATGATGATGAACTGGCGAGGCGGGTATTGATAATTTCCCACGACGCGGGGACGGGGGCTATCAGGGCAATTTCTTCTACCGACTGGGCGCGGTTATTGCGCAGCGTTATGCGCACTTCCATGTCCTCTCCCGCTTTTAGGGCAACGGGAGTTATGATGCTGCCATCGCTGTTCCTATACTCTACGGTCAGCGCAAGTCCCTCGGAAAGAGCGGGTTCGCTTCCCTCAGCGGGGAGTCCCCGGACGGTAAACTTTAGGTACACCGGAACGGCGGAGCGGTTAGTTACCGCAAGCGGGCTTCCCTTTCCCAAAACATTGTCCAGGGGCTGTTCAAATGCCGCGCCTTTGAAGCTGACAATCCCGTTGCGACCGGCGGCGCTGTAGTCTAGGGTCAGCTCTCCGCTTCCGGCGCTGCTCTGTACATAGGGGGCAGCGGCGATGAGGGCGTAGGCGATCTCCTGTGTGGAAAGCCAGTTGCTCTCATCCGAGAGGGCTTTGGATATTTCTTCAAAGAGGGCGTGGATTTCATTTTGCCCGCCGGAAAGGAGGATTAGGGTTTCGAGGATCATCGCCTTGTCGCGTAACGTCGAGCCAAAAGTGCCGGAGAGTTCGCGGTACGTGCCTTCCGGGAAAGACAGTCCGCGCGTCATACTGCGGGCAGTGTCCCTCTGCCCCGCGTGCCAGTAAGCGGCGGCTAACCGCCATCTTGCCTGCAGGGGCATATTCCGCTGTTCCCGCAGGCGGTTCATGGAACCGAGGTCGGCTTCTCCGGCAAGGGCAATAGTGTAGAGCCGATACGCCTGCTCTATGAATCTTTCATTATCCGTTTTCCAGAGCGCCGCGCGATCTTTTTGATAATGGAGCCAGTTTTTTATGACTATATCGGGAACCGTGTAACCTGCGCGGCGGGCCTCCAGCAGAAAGTGGCCGGCGTAGGAAGAGCTCCAGTCGTGGACTTCGGGATCTCCGGGCCAGTAGGAAAAGCCCCCAGTCGCATTTTGAAAACGGATAACTTTCTGTATACCGGCGTTGACGTTGGTGCGTATCTGCGCAAGGCGATTGCCGTCCAGAGAAAGAACCTTATCCAGATAAAGCTGGGGAAACGCGCCGCTGGTCGTCTGCTCAATGCAGCCGTGGGGGTAGGTGATCAGGTAGTTGAGACGGGATTCCAGATTAAGCGGCGGAAGCCGCGAAAAAGAAGCGGTAAGGATGTTCGTCCCCTCCCTGCCGGGATAGTCGAGGTTTCCCCTCCAGCTTTCGCCCGGCAGGACAAGACCGTTAACCGCCTTCACGACGGGTATGATCGTAGACCTTACCTCCATGTCCGTTATGTGACGAGCGGTTTTCAGCCCCGAAGATTCCGCGCTGACGGTAAAAGTGAGATTGCCGGGATTTGCCGGAGCTTTTACGGTAAAGCGCACGAGTTTTTCGCCGGGCTCGTCAAAGGTTACATCCTGTGAAGAGGGCCCCTGAATGGCCGCGCCGGGAACGGTCATGTTCACTTTTACGGTTCTTCTTCTTCCGTTATACGAATTAACGTACACGGGAATTATCGCTTCATCTCCGGGCGAAAGCGTGCGGGGAAGAGCGCCAAACACCATCAGGTCTGAGGCGACCTTGACGGACTGCTCGGCGGTTCCATACGCGCGCTGGGATTTGTTTTGCGCCTCGTTAGTCGATGAGGCGGCGAGTACCATTATGCGCAATGAGCCTATGTACGGGGGAAGGTCAAACGTTTCCGTTTTTTGCTCACGGGCGCCGATTTCATAGGGGCCAAAGAATCGCACCACGGGCTTGAAACGCTGGGTGTCCTTGTTCGTTTCGAGTATGCCGTCATCGCCGCCGCCAATGGCAAGCAGGGTCTCAAGCTTGCCCGCATACGCCCCGATGATATCCCTGAAAAGGTCCCACGATTTAAGAATGGACGCTTCTCTCGCGTAAAAGGTATTCCGCGGGTTGGGCAGGTTAAAGCGGGTAAGACCGAGCAGCCCCTCATCCACAACCGCCACGGTGTACGCCATCGGTCTGCCGCCAGTTTCGCTCACGGTAAATGAAACTTTAGTCTCGGGCTGCCAGCTTTCCGGCGCGGTGATCTTCGGCTGCAGCACGATCTTGGCGTCCTCTATTGTTACCGATGTTATGCCGTAGAGCCTGATGGGGAGATCGTTCTGGGTTTGCAGATGCGGCTGTAACAGTGTTATATGGACATAGGAATTGGGAAACATTGCAGGTTCCGTCTGGAACTCGTATTTGGTGACTCCATCTTCACAGCCTATCCACTCGCGCTTGAGTATCTGCCCGCCCTTCTCTACCACCGCCAAAGCTGCCGCGTTCTTGTTCGAGGGGAAGCTCACCGTAACTTTTTCGCCTACATTGTAAGACTGCTTCCCCAAAGTCAGGGACAGCATCGCCTGTGAGTCTTGCCCCCCTGCCTGCGCGCGTCCTGCCCAGCCCGGCCAGTCGATATACACAACCTGCGCCGCGGCATGACCGCCGGAACTGTCGCGGACAATAACGAGATAACGCCCCCATTCGGGGTAGTCGATTCTGAATTTCCACGAAGCCTTTCCGTTTGTCGTGGTTACGTCTCCCCGTGAAATGGGAGTCCGCGAAAGCGTTGAAGCAAATTCCGCCGATTCATTGACTCCCTTTTCCCACCACCAGCGCCAGCTGAGTTTATAAATCGCGCAGGAGAGAGTCACCAGACCCTGAACGGGCTTTCCATCTTCATCAAGAACAACTATCTCCGCCTGATGATCCGTATCGGTAAGGAGCATATTGCGGGCGGCGTCGCCCTTGGGCAATTTAATTCCGGTATAACGTTTATAGGGAGAATACTCCATGCTGATCTGTTCAGATGAAAACACCCCCGACGGCTCAAACACCCTTGTCATAAACTGCCCGGTCAGCTTCCCCGGAACCTGAGCGCCGGGGTTAAGTTCCACGTTAAACGTCACTTTCCCTTCCTGATCCAGCGTTCCCTGCCATACATCCCTGCGCTCGGAGGAAACGTTACGCGATGGATCGCGGAAGGAAAAATCCGCATAGCTGGGGAACGTTGTTTCCTTGTCACGGAAGGTAACGGAAACGTCGGCCTTGAGCCCCGGAGCGGGCGCTCCGAAGAGCCATTCCGCCAAAAGGGAAACTTGCTGCCTCCCGCTTTTGATCACGCCCGCCGCGCCGAAGTTAAGATCCATTTTAAGCCGGTTGGGCATAATGGTTTCGATCTTGATGTTTCGGGTAAACGCTTTGCCGCCCACGCGCACACGGGCAGTCCAGTCGCCGGTGGGCGCGTCGGATGCGGTAGAAATGGCTATGGGGTAAAAACCGTCCACCGAGGAAGTGAAGTTTCTTTGCAGCGCAAGACTGCCCCGCGGATCCTCAAACTCAAAGGAGACGGGATGATTACGCGGAAGAGTCTCCTGCGGATCAGAAAGCAGGAAGGTAAGGAAAATATCGTCGCCCGGCCGCCACACTCCCCGCTCGCCGTAGATGAGCCCGCGGATACCCGTTGACGGAGAGCCGCCCGACACGTCGAAGTGGCTGGTCGCCAGCGCAAGCGAGTTGTTTATTTTGAGGTAGGCCTTGCCGAGGCTGCTCTGGGCGTATAGAAAAACGCGCGGATCATTTTCCGTTCCGGTAACGGAAGCGGGGATAACCGCCATGCCGTCCGCGCCGGTTTTGCCCTGATTGATGATACGCCCCTGATAATTGTAAACGCGGTAGTCCGTATTTCTGGCGGGCTGCGCGGTTATAATGTTAGTCGTCACGACAAGCCACGAACCGTCATCGGCTCTTTTTGCCAGAAGCCCCAGGTCGGAAACAATCACGTTGCGGCCTATGGTAATGTCATGATTGTAAAAGGAAACGTAAAAAGCCGGATGACAGGGGTCCTGGCGGTATCTGTTCCATTCTGACCAGTTATACCCCGGAGAACTGTAATAATAATTCCAGTAACTCGGTTCCCCCCGATCTGACCGATAGGGGGAAAAACTATCATCGGGAAAAGCCAAATGGGAAAAATCCCCGTGGCCTGCGGTACATTCATACTTTACCTGTTTTTGCCTGAACGAGACTCTAAGCCGGAACATTCCGTCGGGAAATTTTTTGCTCAATTCAGAGAGGTCCAGCCCCCGGCGCACCCAGCGGTTTCTGTCCGTTTCCGCCCACGGGAAATCAATCGACTTGGTCCAGACAGGCTCCCCTACCCGATCCAATTCGCGATCGCCGGAGAGGTTGTTTATCTGCAAAAACTGAATCATGTTGTCGCCATAAATCTGAAACGCCTCGACCAAAAGCCCGGAAACGTTACGCGTTTCGACAACCATCTGACTGCCCTGACTGGTGGGGAGTACGCTGCCGTTTCCGGCAAAACGTATCTCGGGGAGCGCCCACGGTTCCTCTACCGTATACTGAACAGGAGTCGCAAGATGGCGGCCGTTTATGTCCTCAATGTCCTGAATGGTAAGCTCTGTCCCCGGAGGAATACCGCCGGAATCGTCCCCAAAAATGCGCACGATGTTCCCTTCGATAGAATGGCGCACGTTGGTCTTGCCGGAGAGAGAAATAAAACCCCGCAGGTCGCTGTACTGCTTGAGCGGGTACGAGAACGAAACCTCAATAACGCCCGCGTTGGTGCGGATTCCGGTAACCTCAAAAGTAGCCGCACTGGGGATGAGCACGGTGGTGAAGCTCTTTTCCTCGCTTTCTATGGGTTTGCCGTTCCAGTTCACGCTGACGGTATGCGCCGCGGGCAATCGCGTTATCGCGGCGAATGTAAAAATATGACGGCCAAATTCGTGCGTCCACACGGGCTTTCCCAGTTCGGGCGACGTTATGGTTTCTTCAAGGCGCGTAATATCCGCGTCATCATCAACATTTACATATCCATGCACAATGGCGTCGCCATTCGCTTCGAATCTTACCGGTTCTATGTAAACATTCAGGCTGGGGACGCCGGCGATAAAGTCAAAGGAAAAAGAAGGAATGTCGCCTACGCTCACCTGAACCTGATAACGCTGGCCGGGTTTATACGGCGCGGAAGGGGTAAATACGAGGGTATATTCATCCTGCCAAGAAAGTTCGCCCTTAGCCGCCGGACGCAGGGAAAAAACCCCGGAGCCCAGAGGTTTTGACGTATCTTGCTCCTGAGTAAACACCACCTTTACCGGCTCCGTCCTGCCGAGCACCCCGCCCGAAACCGCCGACACCAGACTGCTGTCCGGCGCCACCGCCTGTTTTTTGCATGAAAAAACAAAGACCCCAGCAAAAACAAGCGCAAAGGCGCATATTCCGAATTTCGTGATTAATTTCATAGCTGATTATATCTATGTAATTATTACGCTGTCAATAAAAATATATAAAGCTGTCTTTACATCGCTTCCAAAAGACCGTATTTTTTGAGTTCGTCCGCGTGGCTGCGAATTTTTGCCAGGGCTTTTTTCTCTATCTGGCGGACTGTTTCCGGGGATAGGTCCATCTTGTCGCCAATCTCCTTGAGTGTCTGCGGTTTTCCACCCTCAAGCTGGTAGCGGTAGGAAAGCACCATTTTTTCCCTGTCTTTGAGCTGGTTAAGAAAATCGCGCGCGCCGTCGCAGTAGTATTGCCGCAGCATATTCCGTTCCGGGCAGTAGGTGTAATCCTCGTGGACTTCCATCACCATAGGACTGTCGTCCCGATCAACGTCCCATTCCAGCGGCAGCGGGCCGGAACTCATATTAACGATAAAATCAATATCCTGCACGGAAACCCCCAATGCATCGGCTATCTCCTCGGTGCGCGGCTGGTGCATAAGAGTCTGGCTGAGCGTGTGATAGGTGCGCTGAATTTTGCGGAGCATCTCTTCTTTACGGTGGGGCAGCCTGACAATGCGGCGTTTATTCGTCAGATAACGGGCAATGAATTGGCGAATCCACCAGCTTGCATACGTGCAAAAACGCAGTTTTTTGGCATAGTCGTATTTTTCAGCCGCGTGCATCAGCCCCAAGTTTCCTTCCTGTACAAGGTCTATAAAAGGAACATCCGTCGTTGTATATGCGCGGGCAATTTTTACCACCAGCCGCAGGTTGGCGTTTATCAACTTGTGCAAGGCATCTTTATTCCCCTGTTGAATAAGCCGGGCAAGTTCGATTTCCTCATCGAATTCCAAAAGCGGGTATGCCTTAATCTGATCATAGTAAATTTGAAGAACCTCTCTGTTTTTCTTCATCGCTCCCTCCAACAATTAAGCTGTCGTCCTTTATGTAGCAATTTCCGTGCCAAGTTTCATGTTTTTTCAATAGAATAACGTAACTCATTGCAGGGTAAGGAATTAGCGCCGCAAAAACGGGAGTGTCCCGCAAAAAACAGCGCGAAATGTATACATTTTTATACATTTTTGGCAGCAAATTGTATGGAAAATATACTATTTGCGTGATAAGGTAGAAACCACTTATGGTTGAATATGTAGTTTCTTCAAATATAGACGACCGTATATTGACCAGAACGGCGCGGATTCTGGAAAACGGCGGGCTGGTCGCGCTGCCCACCGATACCAGTTGGAGCCTAGTCTGCTCGCTTAAATCCCCGGCAGGCATCAAAAAATTGCGCAAACTATCCGGCGAGCGCGACGAGCGACACTTTACCCTGCTGTGCGCGGACATTTCCCATTTTGGGGAATTGTGCAATCTGGACAACAGCCGCTTCCGGCTCATCAAACGCCTTTCGCCGGGGCCCTACGTGTTCATTTTGAAAACGCTCCTGGGAACCGAAAAAGCCCTTGACATCCGCCGCCGCGAAACCGGCGTCAGAATTCCCGATCATTCTGTCCCGCTTGCCCTCATCAAAACCCTGCAGCACCCCCTCTATTCGATAACGGCAAAAAAATCCATGCTGGAACAGACAGAATTGGAAAGCGACGACGACGAGGGCGATACCGAACTGCCCCCCATCCCCGAAGAAGACCTTTTTGAAGGCGGGTGGGAACTCGACGGCATCAACGGCGTTGACGTGGTACTGGACGACGGCGAAGAACGCGCGCGCGCTTTCTCCACGATTTTAGACATCTCCGGCGAAGAAATTAAACTGCTCCGTCAGGGCGCCGGTCCCTGGCCGGTGTAAAGGAGGATTATCATGGTTGTCGTAGTCAAATCAAGCAAATCAAAACTTTTGACGGCCTTGCTCTGTTTATTCCTGGGATACCTGGGGATTCACCGCTTCTATGTCGGCAAAGTCGGAACAGGCATACTCTGGCTAGTGACAGGGGGAATCGCGGGAATTGGCGTAATCGTCGATTTTATCATGATCCTCCTCGGCAGTTTTACCGACAGTGACGGTTATTATGTATAAAATTTCTCCCCCCTTGTAAAACCCCTCCGCCCGTGATACCCTTCAAGGTAATGTTAAAAGGACGTTCCCTGATTGAACCGGGCAATTTTACCCTCGAAGAAACGGGCTCATTGTTCGATCTGGCGGCAAAAATCGAGGCGGACGAACGGTATTTGCGGGAAAGCTGCCGGGGGAAGCTCCTGGCGACGCTGTTTTTTGAGCCGAGTACCAGAACGCGCCTGAGCTTCGAGGCGGCTATGCTCCGCCTGGGGGGAAGCTGCCTCGGTTTTGCCGATCCGGGTTCCAGTTCCGTCGCCAAAGGCGAAAGTCTTGCCGATACGGTGCGGATGGCGGGAAGTTACGCCGATGCGATTGTTATGCGCAATCCAAAGGAAGGCGCCGCCCTGCTGGCATCCCAATACTCGCCGGTCCCGGTGATTAACGCCGGGGATGGGGGGCATCACCACCCCACTCAAACGCTGACCGATTTGCTGACTATCAAACAACTGCGGGGAAATATTGGCAGCTTGACCGTCGGCTGCTGCGGCGATCTTAAATTCGGGCGCACCGTTCATTCGCTGGCGAAGGCGCTGGCGCGTTATGAAAAAATCAAAATGGTATTTATTTCGCCGGAAGAATTGGTTATCCCCGAATACATTACCCGGCATCTGCAAAAAAATAATATCGAATTCAGCGAAATCCGCAGCCTTGAAGAAGCCATGCCCCAGCTCGACGTGCTGTATATGACTCGCGTGCAGAAAGAACGTTTTTTCAACGAAGAAGATTATATCCGCCTGAAAGATACCTATGTTCTCAATAAAGAAAGAATGGCTTTGGGGAAAGGCGATCTCATCATCCTGCACCCGCTGCCCCGCGTCAACGAGATCGCCGTCGAGGTAGACGCCGATCCGCGGGCGGCGTATTTCAAACAGGCAAAGTATGGAATGTATGTGCGCATGGCGTTACTCGCGTCAATATTGGGGGTAGTGTAAATGCTTAACATTGATAAAATAAAAAACGGCATTGTTATCGACCATATCAGAGCGGGTCAGGGCATTCGTATTTTCAACTGGCTCGGACTTGATAAAACCCCCTATACCGTCGCCTTTGTGGTGAACGCCAATTCAAGGGTAATGGGTAAAAAAGATATTATTAAAATTGATAATACTATTTCCATTAATTTTAATCTTCTGGGTCTAATCGATCCCAATATTACAGTTAATGTTATTGAAAATCAAACTATCACCGAAAAAATAAAACTTCAGCTTCCTGACCGGGTTGAAGGCGTGCTGATCTGCAAAAATCCCCGCTGCATCACTTCTACCGAAAAGTATATACCCCATATTTTTCACCTTGAAAATCCCAACTTGCAAACCTACCGCTGCGAATACTGTGATGAAATACGTTCCGCCGACGACTTTAGGGAACTGGGAGTGAGGAGTTAATGAGGAATGGAGAACATTCTTTTTAGGAATTTCAGGATTGTTGATGAAACCAATGATTTTTTTGGTTCAATAATTGTTGTTAATAATGTTATCAAAAAAATTGTTAAAGATACTAACAATGTTCCCGATGCGGACATAACGATTGACGGGCGGGGGTTTGGCCCTTCCGCCGTGTTAATGCCCGCGTTTATCGACCTTCACGCCCACTTTCGGGAGCCGGGCTTTCCGCAAAAAGAAACGCTGGAGTCCGCCGCCCTTGCCGCTGTTGCGGGCGGTTTCTCCAGCGTGGTCTGCATGGCGAATACCAATCCGGTGACCGACACGGCGGAAAAAGTCCGCGCGTTAAAAGCCCGCAGTGACGCGCTTGGTCTTATCAACCTGCACCCGGTGCTGTCGCTGACCAAAAATATGGATGGGAGAGAACTTTCTGAAATAAAGAGTTTATCGAAAAATGAACTAGCCGCCGCCGGGGTACTCATGCTTTCCGAGGACGGCAAAGATGTGGAGGATGATAATTTGTTCATCGCCGCGATGGAAGAAGCAAAACGGCTGGGGGTTCCCGTCTCGTGTCATTGCGATTTGGGCGGGGAAAATGACGCGACTCGCCGCGCCATTGAACTGGGGAAAAAAGCGGGCGGCCACATTCACATCGCCCATGTTTCAACCAAAGAAGCGGCGGACTTTATTCGCCTAACAAAAAAAAGTTTGCCCGCCGATACCGGTTTTACCCTCACCTGTGAGGCGACACCCCACCACATCGGCGCGACCGAAGAGGACGCCCGTCGCATGGGGGATAAAACTTTCGGCAGGGTAAACCCTTCCCTGCGATCAGAAGCCGACCGCCAGGCGATTATTGCCGCGCTCCACGACGGAACCATCGACGCCATTGCCACCGATCACGCGCCGCACAGCGAGACGGACAAGGCCGCCGGATCGCCGGGCTTTACCGGGCTGGAAACCGCTTTTGCCGTCTGCCATTCGCATTTAGCGGACATTGGTTTGCAACGGCTTTCCGCATTGATGAGCGCGAACCCGGCGCGGATTTTAGGTTTACAGGACAGGGGACGCATAGCGGAAGGCTTGCGGGCTGACCTCGTTATGGTGGATACTGGGGCAGTGTGGAAAGTCGAGCCGGAACAATTCAAATCGCGGGGAAAGTGCAGCCCCTTTGCGGGCAAAGAACTGCGGGGAAAGGTTTTAATGACGCTTAACGGAGGAAAAATTGTATAATATCGACAGGCTGTTTGAAGCGGTTGCCGCGAAGGGCCATGTGT
>JGI24698J34947_10001516_pt1 | contig 12276 bp, 10 predicted proteins | sample TergutMp193P3_FD_34947 | JGI IMG/M metagenome (IMG submission 34947)
TCACCGACGGCTTCAAATACGGTAGGGTGACCTATTCCGATCTGCCCCGCCAGTCGGGCACGTCGGCGCGCGGGCCGGTGAAATTGGCCGTCTCCGGGCCCCTGGTTCCCTATGGGCCCGGCCTGCCTCTGCCGCCCCCGGCCGGCTACAATCCGGCCCTGCCGGCCGGTTTCGTCGAAGGTTCCACCACCGATGTGGCCCTGGAAATGGTCAACCTCATCATCACCTCCCGGGCTTACCAGGCCAACGCCAAAGTCGTGCCCACCGTGGATTCCATGTTGGGCATGGTGATCAACCTCCGGGTTTGAAGGCCGGTTTCGTAAGCGCGGCTTTAAGGAGCGGTATGTTTCGCCTCGCCTGGTTATTGTTGCTTCTGCCGCCGTTTCTGGGCCTGGCGACGGCCCATCCGGCGTCGGCCCAGGAATCTCGCCGTTACCAGTTGACCGAGCGGCTGACTCTCTGGGTCCTGGTCGATTCCCTTCGGGACAGCGATTTGGGTGATGTCTTCCCCGGCCAGGACAAGGTTTTCAGTCAGATTGTGCCCTCCGGCCGGGCCCCTTCGGCCATCCTGGCCTTTTTGCTCCAGGGCCCGGATTCGGCCGTCCTGATTGATGCCGGCCTGGGGACCGGGGCCATTGAAAAGGCCCTGGCGGGGACTGGCCTGGCGCCGGAGGACATAACCCTGGTTCTTCTGACCCATCTCCACGGCGATCATGTGGGGGGCCTGATGGTTGATGGCCGCCGGACCTTTCCCCGGGCCCGGATCCGGTTGGCCCGGGAGGAGAGAGATTTCTGGCTGAGCGAGGCGAATCTGGCCGCCTTCCCCGAGCGCCGGGCCAATTTCGAGTTGGTCCGTCAAATCCTGCCCGCTTATGGGGACGCGGTCAGCACTTTCGAGTTCGGCGCCGAAGTCGCCCCCAACCTGACCGCCCTGGCCGCCAAGGGCCATACCCCCGGCCACACCGCTTATTTGCTGGATACGGGCCGGGAGAAGATGCTTTTCTGGGGCGATTTGGTCCATGCGGCCGCGCTCCAGTTTCCCAGGCCGGATATGAGTCCCCGCTATGACCATGATCCGTCGGCCGCGGCCGCGACCCGGCTGGAATTTCTGGAACGGACATCTAAGGAAGGCCTGGTTGTGGCCGGGGCTCATCTGCCGTTTCCGGGGCTGGGCCGGGTTAATAAGGCCGACGGGCCCTCTTTTGTCTTCACGCCTTTGGATTGACCTGCCTCCAGGGCGGCCCGGGAAGTTTTTCCTTGGCCTTGAAGATTTTTGGGCTTTGAGTTTGGGGGGTTGAAATTTTTTGGCTTTGAAGTTTTTTTGGACCTTGAAGTTTTTTGACCTTGAAGAAGATCGCAAAATCCAGGCCGGCGTAGCTCAGCGGTAGAGCAGCTGATTCGTAATCAGCAGGCCGTGGGTTCAAGTCCCTCCGCCGGCTCCAATAAAATCTATACTATCCATGTGCTATTTTTCCGGTAAAATTACCCATTCAATGGTAAATTTTACACCATGAACATACGGCTCGAAGCAGGCTGAACCGGTGAATTACGGGTGTTTTTTTGACCAGCAAAAGGAAGTAAATAATGGAAAAGCAACAAGCCTGGGATTACGCTTTGGGCATAATCAAAGTGGATGGATTAGAACCGAGCCCGGAGTTTCTGGCTATGGCGGAAAAAGAAAAACACGGTGAAGTGACTTTGGAGGACATTAAACGGGCTTTGGACGCCAAGTATAGGCTCAAGAAGGAAAAGACAGCCAGTGAATGACGACCCTTATGTCTATCCGCAGAGAGCGCCAAGGAGCGCAGCCGGGGATGGAGCTTGGTGGGTGACGTTGAAAACCACCGCTGTCATGATGCGTTAAAGACTTTCGACGTTCCGTGAATAACAGAGGCTATCTATGCCGCGACTCACACCGCAGGAACAACAGGAAATCATTCGCTTTATCGAGGCGGACAAGCCCCTGCCGGATAAATACCGCTTTGTGTTGTTTGATGAGAAGCGTGAAGTGGAACTGGTTTGGAACGGCAAAACCAACGAAGTCTGCAATGTTGTTCTGCCCTTTCAGACTATTGAGCAGGTGGACGAGCCGCGCGCGGAAAACCCCACCAGTCTGCAACCCAGCCTTTTTGATATTGATGCACGCGGCAGGCAGCTTAAGGGCTGGACCAACAAGTTGATCTGGGGCGACAACAAAATCATACTCTCCTCGCTCAAAAGCGGTCCTATGCGGGCTGAAATAGAAAAACAGGGTGGACTGAAGCTTATTTACATAGATCCGCCCTTTGATGTCGGCGCGGACTTTTCCATGAATATTGAAGTCGGCGATGATACCTTCACTAAAAAACCTGGCATTCTGGAAGAAATCGCCTATCGGGACACCTGGGGAAGAGGTGCTGACAGCTTCATCAGCATGATTTATGAACGGCTAGTATTGATGCGGGATTTACTTGCAGAAGACGGTAGTATTTATGTGCATTGTGATTGGAGAGTGAGCGCATATATAAAATCGGTAATGGATGATATATTTGGTGTAAATTATTTTTTGAACGAAATAATTTGGTTTTATTCAAATAAATATGGGGCAAATTCAAAAACGTTCGACTCATTTCATAATACATTATTTCTGTATTCAAAAACTAACAAAATCACATATCATCCTGTAACAATACCGGTAAAAGAAGAAAGAAAACAGCCATTGCGTAAATGGAATAAAGAATTAGGTAAAAACGAATGGCAAAAGGATGAGTTGGGCAACTATTTATATGTTGAGAGTTCTGAAAAGGAAGTTGCTGACGTTTGGGAAATTCCAGTTATAAACCCCATGGCAATTGAGCGCATAGGCTACCCCACCCAGAAACCCGAAGCCCTGATCGAACGCATCATTAAAGCCTCGTCCAAAGAAGGCGATCTCGTAGCTGACTTCTTCTGTGGCTCTGGCACTACTGCCGCCGTGGCGGAAAAACTAGGCCGCAAGTGGATTGCCACCGACCTCGGCAAATTCGCCATCCATACCACGCGTAAGCGCATGATTGGCGTTCAGCGCCAACTCAAAAAAGATGGCAAAGACTACCGGGCCTTTGAAATCCTGAACCTCGGCAGGTATGAGCGCCAACACTATGTTGGCGTGAACGCGGATTTACGCGAGGAAGAAAAGCACCGCCAGCTTGCGGCCAAGGAAGCCGCTTTTCTGGAACTCATCCTGCGTGCCTACCGGGCGGAAAAGGTGGAAGGATTTACCACTTTCCATGGTAAACGAGCCGGGCGCATGGTGGTTGTCGGTCCGGTCAATCTGCCCGTCACCCGGCTGTTTGTGGAAGAGATTATCCTGGAATGCCGCAAACATCACATCACCAAGGTGGATATTCTGGGCTTTGAGTTTGAAATGGGCTTATTCCCTAACGTGCTGGACGAGGCGCGGGCCAAGGGTATTGACATCACGCCCAAATACATCCCGGCGGAAGTGTTCGACAAACGGGCTGTGGAAAAGAACCAGGTTGTCTTCCACGACGTTTCCTTCATCGAGGTTAAACCCCACTACCACAAGCATAGCATTGCCGTGGAACTGACGGATTTTTCAGTCTTTTATTCCCAGGATTCCGTGGCTGCCGCTGAAGTGTCGCTTAAGAATAAGAGCAGCAAAATTGTGGTGGAAAAAGGGCAGATTATTAAAGTCACCAAGGACAAAGACGGCATCGTCACCCGTGAGCCACTTACCCGGCACTGGACGGACTGGATCGATTACTGGTCTGTGGATTTCGATTTTGAAAGCAAACGTGAAATTATCCAAGTCAAGAACCCGGACACCGGCAAAATTGAAGAATGTTGGACTGGCGACTTCGTTTTTGAAAATGAATGGCAAAGTTTCCGTACCAAAAAGGATCGTAAGCTGGAACTCAAGAGTGTGTTCCACGAATTGACAGGTGGCAGACGCAAGCTGGCCGTCAAGGTGGTGGACATCTTCGGCAATGACACCATGACCATTATTGAGGTGAACGTGGGAGGGAAAAAGTAATGGCCCTGCATCCAGATTTCCCAGACTCCCCCCACGCCATTCTTGACCCCACTGTGCGGTGGTTTCCCGCTGATGAAGCCTTGCGTGAATCCAGTATGGAAAAACTCATGCCACCACTGGTGGTGGCCCTACGCCGCAAGGTGAAAGAGTTTCGTGATTCCGGCTATGTAGGCGCGAGCGATACCAGTAGGAGCCTATTGAATTGGTGGTTCAAGGAGCCTCATCTTATCCCGCAGGTTGACGGCGCCTCCGGCGAATTCAAATACTTTTTTGCCCAACGCGAAGCCTTGGAAACAATCATTTATTTGTATGATGTTGTAGGCGCGAAGGATAAATACGATCTGATGCGCTTTGATTCCTCCGGAGTGGTTTCCACAGGCATGTTTGATGAAAACTGGCGGCGCTATGTAATCAAAATGGCGACCGGCAGCGGCAAAACCAAGGTCATGAGCCTAGCCTTGGCCTGGAGCTACTTTCATAAGCTTTATGAACCGGATTCCGAGTTGGCCCGCAATTTTCTGGTCGTTGCGCCGAACATCATCGTGCTTGACCGAATTTATAAGGACTTCCAAGGGCTGCGTATTTTCTTTGAAGACCCTGTTCTGCCGGACAACGGCTATGACGGGCGCAACTGGCGCGATGACTTCCAGCTTACCTTGCACAAGCAGGACGAAGTGCATGTAACCCGTGCCATCGGCAATATCTTTCTGACCAATATCCACAGGGTCTATTCCGGCAGCGAAATCCCCCCTTCGCCGGATGATGAAAACACCATGGATTATTTCCTCGGCAAGCGTCCAACAGGCGCGACCATGGATTCCAAGGTGGATCTCGGCATGATCGTTCGGGACATTGAAGAGCTGATGATCTTGAACGACGAGGCGCATCACATCCATGATTCTTCCTTGGCCTGGTTCAAATCTATTGAAGATATTCATAACCGCCTTCTGCAGAAAGGCACTGCCCTGAGCCTTCAAATAGACGTTACTGCCACCCCCAAACACAACAACGGCGCAATTTTCGTCCAAACTATATCCGACTATCCGCTGGTTGAGGCGATTTACCAGAACGTGGTCAAGCATCCGGTATTGCCGGACGCGCCCAGCCGGGCCAAGCTCACGGAGCGACAAAGCGCGAAATACACAGAAAAATACGCGGACTATATCGATCTTGGCGTAATTGAATGGCGCAAAGCTTATGCGGAGCATCAGAAGCTCGGCAAAAAAGCCGTGCTGTTCGTTATGACCGACGACACCCGCAACTGCGATGATGTAGCGGAATACCTGGAAGAACATTATCCTGATTTGAAGGGCGGCCTCTTGGTAATTCACACCAAAAACAATGGCGAAATTTCTGAGGCTAGTTCAGGCAAAGCCAAAGAGGAACTGGAATTACTCCGCAGGCAATCCAATGAAATCGATGACGACTTAAGCCCCTATAAAGCCATCGTGTCCGTCATGATGCTTAAAGAAGGCTGGGACGTGCGTAACGTGACCACCATTGTCGGACTGCGGGCTTATTCCGCTAAGAGCAACATTCTGCCGGAACAAACTCTGGGGCGTGGGCTGCGTAAAATGTATCGCAGCAGTGTTGAGGAATACGTCAGCATTGTGGGTACAAATGCTTTCATGGAATTTGTGGAATCCATCCAGGCTGAAGGCGTGGAATTGGAACGCAAGGCCATGGGCGAAGGCACAAGGCCAAAAACTCCTTTGGTGGTGGAAATCGACAAAGAAAATCCCAAGAAGGATATTGATGTTTTGGATATCGAAATCCCGATGCTGACTCCTCGTGTCTACCGAGAGTATAAAAACCTGAGCGATCTTGATATATCGGGGATGAGCCATAAAAAGGTGCCATACAAACATTTCACCCAGGAAGAACAGCGCGAAATCGTTTTCAGGGATATTACCAGCGGCGAAATAACGCACACCACCATTCTTGATACCGCCGGGATTGCCGATTATCGCAGTGTTATCGGCTACTTTGTCCAGGCTATCATGAAAGAATTACGCTTGTTCAGCGGCTATGACGTGCTGTATGGCAAGGTGAAAAATTTTATCCAGCACGAACTTTTTACCCAGGAAGTTGATCTGGAACACCCCAATACCCTGCGCAACCTCTCAGAACTGGTGGCAGCAAAGACCCTTATCGAAACTTTCAAAAAAGCCATCAACGCTTTGACCGTGAAGGACAAAGGTGATGCTGAAATCCGCGACACCATCAAACTGCGCCAAACTCGGCCCTTTGTGGTGAAAGACCAGGGCTATCTGATGCCCCAAAAGAGCGTCTTTAACCGCATTATAGGTGACAGTCATTTTGAACTGGCGTTTGCTGGCTTCTTGGAAAAATGCGACGATATTATATCCTACGCCAAAAATTATTTGGCAGTGAACTTCAAGTTGGATTACGTCAACGCCGATGGCGACATCTCCAATTACTACCCTGACTTTATCGTCAAGTTACCTGACCTAAAAATTATCATTCTGGAAACCAAAGGCCAGGAAGACCTGGACGTTCCCCTGAAAATGGCACGACTGAAACAATGGTGCGAAGATATTAACAAGGTACAGCAAGAAATAGTCTTTGATTTTGTGTTTGTAGATCAAGAGAGCTTTGAAAAATATCAGCCAAAGAATTTTCGAGAACTGGCTAAAAGCTTTTTAGAATATAAAACCAACAAATAACTATTGCGAAGGCATACTTTTCAATGGGAGTAGTATTTGTCGGCCGGGTTTATCAAATTGAACGCTTGAGCGGCAAGAGAGGTGATTTTATGCCTATGGGATCAAGACGTAATCAGACCGATGCTTCGGGCCGCTCAACCAGACAGGTCAGGTTCAATGTCGTGGTTACCAACGAACCGCCCTGGTATGTGGCCACTTGCCTGGAAAACAGCGTTGCCTCCCAGGGGTGCAGCGTGGAGAAAGCCTTGGCCAATCTTAAAGAGGCTTTGGAGTTGTATTATGAGAATGACGAAGTTGAAGCCGGGCTCCTGGAACCGTCCCAGACTTTTCTGACCACCTTGGAAGTGGCTTTGCCGTGAGTTCCCAATATCCCCTTTTGACTGCGGAAGCCATAGTCAAGGCCCTTAATAGAGGCGGCTTCAGCCATGTTTCTCAGAAGGGTAGCCATTTGAAGTTGAAAAAAGACGGCCGGACGGTTATCATACCCATATATGAGGAGGTGGCCAGGGGGACACTCAGGAGCATTTTGGAACAAGCCGGCCTGGAACTCGCTGAATTTATGGAGCTTCTCTGATGAAGCTGGCCCAGGTTATAGCCACGGACGATTTGCCGTGAGGCATGGCCGCCAGATTGGCCGCCGCCCCGGGCTCCTCAACTTGGCTTGGCTCCACTACCACGGCCCTTTGGCTATTCTGGAAGTGCCCCTGACCGCTTTTTTCTGCTCCCGCGAGGTGGGTTCTGTGGAAATTTTGAAGGCTTACGACCAAGCAACGGAACTGCGTCACAGCCACCCGGCCTTCATCGGCGGCTTTCACACCCCGGTGGAGCGGGATTACTTGAAGATATTACTGAAAGGCCCAGCCGCTGTAGTGTTCAGCCCGGCCCGGGGCCTATCCCCGACCCTGCTGCGCGGTTTACCGGCTGATTTACAGGCACCCTTGGCCGAGGCTCTGACGGCCGGCCGCCTGTTCTTCCTCAGCCCCTTCGGCTCGGAGATCAAACGCGCCAGCCAAGACACGGCCAAAACCAGGAATGAATTTGTGAAAGCCTTGGCCGGAGAGTCGATAAATATCAATTAGGCTACTGCTTATGAGTGACTACGAGTTGATCAATGTTTTGCAAATTGACCTCCATGCTGCTCTAGGCAACATTAAACAATCATATACAATAATGTCATAATGGATATATTAACAGTTGAACAGCGTCGAAAGAATATGTCAAATATTCCCTCTAAAGGGACAAAGCCAGAGAAACTGGTTCGTTCGCTATTACATCGCCTCGGCTATAGATTCAAGTTACATTCCCAAAAACTTCCTGGAACTCCAGATATTATTCTACCGAAATTCAAAGCTGTAATTTTCATTCACGGGTGTTTTTGGCACCGCCATGAAGGATGTAAATACACAACCAATCCTGCGACAAATGCTGAAAAATGGCAAAAAAAATTTCAAGCTAATAAAGATAGAGATATTAGAAATACGCAAATTTTGGAAGAATCAGGTTGGCTGCCGATAGTGATCTGGGAGTGTGAGACACGTCATTCAGATGTTATTACTCTAAAACTTGATAATCTGCTCAGGCAAAGATTGATTGAGATTGAATATGCGCGTGATTGATCTGTTCGCGGGACCAGGTGGGTTAGCTGAAGGATTCAGTTCAATACTAGACACTTCTGGCCGTAGAGTTTTCAAGGTTGTTTTGTCAATAGAGAAAAGCTTATATCCTTTTCGCACTCTCAATCTCCGTTCTTTTTATCGTCAGTTCCCTCCAGGTAAAGCTCCAAAAGAGTATTATGCATTCATGCAAGGAAAACTCACCCTTAATAATTTGCTCTCTCATTTTCCAAATGAAGCTTCTTGCGCAGAAAAAGAAACATGGCTGACAAGTCTCGGTGACTCAAATTATTCAAATGAGCATATTGATGTTAAAATTTCAAACGCACTTTCAGGCGAATCAAACTGGTTTTTAATTGGTGGACCGCCATGCCAAGCTTATTCGCTTGTCGGACGATCGCGTAATCAATGGTCAGCCAATCATAATCCTGAAGAAGACCACCCATATTATTTCCTTTATCGGGAATACATACGTGTAATTGAGAAATTTGCCCCAGTAGCATTTGTAATGGAGAATGTTCCTGGTCTATTTTCAGTGATAACCAAAGAAGGACCTCTCATATCACATATACTTGAACGCCTTACTAATCCAGGGAATAATTATAAATACTGTTTATATTCAATGTCAACCGGAGCTTGGCGGATGGGAGACTCGCCAAGGGATTTTATAGTAGAATCAGAGAAATTTGGCCTTCCTCAAGCCCGTCACCGAATAATTGTTTTTGGTGTTAGGAGTGATATAATTGGTGTTAGGTTTCACCCAATGAAGCATAAAGATTATATTCCTTTGCAGAGAATTATCGGAGGTTTACCTCCTCTTCGCAGTGGGTTATCCAAACGAAAAGATACTCTCACAGCCTGGAAAGAGAATCTTAAAGACATATTCAGCCAGTCTTGGTTTCATTTTTTGGAAAATGAACAACCTATTCTAGCCAATCATATGCGCAGGAATATTGAAGAAGCAGTCTCCAAAGATTTGACCAGGGGTGGGGAGTTCCTAACTTGTAAATCTGATAATCCAGCTTTGAAAAGCTGGTATGTTGATTCAAAAATTAAAGGTCAGTGTCATCATTACACTCGTGGACATCAGGATTCTGATCTCTGGAGATATTTATTTAGTGCAAGTTCAGCCCAAATTTTCGGTCGTTCCCCACGACTAGAAGAATATCCAAAAGATTTACTTCCTGCTCATGAAAACGTGTTTCACGGCAAATTTAATGACAGATTCAGAGTTCAATCTGCAGAACACCCAGCAAAGACAATAACAAGTCATATATCTCAAGATGGTCACTATTTTATACACTATGATCCTGTACAATGCCGAAGTCTTACCGTCCGTGAAGCGGCTAGAATTCAGACTTTTCCAGATAATTATTATTTTTGCGGAGGTCAGACAAGCCAGTTTGAACAGATTGGTAACGCTGTCCCACCATATTTAGCTTTTTGCATAGCCAAATGTATCTACAAATCGTTAAAGGGTAAGATTGAATTTTAATTTTTTATTTCAATAGATAAATGTCCAGGTCGAGAAATATTTTTTCCTAAATTAGCTTGTAAATCTGAAAATACATGACTCCTAAGAGATAATATTGCTTCTGGTAAAGAACTGTCGTTTATCATTGCTGTAAAGATATATCTGAAATTAAAACACAGTGTTCCAATTTTATGCAGATTATTATAAGGATAAATGATATTTTTTATCGAGAACAAATAATCAGCGTGAGACAATATTTTATCACATAAATGCTGTGGTATTGCAAGCCCAGCAATGAATCTGAACATTTGTCTTTTATTATTAGCATAATCACAAGGTGGAGTGATTTCAACAGATATTGGGAGTACTGAATTTAAGATTTCATCTTTATTGATTGTATATTCTTTACCAAAAAAATCGGCGACAAATCTACGCCACCGCTGTGGTTGAGTTTCCAGATATATTTTTTCAGCTATACAGTGAAGAGTATCCATTTTAAAAATACATCCAGGTGGCATAGATCGAGGGCATGGAACAGCTAACTGCATAAGTGTATTGAAAAGAATATCTATATTGGAATTGTCTTTACCAGCGGATATAGTATTAAATTGATAAGCAATATTATCAGCTAATATAACACTCAATGATTCTTTTAAATATTTCTGAAATAGATCGCTTCCCAGTTCTTCTGTATGGTTGGGTGCAACAGCTTTTGATATTTTTAGTAAAAGGTCTCCAAGAATTATATGCTGGTCAGTAGGTAAATTTATATCACAAATAACAGAATTTAGTTGCTCGACGGTTTTATAAATCATTTCAATAGAATCAAATTCCCATTTGATTAATGAATATACTGATTTTATATTCTGCAATTCTTCCAAAATTTTATTTTGCAATTCTTCTTTCTTGAAACTACGGTCTAAATTTTGAAATTCAGGTTTATTAAGCGCGATAATGCAAGATGGAACGATTGCAGTTTCGGTTTTCTGACCATATTTATTCAGGGAAACAATAAAATTTTGTTTTTTTTCGGCATGTTTTGTCCACAGGATAAGTAAAAATGGGCCGTTAATTATTGTAGGCTCAATATACGTATACAATGTACTTACAAGATTATCTGTATTTACGCCGTCACCGAGATCTAAATCTAAAAATATTAGCCTAATATTTTTATATTTTTCCGTTTTTTCGCTGCCATCGAACTGAAGCACGTTATATTCTTTAAAAATTTTTGCTAAAGGCTTTCTTTCTGCTTCAACATCATCAATTATAAGTATTTGCGGTGTGTGGTCAAAATATTCAAACAATTCTTTTGTCATTGTCCGCTCCTATTAAAAACGAGTCCAACTACTGCCCCGTTAATTTTCGGTGGCAATGCTACATCATTAGAGTCTGGAAATATTAATTTCCCATTCTCTTTCTCCATGACCAGATTGGCGAGATACAGACCTAATCCCATGCCTTCTTCTTTACGAGTAAAAAATGGCAGAACAATATCAGCCGGATCGTCTCGGAACCCTGGACCATTATCAGCAATAATTAGCCCTAAACTAGATTTAGAAAAGCTATTTGGGCCTATATATAAATATTTTTGATCAAGCCCAGCTTGCCTCATCCACCATATTGAATTATCAATAATATTCATTATAGTCGAAACTATAAGACGACGGGAACAGTTTACCAAATGATTATCTATACTGTTGCTGAAAGCATTAATTATAGTGACGTTATGATATTGGAAGCGAATACTCAGATTACGTAAGGCTGATTCGGCAATATCTTTCAGTGATTCGAGAGATTGACCTGATTTACGATACAGTAGTGTTAAATCGTTAAGTAATCCATCTAGTTCGTTGATTATTCTTTTAATGGATTCCATATCTACGTCTGTCGAGTCAGTGCCTTCTAACATTTTTTTAAGAAGGTCAGTACGTTTTTCAGCCTCATGGATGGCTAGTCCAGCCGACAGGCCGCTACTGGCCGCGGCAAGTAATAAATCTCGCATCTCTAAATAACTTATCTCAACTCGCTTAATAGCTGGTTCGATCTCTATCATTGATTCCGGTTTAGTGTGTTTTGCAATCATATTTCGTAAATCTTTTAGTTCATCCAATACTGGGAGTTTAACTTTACGGTTTCCCAAAATTGATTTTATCCTTCGTTTGTCACTCAATCTATCCGCTTCAATACTTGTTAATAATTGTATCATGGCTTTCTTTAGGCCAATAAATGCGGAATTTTCAACAAATCCTCTCCTATTAGTTTGTTCTATAAGTGCAGAACTAGTTTTAGGGTCAAGAGTTACTGTACCAACTAATTGGTTGGTACTTAATCGTGTAGTTGGAGCTTGTACCCTCCGTCCTCCAAGGTTTAGCCAATCTTCTGTTGCTCCTCCCAAACCAAAGACTCTGATGCCACCACGATATACACGTATCCCACCATTCTCACGTAAATACTGTTTCAAGCCAGCGCGATCGCTTTGGATTA
>JGI24698J34947_10001517_pt1 | contig 12274 bp, 11 predicted proteins | sample TergutMp193P3_FD_34947 | JGI IMG/M metagenome (IMG submission 34947)
TCCGCCAGGGTAAGGTACTTGAGCTTGTCCAGGGCATCGGAAGCGTTTGAAACCAGTTCGCGCAAAAATATCTCCCGGTTGGAATAGAGGGAGTGGATGATGAGGTGGAGAAGTTGGCTCACCTCGGTTTGAAATTGATGCTGTGCCATGATGGGCTCCTTATCATCGCATAATGTTGGGGTAGATTAATTTTACTGAAACAGGGGGGAATTTGTCAAATATTTTTTGCCGGGGCTATACGCGCCGTTTCTGTTCGGTGGAGAAAACCCTTGAAAAATCCCCTAAATCATGCTATAACCAACTCATGTGCAAGGCGCCGCTTTTGCTTCGGGGGCAACTAAAATGGAAAATAGGGAATTGAATGAATTTTTAAATGACTTTTGCGGTATTGATGGAATTCAGGCATTGGCATTGGGTGGTTCCAGAACAACTGAACGGGCTGATGAAAAATCCGATTATGATTTTTATGTATATTCAGAAAATGGGATAGATCAGGAAATTCGACACAAAATATTAACGAAATACTGCAAATATTTCGAACTTGGAAATAATTATTGGGAGCTGGAAGATAATGGGCAATTGAAATGCGGGATTGATTTTGATTTGGTTTACAGAAATTTGCGGCAATTCGAAAACACTGTCGCGGATGTTGTTGAAAACAACAATAGCTATAATGGCTTTACTACCTGTTTGTGGAGCAATGTATTGAATTCAACAATCATTTTTGATAAAAACGATGCATTCAAAAAAATCAAGGATCGGTTTACAATACCATATCCACAAAAACTGAAAGAGAATATTATCAAAAGAAATATGACGTTACTCTCCGGTTCAGTAGTTTCCTATGACAAACAAATAATAAAAACTATTTATCGGAAGGATCTGGTAAATTTAAATAATAGGGTTTCGGCTTTTTTGGCCAGTTATTTTGACGTAATATTTGCAATTAATGAATTACCGCATCCCGGCGAAAAACGCATAATGGAAATATGCCTGAATAAATGCAAAATATTGCCCAATGGATTTGAAAGAAACGTCAATAGCTTAATCCAAAATATGAATAACAATGAATCGATAATGGGCATAATAAAGAATATTGTTTTCGAATTGAAGGGAATACTGTAAGGGTAACATCCATGTATTTATAGTTATTTAAATTATGGATCTGGAACCCCAAAGTAGATATAATGCCGTCACATCCGATTGGCCTTCCACCTACCCACCGTACTCAATCTGCGCCTCGCACCCATACCGCCAATCACCGGAGGAATGTTGACATTATGCTTTCCCCCAACATAGTCACAATCACCGCAAACACGCCACGTAGCGTCCTTCGTTTTATAAATACTCCCTTTTACACATATTTGTCAGTTATCCCAGCCGCCGCTTGTGGGGTAGTAAAACAGATTAGTCCCCGGCCCGGCAGTGGTACTCTTGGATTTAGCGCCACCAGCGCCTACCACATGAGCATGTACCGCATGACTGGAATCATTTATTGCCCGATTGCCGTTCACCGGGTCGCTGGCATAGCCGGTAATGGTACCGCCGGTCTTTGCAAAGGTTCCACTATCAATGCACACTCCTCCGCCGATCCTGGCAATATTATTGGAGATGATGCCGCCGTTCATGGTAAAGGTTCCAGATGCATACCTCCCGTTAACATTTCCGCTTCCTACATACACCCCACCGCCGTTGTAGGTAGCAGTATTGCCAATAATAGCTGAGCTGTCGTTCATTACAAGCGTCCCACCCTCTACTTTAACCAGGGAGTCGTTATTTTGGCTGTGCCCCTGAAGGGTAATGTTCTCACCCAGTACCAGAGTAAGGTTGGGACGCACGGTGAACATCGAGCCATTAGCTGAGAGGCGGAGGGTCCGGTTCGTGCCAGAGCCCTTGAGCGTTATGGTGACATTGATTAAGTCACCGAAGGAAAGGGTCAGGGGGGCGATGTTTTCATCGGCGCTTAGTTCAATGGTATAACTGCCGTGACTTTGTACATTCATGATAATCCGGTTCAACTGCTCAAGGAAGCTATTTCCCTGGCCTGTACTACCACCGGGATTGGTTCCACTGGGATTGTTGTTGCCGGGATCGCCAGTGCCGCCGGGGTTATTATTACCGGGGTTATTCCCGCCTGGATTGCTTGTAGGGGCTCTCCATTGGGCGGTAAATTCCACGTTTCCGGTTACCGTATAATTCGCCAATGGGGGGTAGGCGCTTCCGGTACCGGAATACCAGCCGCTTAACTCCTCGCGCCCTGGGGGGCCCTGCATGGTTTCCTGGTCGGGCAGCCTGATCACCGTTCCAGCTACCACGGGAGACTGTACCGGAGGGACGCCGCTGCCTTCGCCGACATGGTATATTATCGTATAGGGCCTGCTGCTTGTGCCGGCATTTGTGCCATCGTCGCAAGATACAAACCCCATTGCCAGAAACATGGCCAATGCTGCCACAAAATACTGATGTTTTTTCATTCCCTTAATCCCTAAAATAATTGTAGTTATCGAATAATACCAAGAAAATGAAGAAAATACAAGAAAGTGATAGACTGGCCCATAGTTGTTAAAAACGCAGAGTGTAACTGAGCCGTACTGCCGTATTTCCGTGATTGTCAGGAAGCAAAGTGATGTTCCAGGGGAAGGAAGGGGCTTCGGTGGGGTTCTGGTAACTGAGCGCCCGGTATATGCCGAACAAGGCCCCGCCCGCATAAGCTGCCACACCGCCAATGAGAACCGGTGTGCTGATGGATGTATCCTTTTCATTGTACCACAGGCCGGTCCAGGGATTGATCTTTTCCTTTTCGGTAACCAGGAAAAATGAGGCAACCACCGCTGCTACACCGATGCCTTCAAGGGCTGCGGTAATGGCGCCGCCGGTATTGTCCTTCTGGATAACGAAAGATCCCACGCCAAAGGCCAGATTCAGGCTGGCAGCGGCTGCCCTTTCGGCGGCTGTGAAATTGAAAGGGTCTCTGACGTTCTGGGACCGGTCATAGCGTATGACACCGGTTTCCACTTCCAACATCCGAATCCCCAGGCGGTAGGCTGTCCCGACCTGGATCAGAGAGCCGGATACTACCATCCTGGCGCCCAGAAAATGTCCAATGGCCAGGGCACTTTCGTCGCTTATGTCCCCGGAAAGATTAAGGCCCAATTCCCTCCTGGCCAGTTCCAGATCCCTTCCCCGGCCCACCACAGTGATGTTTCTTTGGTTGGCCAAGGCACTGATCATCTCCTCCAGCCCATACTCGGACATACTAGCCGATCCGGATCTAAATTCCAAAACAGCTATAATTGCGCCGGTTTCCAGCCTGGCGGCAATTTCGCCGGATGCGGTTCTGACAGCTTCTTTAAGGCTGACCGGGGTTTGAGAAAAAGCAGGAAGCCCCGCTGCGCCGAATAGAAGGGCTAACAGAATACTTTTCTTTATTTGTGTCATAATTGGGCAATCGTAACTTTTTGGAAGTAACTTTTCAAGATAACTGCAATGTAACGGTTCTTGATGCCATGTTCACTATGACATATAATGTCATAGCAGATCAACTTTTTGCTCCCTTTCTTCACATTGACCTTCGATCGGAAAAAGATTATACTTAGTAACTATTTTCAGGAGGGATCCAATGAGAAAGATTGTTTTTTGTCTTTTACTGTGCGGCGTGATTGCCGCTTCCGCTTTTTTTGTCGCCTGCAATAGATCATCCAGCTCCGCGCTCGCGTCGTATGCCGCGGACTCGTCCGGCAGCACTACGGTCAGGCTCTTGACGGACGCCACGGGCATTGACGACAAGTCCTTCAACGCCGCAGCATGGCGGGGGATTCTTGAGTACTACGGCGACACCTGGCAGAACCAGAGCCACCGGGGCAGGTCCTACGATGTGGTAACTGCGGCGACCCAGGATATGTACATCCCGAATATACGCCAGGCCACCGACGAAGGCTACGACCTCATCGTGACCACCGGCTTTACCTTCGCCGACGCGCTGGGGACAGTGGCGGCGCAAAATCCTGACCAGAAATACATGATTGTCGATGTGGACTGGGTGGGCCTGTCGAATGTCCTGCAAGCCGTTTATGCGGAGCATGAGGGTTCCTACCTCGTCGGTGTCGCAACGGCGCTCAAAGCCAGGGCCGACGGTATTACCAACCCTCGCTTCGGCTTCATTGGAGGGGTTCCGGGCGCAACCATCACCAAGTTTGAGATTGGCTATGTGCAGGGCATACTCTCGGTTTTCCCCAACGCCCAGATCGTGGATTACTACGCAAACAGCTGGGGTGAACCCGCGCTTGCCAAGGCGCAGGCAATGAACTGGTACGATTCCGGTGTATACGCCATCTATTCCGCAGCAGGTGGTACGGGCAACGGCACCATAGCGCAGGCAAAGGAATACCGCCAGGCTGGAAGGAACGTGTGGGCTATCGGCGTGGATTCCGATCAGTATGAGGAGGGGCTTTATACCGCCACCGACTCGGCGGTGCTTACTTCGATGATCAAACGCGTCGAAACAAGCCTCCTGTACGCCCTCCGCGCTGTGCAGAGCAATACATTCAAGGGCGAGGTAATCACCTTTGATCTCGCTGCCGAAGGCGTGGGCTACTCTTCAACCAACCCGGCCTTGACCGCTGATATTCGAAGTGAACTTGAGCGGGTTAGGGATCAGATCGTAAGCGGCCAGATAAAGGTCGCCGCAACCTACGCTGAAGCGCGAAGGCTTCCCGGTTTCCCGCAGGATCTCAAAGCGATAGACGATTGATTGTGGGTTCAAGCCGCACCTCATTCGGGGAGCGTAGATTGAAACAAGGCGATTGACGATTGAAAAGGTGACTGTCACCATGCCGGAACTTGTCGTCAACAAAGTTGACGTTATTGAAATGTTGGATATCACCAAGGTTTTCCCGGGTGTTGTGGCAAACGACAGGATCAACTTCCGTGTTGAGGAAGGCGAGATTCACGCGCTTCTTGGGGAGAACGGCGCCGGTAAATCCACGCTCATGTCCATCCTCTTCGGGCTTTACGAGCCTGACAGCGGCACAATCAAAATCCGCGGGAAAGTGGCAAACATCCGCAGCCCCAACGACGCCACAGCCCTCAAAATCGGCATGGTTCACCAGCATTTTAAACTTGTCCGCAACTTCACCGTAACGGAAAACATCATCCTGGGCCTTGAGCCATCCAACCGGTGGGGCAACCTCGACCTCAAGACCGCCGACAAACGCGTGGCGGAGTTATCGGCGACCTACGGCCTTGCGGTTGACCCCAGGGCCAGGATAGAAAACATCACCGTCGGGATGCAGCAGCGCGTGGAAATCCTTAAGATACTTTACCGCAACGCCGATATCCTGATCTTCGACGAGCCGACTGCGGTTCTCACCCCGCAGGAGATCGACGAGCTTCTTTCAATTTTCCGCCGACTCCAGGCTGAGGGGAAAACCATCGTCTTTATTACGCACAAATTGAAGGAAATCAAAGCAGCCGCTTCCCGCTGCACGGTTCTGCGGCGCGGCAAGTACATCGACACGGTCAACGTTGCCGACGCGGACGAAAAGGAACTGGCGGAGAAGATGGTGGGGCGCGCCGTAAGTTTCAGGATTGAGAAATCCCCCGCTAAGCCCTCGGACACCGTGCTCAGCATGAGAAATATTACCGTGGTAGGTTCGCGGGGTGTGCCGGCGGTGCGGGACCTTTCGCTGGATGTCCGCGCCGGTGAGGTGGTGGGAGTCGCGGGGGTTGACGGCAACGGCCAATCGGAACTGGTGGCGTCAATCGCGGGGCTCTTGCCTGTCAAGTCGGGGAAGATTTTTCTTAAGGGGAAGGACATTTCGGGGGAAAGTATCAAAAGCCGCAATGAGGACGGCATTGGCCTTGTCCCGGAGGATAGGCATAAGCACGGTTTGATACTGGATTTCAGGCTTGATGAGAACCTCATCCTGAAAAGCTATCGCCGTTTTCCCTACACGAGCAAAACAGGTTTCCTTCGTTTCCCGGTAATTCGAAAGCACGCTGAAAAACTGATAGCCGATTTTGATATCCGCGCCGGGAATGGGCCACTGACCCCGGCGAAATCCATGTCAGGCGGGAACCAGCAGAAGGTCGTTATAGCGCGTGAAATCGACCTTTCACCGGAATTGCTTATCGTCTCTCAGCCTACCCGTGGGCTTGACGTAGGCGCCATTGAGTACATCCACAACCGGATCATCCGGGAGAGGGACAAGGGAAGGGCGGTACTCCTGGTGTCCTTTGAACTGGACGAGATTCTGGGCTTATGCGATCGTATTGCCGCCCTGTCCAAGGGCCAGGTTGTGGGGATTGTGGACGCCGAGGCTGCCGACGAACGGCGGATCGGCGCGATGATGGGAGGGGTAGCGCATGGCTGAAAAAAGGAAAGAAAAAGCCCTGCATCCCCTGGAAGTATTTACGAATTCCAACGCCCTGGTTTCGGTGGCGGTGGTGTTGCTTGGCTTTCTGATCGGAACCTTGCTCATTGTCGTGGTGGGCCGCAACCCCGCAGGCATGTACTCCGCCATCTTCCAGAATATTTCCGGCTTCTCAATGAACCAGAGAAGCGGCGCCTGGGTCTGGAACCCCCGGTATATCGGCGAGTGGTTTGTTATTTCAATGCCCCTCGTTCTCTGCGGCCTTTCCATGGGTTTTGCCGCAAGAACCGGACTCTTCAATATCGGCGCGGAGGGCCAATACGTGGCCGGACTCACCGCCGCCCAATTCGCGGCGTTTTACCTCCCACAAGTGCCGGTCCTGCATTGGCTTCTCGCCATAGCCGCGGCGATCGCCGTGGGCGCGGTGTGGGGCGGCGTGGTGGGCTACTTCAAGGCCAGGTTCAACGTTTCCGAAGTGGTCGCCACTATCATGATGAACTACATCGCCCTGTACCTTTCCCGCTACCTGACAATGAGAATTCCGGGAACCAATACCTTCCGAACCCTGAATTTCCCTGGAACCGTTCTGCTTTCCAACCACTTCATGGAGACAATTACCAACTACTCCCGGCTTAACAACGGGATCTTCCTGACAGTCGCCGCGATAATCTTTTACTGGATTGTAATGGAGAAAACACGGCTAGGTTACTCGCTACGGGCCACGGGCTTCAACAAGGAAGCTGCGCGTTACGGGGGGATCAGCGTCAACGCCAGCATGACAACCGCGATGGCTGTTTCCGGGGCCTTTGCGGGGCTCGCCGGGGCGATAGTTTGCCTGGGGAGTTTCACCTACGGCAGGGTTCTGGCTGTGCAGGACGGCTACGGCTTTGACGGAATCGCCGTCGCGCTGGTGGGAAACAGCAATGCCTGGGGGATCGCGCTGGCGGGCCTTCTTTTCGGTATGCTCAAATCCGCACAGCCCCTTATGCAATCCCGGCAGATTCCAAAGGAAATAACCGTTATCATTATGGGCCTGATCGTGGTCTTCATTTCCCTAAGGGCCGGGGTTAAGCTTATAGTCGAGTGGCAGATGAAAGAGAAGGCCCGCCGGGCAAAGGATCCCGGTCCCGGAGGAGATCAAAATGCTTAATGTATTAACGACTCTCTGGAATATGCTCCCCTCTACAATGATGATGGCGGCGCCCATCCTGATTGCGGCCATCGGGGGAATGATTTGTGAAAGGGCCGGGGTGGTAAATATCGCCCTGGAGGGCCTGATGGGTATAGGTGCAATGGCCGCCGCCACCACGCATGTTATTTTGGAGAACAGCACTTCGCTTTCCATACCACTGGGCTTTTTACTTGCCGCGATCTTCGGCTGCCTCTTTTCCCTTATCCACGCCTTCGCGTCGATAACGCTCAAGGCTGACCAGGTTATCTCCGGAACCGGGATAAACCTTCTCTCCAATGGGATGACCCTGTTCTTCTGTCAACTGTTTTTTCAGGCCGACAGAACGCATAACTACCGCATAGGCATGACCGCAATAGGGGGCGTCTATCCCACGGCCTGGATAGCCGTCACGATTCTGGCGGCGGCAGCCTTCATGCTTTACAAGCGCCCCTGGGGCCTCCGCCTCCGGGCTGCCGGCGAACACCCGCAAGCCCTTGCCTCCGCCGGCGTGAATGTTATAAAGATACGTTACATCGCGGTGCTGATTTCAGGCGCGTTGGCCGGCATTGCCGGCGCCTGTGTCGTGCTGACGCAGGACATCCAATACACGGTAACCACCATCAACGGCAAGGGCTTTATCGCCCTGGCGGCGGTCTCTTTCGGGCGTTGGCTGCCCATTGGGATCCTTGGATCATCCTTTCTGTTTGGTTTTTCATCAGCCCTTGCGGTTAACATAATCAACATCCCGCGTTTCAGGGCTATGCCTTCGGAATTCTTCAGCCTTCTGCCATACCTCATAACGCTTCTTACACTGGTGGTGTTCAGCGGCAAAGATTATGCCCCAAGGGCTGTGGGCCAGCCTTACGACAAGGGGAAGAGCTAAGGGGGCTAAAATATGGTATCAATTAACTGTTTTTCCCTAAAATGGCGAAACCTATACAATTATATAGGTTAAAAACGCCCCAAAATGACCAAACCTATACAATTATATAGGTAGATAGCGGCAATCGGTGACTGATACTATTTAGGCAGTACATTGGAGAAGGCCGCCGCCCTGTCCCCGAAGAACAGGCAGACCTACCAGGAGGAACTGGCGCGGCAGGGCTTCGAGGCGCCGGACTGGCTCTTCGGCAACGTGGAGGCCCGCGCCAACGCCAACGCCCGCACCGACCACCGCGCCCGTATCAACGCCCGTAAGCGGCCCCACGACATGGACAGCCGTCAGGTACAACGTATTCGGCGCAGACGCAATCATGGGCATCGCCTATGGGAACAACAGGTTCGTCGCCGTGGGCTATGACGGCATCGCGTACGCAGACTGGTAAAAAGGTGCCTGGCACCATTTAAGGAGATTTGCATGAAAAACACATTGAGGAAAGCGTTTTTATTGATGGCGCTCGCGCTCGTCGCGGGCGGGGCCTTCGCTCAGACGGCATGGACCGCCGTGTCGGACAGGACAATCGGCGCCTATTCCTTCATCGGCGCCGTCGCGTACGGGGGCAACAGGTTTGTCGCCACGGGCGATAATGGTAAAATGGCGTATTCCACGAACGGCGCCTCATGGACAGCCGTATCGGACAGAACAATCAACGCTATGGCCGTCAGCGCCATCGCCTATGGCGGCAACAGGTGGGTCGCCGGGGGCGAAGGCAAAATCGCGTACTCCACGAACGGCACATCATGGACAGCTGTATCGACCGGTACGATATGGGATTACAAGGATTCCTGGGGGGACGCCGCAAAAGCATGGATCAACGCCATCGCCTATGCCAACGGAGTTGGCAACGGCGGCGGCAGGTTCGTCGCCGTGGGCGAGGCCGGCAAAATGGCGTACTCGGCGGATGGCGCCGCCTGGACAGCCGTATCGAACTCGAGGTTCCCACAAAATGACGAGGAAAACATCTACGGCGTCGCCTATGGCGGGGACAGGTTCGTCGCCGTGGGCACCAACGGCAGAATCGCGTATTCCACCAACGGCCAAACCTGGACCGCCGTGTCGAACTCGAGGTTCGGCGGCGACACCATCCTCGCCGTGGCCTGGGGCGGCGGCAGGTTTGTCGCCCTGGCTGAGGGCGGCAAAGCGGCGTATTCCACGAACGGCACAACATGGACCGCTGCGTCAAATACCATCGACAGCATTTTCCCGCCGGATCGCGGGGGAACAATGTACGCTGTCACCTACGGGAACAACAGGTTTGTCGCCGTGGGCGAACGGGGCAAAATCGCGTATTCCACCGACGGCGCGCGCTGGACAGCCGTCGCGGACAGCTCAATCTGGGCCTGGCCTGACAGCCCGGATGACAGGGTTTCGATCAACACCATCGCCTGGGGCAACAACAGGTTTGTCGTCGGGAGCGGCGATAATGCCAGAATCGCGTATTCAGACAGGTGATGAAAAACCGCGTCCATGCCGCTTTTCCATCAGTTAAATATCTTTGTTGAACGGCCCCGTGAGTTCATGCGCAAGCATGGCTTAAAGCCCAAGGATCTTATCCAGGTCATCAAGGGAGGTGTGCCATTTGGCGGGTATTTCCCCCCTCAACATGGCCCTGCCTTCCTCAATGGCGGCGATGGTTTCGGCGTTGGGTATATAGTTTTTAGCGGCGCAGATAGGGCATTCGCCGTCAGGGCAAAGCCCGTCTTCAGAAACCTTGTCAGACCTTTGATCCACAACCGGGGTAAACGTAATAACAGCGCGCCCCGCCGGTACTTCACGGGGAACGTCAATAACGAGCCGGTGGTTGGCCGGAATTTCAACCGTTTGTTCAATGGTCAAGTTGAAAATATAGCATAGACAGGAAGGGAAAGCAATGAAAAAGGCGCCTGTCGCCATTTTGAAAAAGAGAGAAACCTGGTGAAGTGTGCGAATTGTGGAAAAAAGATAAGCAAGGGCGTGAAGTTCTGCCCCTCGTGCGGGGCGGCGGTAAAATCGCCGTCAAAGGCGGCGGAGAAGGGCGGCGCGCCCGCTGCGGAGCGGAAAGTCGGCCCCGAGGACGCAGGGCAGAACAAGGGTCTCGAACCTCATTGACCGTCCTTGCCCTTTTTTCGGACGCCTTTTCTATACTGATTGACAGGGGTATTGAATCGTCTATACTAAAATAGGGACGTGAAAGAAGGGGAAAATGGAGACTAAGATCGGGGATTTACAAAAAAGCCGGACTCCATTGATGGGCAGCTTTATTTTTTTCTCCGTTGTGGTGTTTTTGATCATTCTGACGGCGGGGAGTACGGCTTTTCTGTTGTCAATGCGGCAGATTACCAGGACAAACAAGGGAAATGAGCTGTCCCAAATGCTGGAGATTGAACGGCTTAGACTTGAATCCTCCGTAAACAGTGAAATATCCATTGCGTTAAAAATGGCGGATTCACCGCTAATCAAACGGTATTTTACCCGCCCTGACGATCCTGAACTGGAGCAAATGGCCTTTGAGGAAATAGCGGCGTACCGTCGCGCCTTCTCTTCAAACTCGGTTTTCTGGGTAAACGACACAGACAAAATTTTTTACTCTGATGACTATGAGCCATATAAGCTTGATACCACCAGCCCCGATAATTACTGGTATCCCATGACGCTTAACGAAACAGAAGTCTACAACTTCAATATCAACCATAACCCCGACCTCAATATAACAAACCTCTGGATTAACGCGCAGGTTCTTGACAATGACCGCAAACCGCTTGGAATGCTGGGAACCGGCATTGAGCTGTCAACATTCATTAATTCAGTTTACAGGGATTACACCGGCAGGGCGGAAATTTACTTTTTCAATGCCGCCGGGGAAATTACCGGTGCAAGAAACATCGAGCTGGTGGCCTCGAAGAAAAAAATTGATGAAGAATTAAACAATACCGGTATAAATATTATCAATAACGCCAAAAGTCTTGCGCCGGGCGAAATAATTGCCTTTGATTCTCCTTTGGGGAAAATCGCACTGGGTACGCTTCCGCTGCTTGAATGGTACTCCATAGCGATATTGCCGGACAACATTGAAGATTTTAACAACACCATGACTATTTTGTTCCTTGTGATGTTATTGGTGGTGGCGCTGGTTTTTATCATATTCAATGTGTTCATTGCCGGGCTTCAAAAACCCTTGCGAAGATCAGTGGAAGAAGTGGAAAACGCCAGCCAGGCGAAATCCACTTTCATTGCCAACATGAGTCACGAGATAAGGACGCCCATGAACAGCATTATGGGTTTTTCCGAGCTGGCCCTGGACAGCGATGTTTCCCAAAAAACCAGGAATTATCTGTTAAAGATCAGAACCAATGCGGAATGGCTGCTGCAAATCATCAACGACATACTTGATATCTCGAAAATTGAAGCGGGCAAGATGGAGCTGGAGAATATCCCATTCACCATGCGCGAATTGTTTGAAAGCTGCAAGACACTGGTTATGCCGAAAGCCGTCGAAAAGGGCATCATGTTGCATTTTTACGCCGAACCGTACACGGGCAGAAGGCCGTTAGGCGACCCCACGCGACTGCGCGAGGTGTTTGTGAACCTGCTCTCCAATGCGATAAAGTTTACGAATACCGGTATTGTCAAGCTTTTCGCGGATATGACGGCTAAGGACGAGAAAACCATCACGATTTATTTTGAGGTAAAAGACAGCGGCATCGGCATGACGAAGGAGCAGATGGGGAAAATATTCGAACCTTTTACACAGGCGGAATCGGGAACGACCCGTCAATACGGCGGAACGGGGCTTGGGCTTGCCATAACGAAAAA
>JGI24698J34947_10001518_pt1 | contig 12273 bp, 13 predicted proteins | sample TergutMp193P3_FD_34947 | JGI IMG/M metagenome (IMG submission 34947)
ATTTACGTTACGCACGATCAACAGGAAGCGCTTTCGGTTTCCGACCGCATAGCCGTAATGAATCAGGGCGACATTTTACAGATAGGCACGCCGCACGAAATTTACGAAAGCCCTGCTACCGATTTTGTAGCCCGTTTCATAGGCGAGACAAACCTGTTCGACGGAACCGTATTAAGCGTTGAAAAAATGAAACTCCAGGACGAGGGAGTAACAGAATACATGGTCGAAGTTGATATTCCCGAACTGGGGAAAATCAAGGTAACGTCCGTGGACGAAGTAACAACAGGCCAGAAGGTCAGTTTTACAATCAGGCCGGAAAAGATCGTCATTACAAAAGAAAAACCGGCGACAAAGCGCGAAGACATCAATCTTTTTCAGGGCATAGTAGACGAGCCGATTTACTCAGGCTTTCAGACAAAGTTCTATGTTGAAATACCGGGGAAAATACTGTTACGCGTCATCAAACAGCACGCGAATTATTCCGATGAGGGGCCGGACATCTGCTGGAAAGAGCAGGTTTACCTTTCATGGAGCGCCGTAGACGGCTACATTGTCGAGGTAAAAAATTGAAACCGGCAGCCGGAACTGCCCGGAACAAATCCAATTTCGGCCTGCTCTACTCGTCGCCGATGGCGGTATGGTTCAGCCTCTTTTTTCTGGCTCCCATCGCGATTATCGTCGCATACAGTTTCCTTAAAAAGGGGCTTTACGGCGGCGTGGAGCCTGAGTTCTCTCTCGACGCGTACCGCTATCTGGGCGACCCGGTATTTTTAAACATCACACTGCGGACGGTTTTAACGTCCGTAATCGCGACTGTTATTACCATTTTAATCGCCATGCCCTGCGGCTACTGCGTAGCGAGAAGCAAACATCAGACGCTTTTTCTGCTTCTTATAATCATCCCCTTCTGGACAAACTTTCTTATCAGGGTTTTCGCGTGGATGAACATTTTGGGAAACAACGGTTTTTTAAACGAGCTGTTGATGCGCTTCGGGCTTGTCAACGATTACATTCCTTTCCTTTACAATCAAAAGGCGGTGATACTCGTGCTCGTCTACATGTACCTGCCCTACGCGATTCTGCCGCTGTTTTCAACGATAGACAAATTCGATTTCTCGCTTCTTGAAGCGTCGCGCGATCTTGGAGCGAACCAGTTTGTCTCAATTGTTAAAATACTGCTTCCCAATATCCGCGGCGGAATTTTTACCGCGGTGCTTTTTACGTTTATCCCGATATTCGGCGCGTACGCTGTCCCGCTTCTTGTGGGCGGCAAAGATTCTTACATGCTCGGCAACATAATCGCCGACCAGCTTTCAAAATCGCGTAACTGGCCGCGGGCTGCGGCAATTTCGATGGTACTGACTCTCGTTACCACGATAGGCGTGGTACTGATGATGAACGTGCAAAAGCGGGACGCTTCCAGAACCTCGGATGTAAAGGGCCGTAACGGAGGCGCGGCGTGAGTTTCAAGAACATCGTCCGCAACGCGGTTACCTCATTATGGCCCGGCAAAATACAGAACGAGGCCGCAAGGCACGCAAGGCGCGCGTACCGCAAGCGTTTTTCATTCTCTAATACCGTATTTGCGGTAACAATATTTTTTCTTTTTCTGCCGCTTTTTGTGCTGGTTCTCTATTCATTTAACAGCTCGACGGGCATGAACTGGACGGGATTTTCTTTGCGCTGGTACAACAGGCTCCTTGAATCGCGTGAGCTGTGGCGCGCTTTCAGGAACAGCCTGCTGATCGCGACGACATCGGCGGCGACGGCGACAATCATCGGCACAATCGGCGCAATCGGCGTAAACTGGTACAAGTTCCGCCTGCGCGGTTATGTGCAAACAATTTCCTTTCTGCCGATGATTCTGCCGGAAATAATAATCGGCGTCTCGCTTTCAATTTTTTTCGCCGGGCTTGGGATTCCTCTGGGGCTGTTTACGATTTATGTCGCGCATACAACCTTCAACCTGCCGTTTGTTTTTCTTATGGTGATGGCGCGCCTTGACGAATTTGATTTTTCAATTATCGAGGCCGCGCACGATTTGGGCGCGACGGAAAGNGAAACGCTTTTTAAAGTAACGCTTCCCATNTGNATGCCGGGAATAATGTCGGGGCTTTTAACCGCCATTACCCTGTCTCTGGAAGATTTTGTTATTACNTTTTTTGTCGCCGGCCCCGGCTCTTCTACCCTGCCGGTGTTCATCTATTCGGCGATTACGCGCAAAGGCGGAATTACGCCCCTTATCAGCGCGCTTTCGGTGGTGATGATTCTGGGAACCGTGATGCTTTCCGTCATGCTCAGGAGATTCCTAAAATACATNGCCGCGAAATAAATTTGGCCCTNGGGGCCTTCCTGGAAGGCTCCTTAATTTTTGTTTTATATCAGGAGGAAGTTATGGAAGAGAGAAGAGAGGTAAAGATGGAGGAAATACCCATTACTGACGCAGTTCCAGAAACAAGGCAGGCGGGACTGCGTGCAAAGTTTGCGGTAAGGGGTCTGGCGCGGTTTGCGCTGACAGCGGCGCTGGCAGCTACGCTGGTTATGTTCGCGGGATGCTCGAAGAAAGAGCGTCTGTACATTTACAACTGGACCTATTACACGCCGGATTCTGTCATCGAAAAGTTCGAGAAAGAGTACAATGTAGCGGTTATCTACGACGAGTTTGCGTCTAACGAGGACATGTACGCGAAACTCAAGGCCGGAGGCAGCGGATACGATATTGTTTTCCCGTCGGCGGATTACGTGTCAATCATGATTCATCAGGGCATGCTGGAAAAAATTGACAAATCGAAAATCCCCAACCTGACCAACATCGATCCGGCGGTACTGCAGCAGGCGGATTACGATCCCGAAATGGAATACTCTGTTCCCTATTACTTTGGAGCCGCGGGCGTTGTTGTCAACACGTCGAAGGTTCCGGTATTNGATCAGAGCTGGGCCATTTTCGCCAGAGAGGATCTTCGCGGCCGCATGACAATGTTAGACGACATGCGCGAAGTTATGGGAGACGCTCTTGTCTACCTGGGCTATTCGGTTAACACCGTCAATCCTGCCGAAATTGAGGAGGCGAAAAACCTTATCAACAGTTCATGGAAGCCGAATCTGGTAAAATTCGACGCCGAATCTTTCGGCAAAGGTTATGCCAACGGCGATTTCTGGGTTGTGCAGGGTTATCCCGAAGTTGTCTATGAAGAAATAGCGGATAACAAGCGGCTTATGGAAGATACATTGTTCTTTTTCCCGAAGGAAGGAGGGCCTGCCTACATCGACAGCATGTGCATTCTGAAAGGATCAAAGAACGTTGATCTTGCGCACAAGTTTATCGACTTTATCCACCGGCCCGAAATTTACGCCGAGTTTACGGACATTTTCGGTTTTCCGGCAACGGCGAATCTGCCTGCCCGCGATTATAAAACAGGGCCGGCATGGTATTCAGCCGAAGATCTTTCAAATGTAGAACTAAAGAAAGACCTCGGCCCCGCGCTGGATTTATATAACGACGCGTGGTTCAATTCGATAAGAATTGGAGACTGAGCAAATAGAAAACTTAAAATTAGTTTGTCAATTTGCCTTGCGGTTTTTCAGGATAAAACCTGAAAAACCGCTGTTATTTTTTGTAAGCATGCAAACTTTGTTTGCGTTCATAAAACGCGGCGCTTGCATTAAGCGCGCTTGCGTTACGCGTTTTTGAACAATTTTGAATTTTGGAGGTAGAAGAAATGGTTAAAAAAAATGTCATCTTCTATGCGGTTTTGGCGGCGCTGGCNGCGTCCGTCATGGTTTCCTGCGGTCTTGGTAAGCAAAAGTTGTATATTTACAACTGGACGTATTACACGCCGGATTCCGTCATCGAAAAGTTTGAAGATGAATACAGCGTAAGGGTGATTTATGACGAGTTTGCATCTAACGAGGATATGTACGCCAAGCTGCAGGCAAGCAAGGCGGGAAGCAGTTACGACATCGTGTTTCCTTCAAAGGATTACGTTCCGATTATGATCCGGCAGAATATGCTGGAAAGAATTGATAAATCAAAATTGCAAAACCTTAAAAATATCGATCCGGAAGTGCTGAAAATAGCAAGCTACGATCCGGACATGGAATATTCCGTTCCCTATTTCTACGGCGCCGCGGGCATTATTGTCAACACGGCAAGAGTTCCCGGCTTCGAGAAAAGCTGGTCAATTTTCGGCAGGAGCGACCTTAAAGGCCGCATGACAATGTTAGACGACATGCGCGAAGTGATGGGCGGCGCGCTTGTGTATTCGGGCTGGTCGGTAAACACTGTCGATCCCGCGCGCATTACCGCAGCCAGAGACCTTGTAAACAATTCATGGAAACCGAACCTGGTTAAATTCGACGCTGAGTCTTTCGGCAAGGGTTATGCCAACGGCGACTTTTGGGTCGTTCACGGCTTTCCCGAAGTTGTTTATGAGGAAATCGAAGGCAATACGCAGTTGATAAGCGACACGTTCTTTTTTATCCCCAAGGAAGGAGGGCCTTCCTACATCGACAACATGTGCATTCTTAAAGGTGCCAGAAACATCGAGCTGGCCCACAAATTTATCGACTTCATCCACCGCCCGGAAATCTACGCCGAATTTGTCGATACCTTTGGTTTGCCCGCGACGGTTAACATTCCCGCCCGCGAATACAAAACCGGCCTTGCGTGGTACTCAGCGGAGGACCTTTTGAATACCGAACTGGTAGACGATCTCGGCCCCGCGTTAGACCTTTACAACGACGCGTGGTTTAACTCGATAAGGATTGGAGACTGATCCAAAAAATAAACGGAGGATATCAACATGGACAACATACGGATTCTTTTTCAGACGAGCAAAAAGACGGTAGAATGCCATTACGGTACAAAGGCGGTTGAGCTTGTTGAGCATTTCGGCATTCCGGTACAGGAAATCGCGGCGGTAAAAGTTAACAACGAAATCCGCCCTCTTGGAACTTCGCTCCTTGTAAACGCGGCTGTGGAGCCGGTTCTTCTAGATTCGCCTGAAGGGGCGATGATCTACCGAAGGACGCTCTCGTTTGTTTTGGCGATTGCCGCGCGCAACATTTTCCCTGAAGACGGCGTGTATGTCGGCCATTCAATGGGGCACAGTTACTACTACACGTTCAGCTCTGGAGAAATACCCAAAGACGGACAGGTTGAAAAACTCGCCGAAGAAATGAAAAGGCTNGTAAAAGAAAATTTGCCGATAACGTTNAAATACCTCGGCTACGAAGAGGCNATGCAGTTATTTAAAACGCGCAACCAGCCGGACACGGTTCTGCTNCTGGAACAGAGAAGCTCNTCCCGCATAAAGGTAAACGAATGTCAGGGCTACATGGACATCTACATACAGCCGCTTCTTGAAAGAACCGGACTTCTTTCCGTGTTTGAACTTATGCCGTATCAGGACGGNTTTCTCCTGCGCTTTCCGGCAATCGGCAAAGGAAAGACAATCGCGCCTTTTGTTGACGAGCCTAATCTTTACCAAATTTACAGCGACTATAAAAAATGGGGGCGCATCGTTGGGGTGCGCGTCGTAGGAGAGCTTAATTCGCGGATTGCGGACAGGACAATCCACGACTATATCAGAATCGCGGAGGCTCACCAGGCGCGGAATATGTCGGATATCGCAAGCCGTATCTACGAAAAACGCGATAACCTCAAAATGGTTTTAATCGCCGGCCCTTCAAGCTCGGGAAAAACAACAAGCGCGAAACGGCTCGCCATTGAGCTGATGGTACTTGGGATCAAACCNATCGCCATAAGCCTTGACGATTATTACAGNGGGACGGCCGAAACGCCGAAAGACGAAAACGGCGAGCCTGACTATGAATGTCTTGAAGCGCTGGACGTGCCNTTCCTGAACGANCATCTTTTGGCGCTTTACCGCGGAGAGGAAATAACGCTTCCCGTTTACGATTTTAAAACCGGCACGCGAAAAGCGTCGGGCGGCAAAAAAATCAAACTGGACAAACATAATATTTTGATAGTTGAGGGCATCCACGGCCTTAACGACGCTCTTACCTACAGCATCGACCGCGCCACAAAGTTCAAGGTTTACATCTCCGCCCTTACCCAGCTTAACCTTGACGATCACAACCGAATCCCCACAAGCGACAACAGGCTTCTGCGGCGCATGGTGCGCGACTCCCAATTCAGGGGAATGAGCGCGGCCGGCACCATAAAAATGTGGCCCAACGTGCAGACCGGCGAGCGCAAGCACATCTTCCCGTTTCAGGACACTTCGGACGCGGCGTTCAACTCCGCCCTTGATTACGAGCTTTCGGTCCTTAAATACTACGCCGACCCCCTTCTGCGGGCCGTAAAACCCAGCAGCGTTGAATACGCCGAAGCCGCGAGAATCCTCTCCTTTTTGGAAAATTTTACCCCAATTCCCCCGCAATATGTCCCGGGAACCAGCATCCTGCGCGAATTTATAGGAGACAGCGAGTTTAAATACTAGGGCTTTACACTTTTTCAATCTTCTGATATAAATAGGAATAACGCCCACGGGCTTTTTAAGGAAGGATAATATGTCACGGACTTGCGATATCTGCGGAAAACATACAGTAACAGGCAACAAGGTAAGCCACGCCAAAAACCACACACGCCGGACGTGGAAACCCAATCTGGTAAAGGTAAAAACCGAAGTTGACGGAACTGCCATGAAACTGAAAATCTGCGCCCGCTGCCTGAAAAGCGACCATATAACAAAAAAAGTTTAACTGTCCCGTATGGCAGACCCCGAGCTTGTTCAGACGCTGGATTATATTCTCAACCGCTGCGACGCGGCTTCCATCGAAGTGCTNGCCGAAGCCGTAGTCAGGCGGCGGCGGAATCTGTCGGTATTCAACGTAGTGGGCGGCATCCCCGATCCCGAAGAGCTGGCAAAGGAAATCAGCGAAAAGATCAACGCCGGCACCGGCGGCGGCATCGAAGCCATGCGGAATTCAGTCCGCGAAATGGCGATCAGAATCATCCGCGAACACGCGCCTGAACTTTCCGACAGCCAGATTGACGAGCTTTGCCAGGCNTGGGTCGGCGGGGGCGAAAGCGAAAAAGAAGGCGCTCTGCCCAACGACGCGCTTCTTTCCATGATCGAGCAGTTTGTTTCCTTTTCNCGCGGCGAGATGAGGAAGTCCGTTGACGAGGGCCTCCGCAAAGAAATGGGCGCATGGCCCGAACGCTACTGGAACGCCTTCCCTTCCGTTATCCGCCAGATAATCACCGACTTTTTAAAAGACAGAATATCGGAGAAAGATTTCAAGTCCAAGGTTAAGATCGCGTTGGGTTTGTAGCGGGTTTAATTAACGTGAGTATGTGCGGCAGAGGGACGGCGCCTTTTCACGGTAATTAAAAAGGTGACTGTCACCCATAAATCAATTTATTTTATTTCAAATACCAAGTATATACCATCTTGTCATCATCATAAAAACGAACCTTCTTTCTATATCCCTTTAATTCAGATTCCATGAGTATTGGATCGTAGTGACATTTTTCAACTTCAAGTCTAGGTACTATAAAACCTTGTCCGCCTTCATATTTATAAGGTTTAGTCATGCGTCCGTTTTTAGATAATTTATCTTTGATATTTTCATATCTAGATGTCGCCTCAGTTCCATAGACAACTTCGTCTTTTAACTTCAATCTTGAAACAACTCTTAGCATGGTAATCAACATAACAATTCCAGTTAAGAATGATCCAACCGCCATTAAAATATTAATTGACAATTCAAATCCTGCCATATTCTTCTCTCCCTTCATTTTTGTTAGCCGAATTATATTCGACTCTTTAAAGACATCAAAAGGGAGAATGTTAAATTCTCCCTTTAGTGAACAAGAATTATATATTTCTTGTTTAATTCCTATTCTTTGTTAAAAGTTCTAGTAATAGATGTTCTAACATTTTCAGTGAACGTATTATTTTCGAAGTACCCCAGTTTGAATTCTGTTTCTTCATTCGGGGCGGTAGAAACAAACTCCCGGAGACGTCCCTTAACCCACAATTCGTTTCCTACAGTCCAGGCCGGCCAGCGGCATAGTACGGTTTGAGCATTTGGATTACCATAACCATTCCACCAAATAAATTCATTTACGGTGAATTCATAGGCTTCTTGACTTCTAACATACGTTCCTCTATACTCCGAGGCCACGGTTCTTCCGTCTTCTTCATTCGTTTCTTTCTTGTCGTCGTTGGGACAACCCATCACCATCATTGCGAGTAACATACTCAGCACGATCAAAATCTTTTTCATTTTAAAACTCCTCTAAACTTTATTTAAACTCTCATACGAGAATTTATTTAATTAGTAAAAAATCAACTCATTTAAAGGTCTTAACAACCTTAATATTTATCCAATTTTGTCCTTTAATTTTTTCTTCCATAAATTACTCCTTTTTTATCGTCCTTTTCCTTTTTATAGACTTCTGAGTATTCAGATACTCCTTAACGATAGAAATAATCATATCTTTCCATTCGTCGTCAAATTCTTCAAATATTTTCTTTAACTTTTCGATTCTGTCCTTATCTTCCATAATTCCGTAACCTTTTATAGACCTAATATCGGTCATTTTTAGATTGTATACCAGTCATATAAGATTGTCAATAGATTCTTTCTGAATTCGTAAAAAACTCAATTTTTCTATAAAATGTCTGTTTTTATACGTTTTTGGGGGATTTTTATACGTTGAAAAATGACTTTTTATCCGATATACTGTAAACAATGAAGATAAACGAGAGACTAAAAGAAATCAGAAATACGTTAAAATTGTCTCAAAGAGAATTTTCTAAACAAATATTTATAAGTCAAAGTTTATATTGTGACATTGAACTTGGAAATTTTGAATTAAAAGAACGGTATATCAGACTAATTTCGTCTCAGTTTAATATCAATATCGACTGGTTAAAAACCGGAAAAGGAAAAATGTTTAAGTTGTCAAAACACGATGTAAAATTAGAGTATCTAAATGAATTATTTAATCAATTAGACCCCGCTTTTCAAGATTGTGTGTTGGATCATCTAAAAGGACTGTTGAAAGTTCAGAAAGAATTGAAAAAATAAATCTTAAAATATTTTATCATTTAAATATATAAAAAAAGATTAGTTTATTATTAAATATATTTTTTTTATCATATTAAATATAGAATATATATATTTAATTATATCTCTATTGTTATCACGAATAGAAATTATAACGGCCCGTGAGTTATTGGAATTTGATATAATTTTACATCGTCAACAGAAACTATATCGTTGAAATATTTTACCAGATTTAAAGATAGAACATTAATTTTACATTTACAATCTGTACAATCGCCAATTTATAGTACCGTGTAACAACTTGGTATTTAAAATCAAAGTTTGTGATGTTGTGACTGCCGCCTTTTGGGGCTTCTGTTTCCTTTTTTTAATTACCGCGAAAAACCCCTCACCCTTCCCTTTTCCCGAAATATTTTTCGATTAGCTCAAGTTTCAGGGCGCGAAGGTTTTCGGTTATCGAAACTTTGTATATATGCGGGTTGAGCAGGCGTTTGTAGGTTGAATCAAAACGTTCAAGGCAGGATGAGGCATGGGCCTGAATTGCAGCTAACGGGGGGATTTCTTCCGTAAGCGCGCCGTTTTCTACGCGTTTTTTCAAAAGCGGCTCAGCGCTTCCGTCGATGGTGTGGAAAAAGTGCCGGTAGTCGGCGGACGGGTGCCAGAAACAGTAACGCTGGCCAGCTTCGGGATTGTCGCTGCCGTCAATGCCAAGCACATCGGCAACAGCGGCTCCGTTTTTGTCCCATATACGCCATACCTGCTTTATTCCCGGATTGGTGGTTTTTTCAGGGTTATCTGAAAATTTCATCGCGGGGACTGACGCATCTCCATCCAGACGGGCGGCCAGTTTGTAAACCCCGGGAAAGGCGGCTTCTTTTCCGCCTGTCACCATTCTGGTTCCAACACCCCAACTGTTTATAGGAGCGCCCTCTTTAACAAGGTTTTCGATAATGTACTCGTCAAGATCGTTTGAGACCGTGATATACGCCCTGTTGAATCCCGCTTCGTCAAGCAGACGCCTGACCTCGGTTGAAAGATACTGAATGTCCCCTGAATCAAGGCGCACTCCAAAGTTTTTGCCTTTGGCGGCAAGTTTTTTTCCGGCTTTTATCGCGCTAAGGGTTCCGCTCTTCAATGTGTCGTAAGTGTCAATCAGAAAAATCGTCTTGTCAGGATAAAGGGCTGCGTAATTGTCAAACGCTTCTTCTTCGCTGTCAAACGACATGATCCACGAATGGGCCATTGTCCCCATCGCGGGTATGCCGAAAACCTTTGCCGCAAGCGTGTTGCTGGTTCCGCACGCGCCGCCGATAAAGGCCGCTCTTGACGCGGAGATTGATCCGTCCGGCCCCTGCGCCCGGCGCAAGCCGAACTCCATCACCGGGCTTTTTCCCGAAGCGAGCCAGATACGGCAGGTTTTTGTGGCAATCAAACTTTGAAAGTTGACGGTGTTAAGGAGCATACCTTCTATTAGCTGACATTCGATAAGACTGCCTTCCACCCTGATCAGCGGCTCATGGGGAAAGACCGTAGTTCCTTCGTCCATTGCCCACAGGCAGCCGTTAAAACGAAAAGTTTTAAGATAATCCGTAAACCCGTCCTCAAACACGCCGAGACTTTTCAGATAACCAATATCGTCATCAGAAAACGAAAAATTTTTTAATCTTTCCAACAGGGTTCCAAGCCCCGCGAATATCGCGTAACCGCCGCCGAACGGCTGAAAACGAAAAAACATCTCGAACACCGCGCGTTCGTTTTGCGCGTTACGGTTCCGTTTCCAGTACCCTTGCGCCATTGTAAGCGAATAAAAATCTGTAAAAAGAGCCGAAGTTTCCGTCATTAACGTAATTTTTCCAGCAGTTCCGCGGAAGAGAGGAATTCAATTCCGTTCGATTTCATTGTCGAGAGCGCGTTTTCTACGGAGCCGGAAGGGATTCCAACTCCGCGCACTGCATCGTTTGCGACGATGGTATTGAAACCCAGTTTTTTGCAGTCCATCGCGCTGTAAAACACGCAGTAATCGGTGGCAAGCCCGCCGATTATCACCGTCTCGATGTTCATCTGTTTGATACCGCCTTCAAGTCCGGTAGACGTACAGCGGTCATTTTCAAAAAACGCGGAGTACGAGTCGAGTTCCATGCGAAAACCTTTGCGGATGATCAGTGAGACGGGCTTTAAGTCAAGAGCTTCGTGAAAAGCCGCTCCTTGCGTTCCCTGCACGCAGTGGTCAGGCCACAACACCTGCCCTTTCACATTAGGGGTGTCGATTACATCGCCGGGATTTTTCCCGTTATGCGACGAGGCAAAGGAAATGTGGCCGGCAGGATGCCAGTCCTGCGTAGCCGCCGCCCTGCCCCCCTTCGCGGCAAGCGCCTGTGAAAGCGCGTTTAACGGCGCAACTACGGCATTGCCGTCATTTACCGCCAGCGCGCCGCCCGGACAAAAATCGTTCTGCACGTCGATCATCAAGAGCAGTGTTCTGGCGGTATTCATGTTCATTCCTTAAACACCCCTATTTTGCGGAATTTCTGATAACGCTTTTCGGGAAGACCGTTGAAGTCTTCTTTTACAAGTTTACCAATCGTTTCACCTAACCATGAGCCGATGTTTTTCGCCGTCAGATTCACGTCTTTGGAAGCGCCTCCTTCCGGCTCCGCGATGATTTTGTCGCAAATACCAAAACGGCTCAAGTCTTCTGCGGTGATTTTTATCAGCTCGGCGGCTTCCCTTTCGCGCGAGCCGTCCTTCCAATGAATGGAAGCGAAACCTTTCGGCGAAATTACCGAGTACAGGGCGTTTTCCAGCATGGCAAGTTCGTCGCACACGCCGAGCGCCAACGCTCCGCCTGATCCGCCTTCGCCAAGCACAATGGAAACAACGGGCGTTTTCAGCACCATGAACTCCTGCAAGTTACGCGCAATCGCCTCCCCCTGCCCGCGCTCTTCCGCGCCTACTCCGCAGAAAGCTCCGGGAGTGTCGATAAAGCAGATAACAGGGCGATGAAATTTTTCGGCTTGTTTGGCAAGGCGCAATGCTTTGCGGTAGCCTTCAGGGTGCGGCATCGAAAAGTTGATCTTCTGCAGTTGTTCAAAGTCCTTTGCTCTTACCTGCGAGATCACCGTAACGGGAGTGTCGCCTAACAGACAGATACCGCCTAAAATAGCCGGGTCATCGCTGAAATAGCGGTCGCCGTGGAATTCGATAAAGTCTTTGAAAATAAGCGGAATGTAA
>JGI24698J34947_10001519_pt1 | contig 12271 bp, 12 predicted proteins | sample TergutMp193P3_FD_34947 | JGI IMG/M metagenome (IMG submission 34947)
ATGAACGGCGTGTCGTTTATCCAGGCTACTGAAGGCTACCTTCAGGAAACCCAGGATATCCTGCATCGTATCAGGGAGTTGTCTGTTCAGTCCGCCAACGGCATATATACCGTTGAGGACAGGATGTACATCCAGGTGGAAGTATCCCAGTTAGTGGATGAAGTCAACCGTATAGCTAGCCATGCTCAGTTTAACGGTATGAATCTGCTGACCGGTGGTTTTGCCCGGAACTCCACGGTCGATCGGGTAATGCAATTGCAGGTTGGGGCCAATATGGATCAGAACAAGCAGATCTTTATCGGCACGATGACAGCCTTGGCTCTCGGACTACAGTCCGGTCAGGGCCAGGAAGGCTTCCTTACAATTGATACCCCCGAGTTGGCCAACCAGGCTATCGGTATCCTGGACAACGCTTTGCAGCAGATTAACAAACAGCGCGCCGACCTTGGGGCATACCAGAATCGCTTTGAAACTGCCGCCCAGGGCGTCGCAATTGCCGCCGAGAATCTGCAAGCCGCCGAGTCCCGCATCAGGGATTCTGACATCGCATCGGAAATGGTTAACTATACCAGGGATTCGATTCTGACCCAGGCTGGTATCGCCATGTTGGCCCAGGCCAATATACGGAACCAGACGGCACTGCAGCTCCTCAGTTAGCGTTTCCTTTTGATTCTTTAAGCGCCTAAAGAGACTTCTGGACGTTGTCTTTTATGGCGTAGGGCAGGGATGTCGCGCCCTCCCCTGTCCTTTTTTTTGAAAAATTGCCTGTCACGGATCGACGGGTTTTAATTGTGGCCATTCGCACATGGAGGTGTAGTATGGGTATACAAGTAGCGTCTTTACCAATGGGGGCCTATGTCGAACCTCAGGCTGAGGTTCGAGCTGAGGAACGCCCCCAGGAAAAACTGTCTTCTCTCCCTATAGAGCAAAGGGAAGCTGTCGAAAATGCCGAAGCCCCCCATTCCAGGGCTCGCGAAAAACCTGACCTGAAGCGTGTGACTGCTGAACTTGAGCAGATCACCCTTGCATTCGACCGCAGGCTCAAGTTTGTGGTTGACAATGATTCCAGGGAAATTATCATTAAAGTAATTGATAATGAGACCGATAAGGTGATCAAGGAGCTTCCGCCTGAAGAACTTCGAAGACTCCACGACAGGATAAGCGAGACCATCGGTTTTCTGTTTGATACAATGGTTTAGGAAGGCGGGCTATTTGATACCGGAAGGGAGCCGGCAAAAAGATGTCAGACGTTTACATACCGGGCATACAAAGCCGATTAGGCAGTGACAAATTAATTGATGATCTCATGAGGCTTGAGCGCATCCCCAAGGATCGCATTGAGGCCAATATTGCGCGGTATGAGACTGAAAAAGGCTACTGGCAGAATATAAGCACGCGGATCACCTCCCTCAGGGAAAGCGCCAGGCAGCTCTTTTCCTTTAATAACCCGTTTAACGAGTTTGTCGCCAACTCAAGCGATGATTCAGTGCTTGTCGCGACTGCCACCAGGAACGCTGACGAGCAGATACGGACCTTCACGGTAAAACAGGTAGCCCAGTCGGATCGCTTTCTCTCAAATCCCCTGCAAGAGGATTTTCATGTTGATGGCGGTACCTATACCTTTACGATAGGGACCGAAGAAATCTCGTTTGACTTCAGGGGCGGCACCCTGACAGATTTTACCGATGCCCTTAACCGCCGAAGCCGGGACAAGCTGCAGGCAAGCCTGGTTGCCGTGAAGCCGGGAACCAAATCCCTCTTCATCGAGTCGAAGGTGACAGGGGAGGAAAACCGCCTTGGCTTTGCCAATGCCGCTGTAAACCTGGGCGTAAGCACCGGCATGCTGGAAGTCGCAGAAAACGGGCAGAGGGCATTGACCCCCATTTCCACCGCTCAGGATGCCATTGTCACCATGGAGGGGATACCTATACAGCGTTCCAGCAATGAAATAACCGATCTCGTTCCGGGGGTTACATTAAAAGCGATGGATGTCTCTGACAAGCCTGTCCGGCTCAACATCCAGCCGGACCGGGAGTCGATCAAGGACTCCATCATCTCCTTTGTGGGCAATTACAACCGGCTCCTTGCCGAGATAAACGTGCTTACCCGCAATGACATCAAGGTCATTGAGGAGCTTTCATACCTCAGTATAGAAGAAGCAGCCGAATACCGAAAAAACCTTGCGCCTTTGGCAGGTGATTCCACCCTCTCCCAAATGCGAAGCAGTCTCACCCGTATTATGAGTTCTCCCTATGAGACCTCCCAGGGACTTGATATGGTCCTCCTTATCCAGATAGGTATTGGCACCGACATTAGCAGAAGCGGCGGTGCAAATGTTTCCCAGCTCCGGGGCTATCTTGAGATAGACGAGAAAAAACTTGACGCGGCAATCGCTACCAACCTCAACGGAGTCAGGCAGTTGTTCGCCTATGACACCGACGGGGATCTCATCGCCGATACCGGAATCGCATACTCCATAGACTATCTGACCAGGCCCTATGTTGAGACAGGCGGGCTTCTTGCCCAGAAAACAAACAACATGGATTCGCGTATAAACCAGGAGCAGCAGCGCATCGCCACCCTGGATCGCCAGCTTGCCGCAAAGGAAGCCGACCTCAGAAAGCAATACGCCCAGATGGAAAGCGCCTACAGCCGCATGGAGCAGATGACCACGTCCTTTGACAGGTTCAATCAACAGAACAGCAACAACAATAACAGGTAAAATGAACATTTTCATAAATGAAAAGCCGGCGGAAATTGCACTTGACACTGAGAAAACCCTCGGGGACGTAATGACCGGCCTGGAATTGTGGATTTCTCCGACCGGGAACCGTATACAGAGGATTTGCATCGATGACAGGGACATTGAAGGGGACGCCTTGACCGAAGCGTTTGGCATTGATATTCAGGGTATAGGGAAACTGGATGTCTTTATACGCTCCTGGCGGGAACTTGCTGCGGAGGCTTTGGGAATTTTGTCCAATTTCTGTGAAATTTTCGGAAAAGCGGCCTTCGACGAGCGGGGACAGATCTTCGAGTCCTGGGCAGGCAGCGCTGCGGCCCGCTTTTTGAAATCCGACATTCCCGATATTTGGGGCCTCGCGAACCATGTAATGTCCGGCGAAGGGCTTTTGCCTTCGGAGCTGGCTTTGATTGTCTGGGAACGGCTCAGTGAAATCGCCGATCCATGGCAGGAGATAGACAAAGCCGGGCCTCAGGTTGAAATTGTTGCCGCGAGGATGGAAGAATTTTCCCTTGATATGCAGACAGGAAAGGACAGGCGGGCCGCCGAAACCATTCAGCTATTCTCACAGATAGGGGAGAAACTCTTTCGCGTGTTTTTTATCTATAAATCGGAAGGGCTCTCAATGGAGACCTTTTTAATAGACGATCTTCCGGCCAGGGTTTTCATTGAGGAATTCAACGCCGCTTTAAGAGAGCTCTCTTTAGCCTACGAAAACCGTGACACCGTATTGGCCGGGGATATCGCCGAATACGAGCTTGCCCCGAGGCTTTTAAAGTTTTTTGCCACCTTGAAAAATATGGCAAAACCGGGTACATTGGTATTGTTCGCGTCGTAATTACCGATAATAAAAGTAATATACAGGGGTAGACAGAAAATGCCTGGAGTAATTCCCGTATTACATTTATTTCTTCTGCAAGAGCAGGTCAAATACTTCAAAGACGATGATCCCATGCAGGCCAGGATCCTCCTCATCGCGATTGCGGTGATCGTCGTCTTTTCGGTTGTGTTTTCCCTTATTCGCAGGGGTGGTAAGAAAACCGTCGTCGGTAGCGGCGGCGGTTACGCAACGCCAAAACGCTTTAACAGTTTTACCCTTCGCCGCGCGGCTGCGCCTTACGGTCTTAGCAGTGAACAGATCAAGCTGCTGGACTACGTGTTCAGAAATGACAATGTTACCGATCCGGTGAGGGTTATGAGGGATTCTGCCCTCCTGGATCGGCATTTCAAACGCGCATTCAGGAGTATAGAGAGGGATTCACGAGACGATGTAAAAACCCAGCAAAACCTGTCAAGACTATTCATACTGCGAAACGCCATAGAAGCCGCCCCTGTTGAGGAAGAAGCTGCTTCAAGCCTGCCTGTTGAAAATACCCAGGCCATTGTTAGATACGGCAACGATAATTATAACGTTAAGGTCTATGTTTCCCAGGGCAGGAATGTTATAACGGATGTTCCCAAAAACAACCTGGGAACCCCCTTAAAAGTAAGTAGTGGAACAAACGTAAACCTTACTTATTTGTCCAGATCCAACAATAGCTATACCGTTACCTGCAGTTATGCCGGCATAGAAAAAACACAATTCGGGGCCGGCTTCCGAATGAATATTAATGGCAGGCCCAAGCCGCTTACCAAAAGGCAATCCCGCCGCAGGCAAATAGACCTACGGTGTGAATTCTTCTTCGTTCAGCTTGTTGAAAGCGGAAAAGGGAGAAACAAGACTTCCAAACTGGTTGTAAGCCCCAAAAAGTTTTCCGGGAATATCAGGGACATATCCGCGGGAGGCTGTTCGATAAGGACGCCGGTACCGGTGCAGGCCGCCTCACGGCTTAAAATCAACTGCAATTTGGGAAATGGCAACCAGGCAAGTGTTCTCGGACAGGCTATCAGGAGCAACCGTTCATCGGCCGGGACGGTGATCCATGTAAAGTTCTTAAAAGTGCCAATGCGGGCTTTCAATTCAATAAACACTTTGGTTTTCGGCTTCAATGAGAACTAGTAAGCCTGTTTGGACAATGGTTCGTAGGCTTGACCTTATTAGCCCGGTACGTCTATAGTAGTTTAGGATAAGTGTCGTCATGGAAGAAAGGAAAGCATGCGAATTATTGAGATAAAAAACATGACAAGAAAGGATTTTCCAATTTATTACAGGCGGTTCTATTCGGGAATAGCCGTTATGGAACTGGTTAATGGAATTGTGGAAGTTCCCCTTGAATTCCAGATTGAACACAAGCCTACAGGCACTATTGATATAATTACAGTACTTTCCCAGAAGATTGATTATCCTTTGGTACCAATTCAAAAGGAACTGAAAAAACACATTGCCATCCTTGATTCAGAAGGAAAACTTCCAAACTAACCCGGTACAAACTGGTTTGGATCGAACTGAGCAGACAAATTTGGGACAAATATATTTTCCGGAGGCCATCATTACCCTGTCCGGGGATGAGACCCTTGCTTTGGGGAAACGCCTGGCTCCAATGCTGGGAAAAGGCGATGTTGTTGCCCTGAAGGGGCCATTTGGGGCCGGAAAAACCTGTTTTACAAAGGGCATAGCCAGGGGACTCGGCATTGAGGAAGAGCTTACCAGCCCAAGCTATGCTATCATTTCGGAATATGAATGCTTCGTTGGCAGCGAGAAGCTCCCATTTTACCATATCGACGCCTACCGCCTGGGGGGGGATGACGATTTTTCCGCGATTGGAGGCGAAGAGATCGTTTTTGGAAACGGCATTTCTGTTATCGAATGGAGCGACCGTATTCCTGGTTCCGTACCACCGGACGCATACAGGGTTGAATTTGAAATAATGGGGGATAATAAAAGAAGCGTGAAGCTCACCCTGGCAAGGCAGGCAAATGTTTGATGAATATCTTGGCTATTGATTCCGCCTGCGAACTTTTATCCGTCGCGCTGGCTGTCGGGGACGGTACCTTTTACACGGAGATAGACGCCGGCCTTCGCCATTCGGAACTCCTTATGGAATGCGCCGACACTCTTTGCAAAACGGCCGGGATTGCCCCTTCTGATTTGAGCCTTGTCGCCTGCATGAAGGGGCCGGGCTCCTTTACCGGCCTGCGAATAGGCTATTCAGCCGCCAAGGGTATCGCCATGGCCCTTGGGATACCCCTTGTGACGGTTCCCACAATGGATTGCATGGCGAACCATCTTTCAATCTGGCCGGGGATTGCCCTTCCTTCAATAGACGCGAAAAGGGGCTGTTTTTTTTCGGCCCTTTACCGGGATGGCAAAGGGCTAGCCCCTTGCATGGACGCTTCCCCCCAAGCCATCGCGGAAAAGATTGCCTGGGCCAGGCTTTCTTCGGAAGAGCAGGTGGTTTTAACAGGCCCTGGCGCGGAACTGCTTTATCCCCGCCTGGCGGAGTATATCACCGGCGGGCTTCTCAGAGTTGATCCTGATTGCCGGAAGGGGAGGGCGCGGGAATTGCTGGAGATTACGAAAAGCGGTATATCAAAGGAAACGAATGACATCGACTATGGACTTAATTCAGGCCCCGTTTACCTGCGAAAAAGCGACGCTGAGGAGAAATGCGTTGAATAATCCAAAATCGTGATGGACACCGATGAGAATACTGGTTACTTCATTAAAGTATCCGGAATATTTTTTGAAAAATAATTTCATAGGGATCACCAAAATACTTAAATCCACCGATTTCCGTATATCCTATTTTTCTATAAAAATGTTGTGCTTCTTCATTTGATTGTGTTGATGTTAATACATTATTGTATCCCTTAAGTTTCATGTCTTCTTCCCAATGTTTTCATACTGATTTTATTGTGAAGTAATTTTTATGTTAAATCAGTTTTAAAATTTCGTTCCGTATTGTTTCCATTGTTTTCTTATCCCGCTTATAATCAAAAGGTACTATTGGTTCTTTGTTAAAATTATAAATAAAAGGTGGCCTGTTTCTGTATTCCTCTCTTTCAGAATTATACCTTGGGTGTATATGCGCGTGTAAACTCCTGTCTGAATTTCCCAGAATACTGTAATTGATTAATTGGGCATTTAATGTTTTCAATAAAACATCTCCAATAATACTCATGTCCAATAGAAATTGACATCTTTTATCTCTATCAAGCACATTAATACTTTCCACAACTGGATCTGACAATAATAAGCAATATCCGGAAATAGTTTGATTATCGCCAAATACAACCCATCCCGATTTCATTTTTATTATTGCGGTTTTATTCTCCCCTCTATTGGCCATTGCTACTCTTTCATGTATTATGTTTTCATAAACTTCTGTCATTTTTCATTCCTTTAAGCATTATGATTTATTTAAATAATTTTGTCAATATATGTTATTTTCATTGCAGAAAGTGTTTCAATATTATTGGCAGGAATTGGTTTTGTTCTGGGGGACAGCCGTGTAAAAAAATATAAAGCAAAAATGGGAATACACATCAGAAACGCTCCAAAAAGAGTGGAAGGGAAAAAAGATGATGGCGGCATCTGTGAAACCCCATTATTCTTCCTTAATACGGCGCATATATAGCGTGAATTTGAGCCGCCTCATATTTTTCCAAATTTTGCTGATTTTTTCAATTGGGTTTTTCAATAACCGGGAGTAATGTCAGTTTTGTATATTCTTGTTCACGGGGCTATTAATTTTCGGCCTGGCCTGGTAATATATAAGCAATGGAAAACAATGGAAACAGCTAAAGAAAAGTTCATCAAAAAACATGGTTTGATCCATGAAAATAACGCATGGTATTCCCATGGGGAGAATTCGCATAAACACCTCATTTTCAAGGATGATTTTTATGCAAAATCGGATATTATTGGCCTGATTTTTCGATTCAATAAATTATGCGCGGGAAAAGAAAAATACTTACGCAGGAACATTGATAAATTTGAGCCTTGTAAATACAATTACAGGGAAGGGTTCGTCACAGTCCCGTTATGGGATGCAGATTTTTTGCGGCATAAGGCTTCCGGTTTTATGCTGGATTTTGATTACCTCCGGACAATAACAGTACACGAGGATTTTGTGTCATTGTGCGTGGAATTGGAAGAGGGAGGGATAATGTCTGTGCAAGAGAAAGAGTATCAGGAAACAGCGGATTATATCAGGGCCAAAACCAGGCATACTCCTGAATTGGGGATAATACTCGGCTCGGGCCTGGGCGCGTTAGGCGACAATATTGAGGAGGCCGATATCATCCCATACGGTGAAATTCCCCATTTCGTTTCGTCTACGGCGCCAGGGCACAAGGGGCGTATTATTGTGGGAAAACTCGGCGGAAAAACGCTTTTTTGTATGCAGGGCAGGGTGCACTATTATGAAGGCTATACCATGCATCAGATCACCTACCCTGTCCGTATCATGAAAAAGCTGGGAATCGGGACATTGATACTGACCAATTCATGCGGCGGCCTTAATCCCGAATTTTCCCCCGGTGATTTGATGGTTATCACCGATCATATTAACTTCACCGGGCAGAACCCGCTCATCGGCCCGAATGAGGAAGAGTTCGGCGTTCGTTTCCCGGATATGACCCAGGCGTATTCGCGCGAGCTGATTGCCCTCGCGAAACAGGCTGCCTCTGATGAAAACATACTTCTCCGCGAGGGCGTCTATATTGGCTATTCAGGGCCCAGTTTTGAAACGCCTGCAGAAATACGGCTGTTTCAGCAATTTGGCGGAAGCGCCGTCGGTATGTCAACGGTTCCCGAGGCCATTGTGGCAAGTCATTGCAAAATGAGGCTTCTCGCCCTTGGCTGCGTCACCAACCTGGCAGCGGGCATTTTGGACGTGCCCCTTTCCGGCGAGGAAGTGATAGAGGTAGCCGCCAAAGCCGGGGAAAAATTCACGCGGCTGATTACAGAAATAATAAAGCGGATATAATACCTAATCCATGTAGCCGCCCAAACCCGCCCCAAACGTTAAGACATTTTTTTTGTAGTCCCCGAAACGCAAACGGTAAGTACTGGAAATATAGAAAAGATCGGCAAAGAAGAACCGCAGGCCTGTTTCAAAAACGGTTCCGTTTGGCTTCGTAATGGTAATGGGGCCCCCTTTATTGTATAAGCCCCCAAACCCAATAGGTATTCTTAAACTCTTGATTATAGGGATGGAATAGCCTATTGTTGCTTCAGCCCTGCCTGAAAATTTCTCAAAATCAATTCCATCAAAATTAAGCGAGGTATAAAGACCGGATATTCCCAATGAAAATCCCAGGGGCATTTCAGGCACGTAATTGTAGCCTATAACGCCGGACTTAAACAGCAAGCCTGGCCATTCCGCCCATCTCTGTTTCAGTTTGGTTTGCAGTGCCGACGTTTCGCGTTCCCTTTGGGTCCGATTCTGTTGTTCACGCCGTGCCGCTTCTTCCCGTTCCAGCTGCGCCTGCGCCAGCCGGACGGCCGATTCCCGCTCCCTTTGTGCCCGCTGTGCCTCTTCCTCCACAGCCTTCCTCTCGGTCTCTGTCTGTCGGTTTCTCAAGTCCCCTGTTTCTATCTTCATGTAACCGGAAGCGTTAAGGTCGCGGGAAGAAATCCCGTTTACCGCTGTAATCACAATGGTCAGGGAAGGCGTCAGGTCCTCGGCCCTTACGTTGGAAAAATGCAGCATTTCTACCAATGAATTAGGGGGTACTACACTTCTGTTTCCCGGGGAAAATGGTATTGCCGAAGTATTAAAGGTAACGCTGCTTTTCCCCAGGGTTTTTTGTGCCGCATTCAGGAGTTCAACATCCACTTTAAAACTAAAGGAGCGCCTGCCTCCAAATACCACGGTTCCCGGCGTCCTGGGCGTGATATCTGACAAAGGCCAGCCGGAAAAGCCCCATGTTTCGCGCATCCCGGTTTTTTCAAGCCCCTCAAGCAAGGTGTTAAGGGCGGCGAAACCGGCTTCCGAGGGGCTAAGCTCAATACGCATCCCGATATTCGCGGTATTCCTTGTGTAATTGGTTTGGCCTATCTGTTCCAGATTGGGATCAAAAATAATCTCAAAAGGCGGGTGATCATCGAAAAAGCGCGTTGTTTCCCTGAACACTTCAAGCCAGCGGTTCCGCGCCTGAATATCGTTTACTATCCTTTGGCTTACGGTTCCACCGCTTATCTCTGAAGAAAGCGTGCTAAGCCGTGATAAAGCTTCCAGGTTGGAAGGGTCAAAGGTAATGGCCTGGGTGATGTTAAACAAGGCCTCAACCTCATCGCCGACGGCCTGGGCGCTTATGCCCCTGGCAAGCCCGGCTTCCGCCCTTGCTACCGAGGTATTCCCCGCAATGAGCGTCCGCCTTCCCATTTCCGTAAGCTCCACGCCAATTTGCAAAAGCAGGTCAGCGGCTGCTTCGTTAATGAACGTCCCCCTTTCAAGCTGCGCAAGGGAAGCATCCCTTATAAAATTCGCCCTGCGGAGTCCGGTAGAGGAATCAGTAATTGCCAGTTGCAAGGCGTAGCGTTCCCCAGAAAGTTTTTGAATGGTCCCAAAGAGAAAATACTGGGTGTTGGTTAAATTCCCGATAGTGACAAAGTCCTCGTCGGAAAATCTTCCGCTCGCAGCCATGTCCTGCTCTAAAATTATCCTGTCCAGGTTCTGCCGGTCGATGAGGCCGATGGCAGAATACCTGCTAAAATCATTGTTCAACAAACCCTGGATATATACAGGCAGATAGTCCGGTACTGCGCCCTGAATCTCAGGCGCAAGGATGGCAAGCTTTATGTCCCGACCGCCGTCCCCCGCGTACAGTGGGCCTTGAGGGGCGGCCTCGACTCGCCCGAGAGCGCCCTGGGCTGAAATTTCCACCCCGCCTGAAAAAAGCGAAAAGTCCCTCGGTGCAACTCCGGTGGAAGTACAAGCCGCAAAAAATGCCGTTGCCACACACAGCGTTATAAGCGTCAGGTAAAAATCCGGTTTAGATAACGTGTTATTTTTTTTCACCGAAAAATCCTTGCAGACCGATATCGCCTAAGTAGTGTATTGCCTTGGAATCGCAAAGTCAAGCGGCAAGCCCATGGTGCTTTCGTCAAGCCCACTGATGTCCCTTTGTCATTCCGAGAACTGTGCATAATCAACACCGACGGGGCATGATGGGCTGTGTCAGCCTAAAAACTGCCTTTACCGGCAAAACGGCGTTTTTTTACATTGGTTATATACTAAATTATCTTTTTAAATTCAGATAATATTTCGAAAACAACCTTTTCAGAAATCTTTTTGTTGATATTTACTTTGTCTATCTTGATTTTTTTATTGACGATATCAAATAAAACCGGATTTTCCATTATATTATGCGGAGGTATATTTAAAGCCTTTGCATGGTATTCCCTGATTTCATATAATTTCTTGAATATTATCCTGTTATTCTCGGTTAATTCTTTAAATTCCTTATTCCTGAAAATTGTTGGTATTCTTTCTTTTTCAAAATCAAATTGCTTCTTAATAATACTAACAATTACGTCATTGATTTTATTTTCGCTGATCATTCTTTCCATAAGTATTTTATTGATTTCAAACAAGTATTTTACATCATTTAGCGCGTATATTATGGCTTCCTTTTCGACAGGCCTTTTTGTCCAGTTATATTTTTGGTATTTTGCTTTTGATTTATTATTGGTACCAAACAAGTTATTTATTATGCTACCTAAATCTTTTTTTTCAAGATTCAATATGTCCACAAGTATTCTCTGATCAAAAATATTTCTTAATTTTATTCCATATTGCCTATAAACTAAACTTATATCTGATCCAACATCGTACATATATTTTATTATCTTTCTGTTATTTAATGTTTTGGCAATTTCACTATCTTCAATTTGAAGTGGATCAATAATAAAGAAAATACTTCCATCAAATATCTGTATGAGACATAATTTTTCACCATAGTAATGAAGATTATATTCCCCTTCAAAATCCATGGCAATTTTCGTAATGTCATTTTTCACCAAATACTTTCGAAAATTTATTAATTTTTCTACATTGTCAATATATGTATATTCTTCCATGCAATTCTGCTCCAAGTGTATTTTATGATATTATTTTTTTTCTGTCAAACCCGATTAAACATTACCAGATCTCACACTGAGCACTGTTGTCCTTGCGGATGGCTTAGGGGAATGTTGGACACAAGACATATTAAGGCAATTAACTTTTTGGACATTTTATCATTATTCAGCAAAAATGAGAGATTGGAGTCTTTTTACGGCATAGTCTTAAATTTTAAGAATTAAACATATTGACCCTGTAAGTTTAATAATTGTACAATGCTAAAGGGGCTAACCAACGAAAACAAATTTTTTGAAATCGGCGGTTTGTTTAGGGAGGCTGTAGAATGAGCGACAGGAACACCTTCGGCAAAATCCTGAATAAGCCTGCGAGTATAATCATTGTATTATACTGCATTAATGAACTGGCGTTTTATGTATATTTTTATCCCGGTAATTATTTTGCCTGGATTTGCCGCGCCGTAGCAGGCGTTATATTTGTGTCGTTATTTCTTCTCATAACAAGAATAAAAGGGTTAACAAACCGCCAATTATCCATACTCATCCCATGTTCCATAGCC
>JGI24698J34947_10001520_pt1 | contig 12271 bp, 11 predicted proteins | sample TergutMp193P3_FD_34947 | JGI IMG/M metagenome (IMG submission 34947)
CGGGGGCTACCCGCGGTATTGGTTTGGAAATTTCAAAGGTTTTGGCGGAGAACGGCGCAAACGTGGCAATTCTGGATATTCAGTTGGGCGACGCTTCTTCGGTAAGGGAGGTTGAGGCGCTTGGAGTCACCTGCAAAGGCTATGCCTGCGATGTATCCAGCCCCGAAGCGGTAGAGGAAGTGTTCAAGCAGATTTTGTCGGATTTCGGCAAGGTGGATATTCTTGTAAACAATGCTGGCATAACCCGCGATAACCTGATTATCCGCATGAAACAGGAAGATTTTGACGCGGTGCTGGGCGTTAATCTGCGCGCCGCCTTTATCTGTACAAAGGCTATCAGTTCGCATCTTTTGCGCAACCGCTCCGGCCGCATAATAAACATGGCTTCCATCAACGGAATTCGCTGCCAGGGCGGGCAATCCAACTATGCAGCTTCCAAAGCCGGCATAATAGGCTTAACCAAGTCCAATGCCATGGAATTCGCGGCTCGCGGAGTAACGGTTAATGCCGTAGCCCCCGGCTTTATTAAAACCGCCATGACAGACAAGCTGGCACCCGAGGTTATAGCCAAGTACAGGGAGGCAATCCCCTTAAAGGACTTGGGCAACCCCCGGGACGTGGCTAATGCCGTAGCATTCCTTGCTTCAAACGAGGCGGCATACATAACAGGGCAGGTACTGGGCGTGGACGGCGGGCTTGGCGCATAATATTTTCTATATTTATAACAACATATCTTAGGAGAAAAAAAATGGCTAACGAAGAAATTGCCAGCAGAGTGAAAAAAGTTATACTTGACAAACTGGATGTCAAGGAAGAGCAGATCGTGGAAGGAGCCTCCTTCACAAGCGACCTGGGAGCAGATTCTCTTGACCGTACCGAACTGGTAATGGGTTTGGAAGACGAATTCAAGGTTGAAATACCGGATACCGTTTCTGAAAAATTCCAGACGGTTGGTGATGTTATTGCGTTCCTGTCCGAGAAATAATGCGGAAACTGGAGCAAATTTTAAATTGCTCCTTTAAGAATAGGGGCTTGCTTAAACAGGCCTTTACCCATAGCTCTTGCAAGCAAGGGTTTTCCGTATTGGATTTTGAGACTTATGAGCGCTTGGAATTCCTGGGTGATTCCGTTGTCAGTTTTTTGACCGCGGAATTTTTGTTTTTAAAGTATGGAAGGGAAAACGAGGGGCAGCTTTCAAAAAAAAAATCGGCCATTGTCAGCGGCACAGCCCTGGCAGGTGTGGCTAAACGTTTAAGGTTACATTCATACTTAATAGCCGCAGACAGCGTTGACAAAAAAAATCCCGCTCTTATGGCGGATGTTTTTGAGGCCCTTGTCGGTGCGGTTTATCTGGACAACGGCATTGAAAAGTGCAGGGAAATCCTTTCAAAATTCCTGTTTTCCGGGGAAGACGAAATTTTGCAGAGCGAAATTTTCCAGAATCCCAAAACCCTCCTGAACGAAAAAATGCAGAAGCTGGGTTTGGGTACGCCTGTGTATGAGCTTTTGGAGGAGTGGGGCGAAATCCATAAAAGGGAGTTCAGGATATGCGTTAGCGCAGGCAAAAAGCGGCTTGGGCAGGGCACGGGTTTTTCAAAAAAGGAAGCCGAGCAGAACGCGGCAAAAGAAGCTCTGAAAAAATTGCGGATAAAAGCCGGGAATTGAGGGATAAAAAGTTTTTTTAGTTGAATGGAAATACTCTTTTTTGGCTTGAATAATTCTATATTTGGAGTTATGAAAAAGACATATATAATCTTATTCTGCGCCTTTATCGGCTTGTTTTATTCCTGTTCCTCGGATGATGGAGTTAAGAGCAGCAAAAACTACATCGAAAGTTTTGAAGTTGCCGGCATAAAAGGCGAAATAAAAAATGATCAATCCTTGATTTTATTTATTGTGTTTCCGGAAGATTACGAAAAACTCAAACGGGAATCGAATCTTATAATACATCTTTCGGAAAATTCAACTTTATCGGTTGGTGGCGAACCTGGATACTGGACAGAAAGAGTTTTCACGGTTACTGCTGAAAACGGCGAAAAAAGGAGTTATTCCGTTCGCATAGAATTAGTACGCAAAAAATACGGTTTTGAAAGTTGGGCTTTATCTAATGATACAAACGGGTATAATATTCCATCCGATTCAAACTCAAGCTGGACGAGCGGCAATGAAGGAATTTCATGGGCTTTATCAATACTCGGGAAAGACAGCAAAAATCCGGAAAATTATCCTACAAGGAAAACTACAGAAGGCTATAACGGCAGCAATGCCGTCCTTTTGGAAACCATTGAAGGCGGTGATGTAGTCGGGCGAAAAAAGCCTTTATTCTCCGGAAATTTTATTTTGGGGAATTTCAATATGAGAGTAGCGCTCACTAATGAACTGGCCGCAACGGAAATAGGGAGAATTTACCCCGCCAAGCCAAAAAAAATAACCGGTTATTATAAATACAAGGAAGGAGACAATGCTTTTATTTCCGGTGAAAATGCTGATATTATATCCAGCAGGCCGGACTCCTGCAGCATGATTGTCAAATTTTACAAAAGCGGCGATTTGGACGGAAGAGATACAATCCTGACTGTCGTAAACATAGACGAGTCGGATCTGGTTATAGCGGAAACCCGTAAGGAAGATTGCTCGGCAACGGCAGGTGATGAACTTCATCCTTTTGAACTGGAACTTAAATATAAACCGGGTAAAGAACAGCTTGATTCTCAAAGCCGCTATAAGCTAGGCATGACTTTTGCCTCAAGCAAGGACGGCGATACATTTTCAGGTAAAATAGGCTCAAGGTTAATTATAGATGAGATTGAGATTATGGATTATGATGAAGAATAGCCTGATATTCTTACTGTTATTCTGCGTTTTTTCTTTTGCAGAAGATATTTGGGATTTTTCCGCGAAGATAGGCATTAACCTTGGCGGCACAATGCCGCGCCCCATGCCGAGTAACATAAGCAAAATTGAAAGCTATAGCCCGAATCTCACTCCAACCATAGAAACCGAGGCTCTTAGATGGATAAATAAAAGAGTCGGAGTTTCTGCAGGGCTTCGTTCGGAAAATAAAGGAATGAAGAGCACGGCATCCGTAAAGGAATATTCCATGAAACTTGGGGGAGAGCTTGACGGGAAGTTTGACGGAATTGTAGATACTAAAATGACTTTTAATTATTTGGGCTTGCCGATTTTAGCTCACTATGTTTTTACGGAGAATTTTTCTGTTTATGCAGGCGCATATTATGCTTATTTGCTAAACGGAGAATTTAAAGGTACGGCCAGGGACGGAACATTGGACAATGGTACGAATACTCCGAGTGTAGATAGCGAACCATACGACTATTCAAGAGATTTAAGACATTACGATGCCGGTTTCAGCATAGGTCTGAATTTTTTGCCGTATAACGAACATATTTTGCTCTCTTTTGACTTTAACTACGGGTTAGTGTCCGTTTTCCAGGATGACTTCAAAGATATTCCCGATGAAATGCAAAATGTTTACGGGAAATTTTCAGTGGGGTATGTGTTTTAAAAACTCATGGCAAAGCCGACTCCCGCCAGAATCAGCGATAATCCTATTAAGCCCCCGCCAAAGGCCATTTTGCGATTGCCTTCCTTAACCGCCTTGTGATTCTCGTCTATTCTTGCCCTGAAATTCGTTCCGCCAAGGGCAGGGTAGGCGTCCAGTTCATTCTTTATATCCCTGGCTTTTTGGTAATCGTCCTGTGCAAATACGCAAAGCGCAATGCCGGCTACCAGAGGGCCCAGGCTTCCGCCCAAAAATCCCAGACCGATATTTCTTTTGTTCTGGCTTTTAATGAATAGATTCTGCTCGGAAATCTTTTGCGGGTCCGTGATGGGCGTTAATTGCACGAATTGAATTTGCTTTTCCACCGCATCCAGATTCAGGTTCAGCAAGGTATCGTTATAACCCTCGCGGAACAGCCTTACCTGGGTTTGGCCGGGCAAGCCTCGCAGATTATAGGGAGTTTTGCCAAGCGGCTTTGAATTTATGTCTAAAATGCCTGCCGGGAAAACCTGTGCCCTTTCGGGATTCGTGCGGATTTCCATTCCCGCAAATGAACGCTTTAATTCCAGAAAAACCCTTGCGGTGTCTTTGCCCGGTTTTACAGTGGTTTTTGCCGCCCATACGTTTTCGCCGGAATGCCAGTAGGCAGAGATATGCGCCGCGGAACTGCTGTCTGAAAAACTGCACGGGGACTGGCAAATAGCGTTTCCGTTCAGCATTACAACCGAATTTTCCGGATTTGTTTCAACTTCTATAACCGTACTTTTTTCCCTTACGTGTTCAATATCCGCATTTTTCCCCGTTATTCCGGAGAGCAGCTTTAAAATGATTCCGCTTTTAATTACCTCGTCCCATGCGAGCGGCGCAGTGGCCTGAATTTCCGTTTGCGGGCTTGTTTTGCCGGCGAGCCAGTCTATGCGAATCCTTATGCTTACGGAATCCTTGCCCTCTGCCCTGAAACGCCCTCTGAACAAACCCTGAGCGCCGGCCGTCCTTGCCGAAGATATTGCACATTCTATGTTTTCACATCCGGGAAAATGATCCGTATTGATTTTTTCGGGTTCAAAAGCAGCCTCCCTTAAAATTTGCGCGATTGAATTTTCCCATAAAGCAGAGAGATTATTGTCAATATCGGATTCCAGAGGCAGCATCAAAAGGGGAGCCGAGTTTGCCGGGCCAAGAATTAGCGTTATGAATAATATCAATTTTTTGGCTGTATCCATCTGATTTCCTCCGAAAAAACTGAGCCATATTCCGTGAATGCCCTGACACCCCAAAAATACGGCGGTTCTAAAATATTGTTACTGTTTTCATCTCTCCTGTTTTCATCTCTCCATAAAGAATCCCTGTCTTTTGAAGTATAAACAAAGGGATATACCCCTTCCCATTCGTTTTCCCCGTTGATTTCATATCTGAATGATACCGGCAAGTCCGTTGAAAAGCTGTCCACCGGGGATAGCAGGGAGATTTTGAGAATCAGGAAATTTAAGCTGTCGCCTATGGTAGTGTCTCCAAAAGCGTCCACCAAAACAAGTTTTAGGGAATTCCAGCCGTAGATTGCCTTGCCTCTGTTTGAACTGACGGTATCACCGTTTACAATCCAGAAATAATAACAATCCTCGGTTTCAATCCAGGGATATAGATTTAAATTCATTGTTCTGCTCACTTCAAAGTCTATGAATGCCTGAATTCCCTGTTTTTTTTCGCCGTCGAATTTCTCGCCGGAACAGGAAATGATAAGAAGAAGGAATATAAATAATATTTTCACTGATCCTCCATCATTAAGGAATCTTTAAAGCCGTAGTTATTGGCTGCAATCAGGCGGGCTTCCCAGTTACCTGGCAGGCGGTAACCCAGCATCAGGGAATCTTTTTGCAGGGTTATGATTGTTGTGTCCTTTTTATTTTTGTTTATCAGTGTAAAGTTGTAGGTCAGGCTGTCATTCGGGTCCGTGCTTTCGCATTTCCATTTGAAAATCGGCGAACCCTGTAGAGAATCCAGACTAAAACTTGTGCAAACGGGCGGGCTTGAAACTCTTATGAAAAAAGAGATGCTTTGCGTGTCCCCCAAAAAATCCGTGACATTAAATTTGGCATTGTAAAGCCCGTGATTTTCAAATTTATACTTGACTGTTTCCCTGTCTGATGTTAAGTCCTCAATAGTCCATAAACAGCGTCTCATTTCACGACACGGCGGGTTTATTTTTGCCTGAAAATACACCGTATCTCCCACTTGAACCGTATCGGAGCGGTTTTGGACATCAATTGAAATCCGCGGCGCCGTTTCGCTGTAAAATAAATTATCGGAGCATGAAAGCAGAAGGAGGAAAATAAGCAAAAAAGCAGGCATTTGGGAATAATTTAGAAAAAAGCGTCAACAATGGTTTGCAAAATCAGGGTAAATGCGAAAATCGCCATATAATAATATATAATTAGGGCATGAATGTATCTAAACTTTGGCAGGAAAATGCGGCATACGTGCTGAAAATATGCGCACGTTATGTAGGCGATGCGGTGGCGGCAGAGGATATTCGTCAGGAAGTTTTTTTGAGGGTCATCAACAGCAAAAAAACTTTCAATGAACAGTCCGCTGTAAAAACCTGGCTTTATTCAATAGCATTTCGCTGTTGCATGGATTATTACAGGGAAAAGAGAAAGGAGCGGCAAATGATGGATGAATTCTTTCAAATGCAGGATGTTTATTTAAGAGACAGCCGGAATCCGGTCTGGAAAGTAGATTATGTTTCCGAAACGGCCTGCCCGCTCTCGCAATTATTCGTGGAACTTTACTACGGAGAAGGCTGGAGCATGAAGGAGATTTCCGGTATTTTCGGGATTAATCTGGCACAGGTCAAGAAAAAAATACGGATAGGCATAAAGCATTTGCAGAGCATGGTATAGTTTACTATATTTACGCTATGCAAACGGAGACCGAAGAAGATATTGACTTGAAGGAACTGGCATCTTCAATAATAAAACGAACTTTGAAGCACAGGGTTTTGGCCATTGCGGTGTTTATTCTGGTAGTTGGCATGGCACTTGCCGTGGCACTTCTTTCCACTCCTTTTTATAAAACAAGCGCAAAAATCATTTATCAGGCATCAGGCAACTCGCAAATCAGCGGTTTAAGCGCCCTTGCCGCCCTTGCCGGGGTTTCAACTTCAAAAAGCGATGACCCTTCCGCATATTTAAGCGATATAATTCAGTCAACCAACATGATGGAAACCGTTTTGGCGGAAAAATGGATGGTTTCCAAGGCCCTGCCGGATACCTTAACCCCGGTTGACTTGCAAACCCTGTGGAAAATAGAGCCGGATACCACAAAGGAGGATTGGCAAACAAGGCTGGAATACCGTATGCTGGATATCCTTAAAAAGAGAAAATACATAGTTTTTTTACAGGACAAAAAAAGCGGCGTAATAACGCTCACCACGGAGTTTGAAGACCCTCTGGTTTCCTTTGATGTCAATAATTTCGTATTCAAGCAGTTAAACGATATTCTGATAAATAAAATGCACTTCAAGGCATCGGAAAACCGCAAGTTCACCGAAGAGAGGCTTGTGGAGGTAAAGGAAAACCTTAAGGAAGCGGAAGAGAACCTCCGCAGATTCCGGCAAAGAAACAGGCTTCGCGAAGACCCAGCGGAAGAACTGGAAGATGCAAGGCTGCAAAGAAATGTTTTGATGAACCAGGAGATTATGATTCAGTTGCAAAAGCAGTATGAAATCGCAAAGATTGAAGAAGCGCGGGACATGCCNGTTTTGGATGTTATAGACAAGCCNATGAAACCAATTGACAAGTCAAAACCCAAGCGAAAACTGATAGTTTTGGCCGGAGGCATGGCGGCCGTGTTTTTTGCGATTCTGGCAGCGGTTTTTTACGATTTGTTTCTGGAAAAAAAATCTGCCTGGAGAAAATATGTCTCCTAGCAGTTTATGGGTTGGCGTTGATGTTGGCTCTACTACGGTGAAAATTGCCGTTGTAAATCCCGAAACAAAAGAGCTTTTGCACAGCCGCTATCAAAGGCATAATGCAATGCAGGCAAAAACCGTGCGCGAGCTTTTGAGCGAGGCGCACAAGCTGTTTGAAAACCGTTCCTTCACGGTTTCCTTTTGCGGTTCCGGCGGGCAACCCTTTGCAGAAAAAACGGGGTCTTTTTTTGTTCAGGAAGTTGTTGCAAATGCTCTGGCGGTGCGGGAAATGTATCCCGAAACCCGTGTGGCAATAGAGTTGGGCGGCCAGGATGCAAAGGTTATATTTTTTGAAAAGGATAAAACAACGGGAAAACTCCTTGCAAGCGATATGCGAATGAATGGAGTGTGTGCCGGCGGTACAGGGGCTTTTATAGACCAGGTAGCGGAACTTTTGCGCATAAAAACGGAGGAGTTTGAAAGTTTTGCATCAAGAGGCGAAAAGGTTTACGAAATTTCCGGCAGGTGCGGAGTGTTTGCCAAAACCGATATTCAGCCCCTTTTGAATCAGGGCGTTGCCAAAGAAGACATTGCGCTTTCCAGTTTTCACGCCATAGCAAAACAGACCATCGGAGGCCTTGCGCAGGGAATGGAGATTAAACCGCCCGTGCTTTTTGAAGGCGGCCCCTTGACATTCAATCCCTCGCTTGTAGGGGTGTTTCAGCAGCGTTTGGGCATTTTGAGTTCGCAGGTTCTTGTTCCGCAACATTCCGAGATTCTGGTTGCATGGGGCGCGGCGCTTTCTGCCGGGGCAATATACAAGGGTAAAAAATGCAATTACGGCAGGGAAAAAAGCCTGAATGCTCTGGAACATTTTTTCGAAGGCAAGGGAAAGAGCGAGAGCGAAGAAATGCCTCCCTTTTTCAGGAACGAAAGGGAAAAAAGCGAATTTGTGCGCAGGCATCCGCTCTTTGACGGGAATTATCCCTCGCCAAAAAAGGGCGAAACCGTGCGGGCATATCTTGGCATAGATGCGGGCAGCACAACAACAAAATTCGTACTGCTAAACGAAGCGGAAGAAGTTATAGACAGTTTTTATTCCGGCAATCAGGGTGATCCTCTTGTTGTGCTTAAAAGCGCCCTTATTCAACTGAATGAACGCTATAAGGAAGCCGGCGCAAAACTTGAAATTTTAGGAGTTGGAACAACGGGTTATGGAGAACTTTTGTTTTACCGCGCCCTCCATGCCGATTATCACACGGTAGAAACGGTTGCTCATGCAAGGGCTGCAAAAAAAATATGCCCGGATGTGAGTTTTATTCTGGACATAGGCGGCCAGGACATGAAGGCCATATCGGTGGCGAGCGGGGTAGTCACGGGCATAATTTTGAATGAGGCGTGTTCAAGCGGTTGCGGTTCCTTTATAGAAACCTATTCCCGCAGTCTTGGCATCAGGATGGAACAGATTGCAGAAATGGCGTTCCGCTCCAAAAATCCCTCAAAGCTGGGCAGTCGCTGCACGGTATTCATGAACAGTTCCATAATAACGGAACAGAGAGACGGCAAAAAGCCGGAAGACATAGTAGCCGGAATTTGCCGTTCCATTATAGACAATGTTTTTACAAAGGTTATCCGCTTGCGCAATCTGGATTCCCTGGGTAAAAAGGTTGTGGTGCAGGGCGGAACCTTCAAAAACGATGCGGTTTTGCGCGCCTTTGAACAACACACGGGTTTAAAACCTGTTCGCCCGGAACGGCCGGGCGAAATGGGAGCCATAGGAATAGCGCTCTTGACCAAGGAGCGCATGAGCGGAATTACACCTTAAACTTGCTAACCGTGCTTTTCAATTCACCCGCAATCTTGCTCAAATCCACGGCAGACTGATTTACCTGGGCGGCTCCATGAACTGCATTTTTGGCTGCCTCGCTCATGCCGGCAGTGCTGTTGCTCACATTGGCCGCGCCTTTGGCCGCTTCGCCTGCATTGCGGCTCACATCGTTTGCGCCCTTTGCAACCTCGCCTATGGCGCTGGCAACTCGCTTGGAACCTGTGCTTGCCTGTGCAACATTGCTCGCTATCTCGTTGCTCGCCTTGGTTTGCTGCTCAACGTGGCCGGCTATGGCTTCTACGCTCTGGTTTATCTTTACAATGATGTCGCTCACATCGTTAATAACATTTACGGCATCGCCTGTGCCCTGCTGGATGCCTTCTATGCGGTGGGCAATGTCGTCTGCGCTTTGGGCGCTCTGGTTTGCAAGTTCCTTGATTTCACCTGCAACAACCGCAAAACCCTTGCCCGCCTCGCCTGCGCTCGCGGCTTCAATGGTTGCGTTAAGAGCCAGAAGGTTGGTTTTGTCCGCTATCTTTTTAATCACATCGGTCACTTGCCCTATTTCCTTTGCCGCCGTGCCCAGCTTGCCCATAACGCCGGTCGCGTTTTTGGATTTTTCCGTAGCCGCTACCGCAACTTTGCGGGCCTCGCCTGCATTGGCGGCTATCTGGCTTATGCTTGAACTCATTTCTTCTATGGCGGCGGCTACCGTGTTCATATTCGTGCTCATTTGCTCGGCTGCGCCGGCAACCTCGTTTGCATTTACGCTTGCCTGTTCCGCACCGCTCGCCATTGCGTTTATGTTCACCGCCATCTCCTCTGTGGTGGAGGCTACGGAATCACCTTGGGAAGCGGATTTTTCCGCACCGCTTGCCAACTGCTTGCTCACCGAAGACAATTCGTCGGAAACGGATACAAGAGAGGCAGTCTGGTTTTTGATGGAAGCGATGAGTATCCGTATTTTGTCAAGAGTATCGTTAAAGGAATGGCTTATGTTCGCGATTTCGTCCTTGCTCGTAACGGCTAGNGTCGGGGTAAAATCCCCCTCTCCTATTACCTTAAAGACCCTTTCCATGGATTTGAGCGGAGATGTAATGGAGTGCGATATAAAGAGNATAACAATGGTTAAAATCGCAAGCGTGACCACGCCAAAAGCAATTAAAAANGTAGCCATTCGGTGAATCGGAGTCATGATGGTCACAGAAGGCACNAGTATTGCCACNGCCCAAGGGGTATCGGATTCTCCGATTTTCCTTGGATGCACCGCAAGNTTAAAACTGGCCTTGAGAGCAGGTGAGAAAAACACCGAAGACAGATCCTTGCTGTTCGCTACCGCGTCAACCAAATTTGGCAAATATTCCCCAACCATATCCGTCTCGGTATCCCGCATTTGTTTTCCCGCCCGGCTGGGATCGGGATGAGCTATAATAATTCCCTTCTTGCTGAATATTCCTACGACTCCGGTTCCCAAGGGTTTGGTCCTGTCTGCCATGCCCTGAATACTTGTTAGTTCCAGGTCTATTCCGGCTACCCCTACTACACGTCCTTTAAACTTAATCGGAACGGTAAGGGTGGTAATGAGAACTTGCTTGCCTCCTATCGGATAAAAATAAGGCTCAATAAGACCCTCCTTGCCTGACTTCAGAGAGACATTGTAAAAATCTTCCGTACTATAACCTATCAGCGGTTCAAGGGTCAGTTGGCTGTTTACCATGGAATAATAACTTATATACCTTCCGGTGGCATCGCTTCCGGGCGTATTTACATAGTGGGCATCCCTGCCGTCAAGGGCATTGGGTTCAAAAGCAGCCCAAACCCCCACATAGCCGGGATTTTCTTTCGTAAGGCTTTCAAGTATAAAATTGAGTTCTTTCCTCCGTTCTTCCGGGGGATATTCATCCAAATGGCTTGCAATCTGAGCCGCAGCCCGAATCTCGTCCAAGGCAGTTTCCAGATATAGCTGGACTAAATCCGCGGTATTCACGGCGGCATCAATGATAGTTTGCTCCGCCAAAGAGGTACTCTGTTTTGACGCAAGCATCACAGAACTAACAGTTAATCCACCAACGCCGAGCAAATTTACCGCACTGATAACAACCATCAATTTTGTTCTTATTTTCATGGTTCTTTCTCCTGAAATGGGGTGGGGCAGAACGGGGTTGGGGCAGACACGCAGGTCTGCCCCAACGGTCTGCCCCAACTGGTCTGTCCCGACAATAATATACTAAACTTACACTTTAAACTGGTTCACTGTATCGTTTAACTGGACGGCTATCTTTGACAAATCGGTTGCGGCTATGCTCACCTGGGTTGCGCCCTCGGAGCTAGTCTTGGCTGCCTGGCTCATGCCAACGGTATTCTGGCTCACATTGTTTGCGCCCTTGGCTGCTTCCCCGGCATTGCGGCTCACATCCTGGGTGCCCTTAGCAACTTCGCCTATGGCGCTGGCTACACGCTTTGCCCCAATATTTGCCTGCGATACATTGTTCGCTATCTCGTTGCTCGCCTTGGTTTGCTGGCCTACATGGCCGGCTATGGATTCAACGGACTGGTTGATCTTAACTATTATATCGGAAACATCGCCTATCACCCTTACCGCATCGTTGGTGCCGTTCTGGATACCCTCTATGCGGCGGGCAATGTCGTCTGCGCTTTGGGCGCTCTGGTTCGCAAGTTCCTTGATTTCGCCGGCAACTACCGCAAAGCCTTTGCCTGCCTCGCCTGCACTGGCAGCTTCAATGGTTGCATTAAGAGCTAAAAGGTTGGTTTTGTCCGCTATTTTCTTGATTACATCGGTCACCTGGCCTATNTCTTTGGCGGCGGTGCCCAGCTTGCCCATAACGGAGGTGGCTTCCGAGGACTTGTTTGTGGCATCGGCGGCTACCTTGCGGACTTCGGTGGTGTTGTTTGAGATTTGGTTTATGCTTGAGCTCATCTCTTCTATGGCGCTTGCAATGGTGTTCATGTTGGTGCTCATTTGCTCGGCTGCGCCGGCAACTTCGTTTGC
>JGI24698J34947_10001521_pt1 | contig 12269 bp, 12 predicted proteins | sample TergutMp193P3_FD_34947 | JGI IMG/M metagenome (IMG submission 34947)
ATGCCGAAGGCTATGGAGACAGGGGCGTTTATGTCCAGTTCGTTGTATTTAACCATGCCCGTCAGCACGGCCACCACGCCGACGTAGAGAACGGTGCATAGTACCAGCGAAACAATGATGCCGACAGGCACGTCCCGCTGGGGGTTCTTTGCCTCTTCCGTATAGGTTGAAACCGCGTCAAAGCCAATATAAGCAAAAAATATGATCGCCGCCCCCGCCAACATGCCAATCGGCGCGCCGCTGGGGTCAACCTGGCCCGATATATTATGCCCAAAGAAGCTGACGCCCGTCCAGCCGTACGGCGCGAAAGGCTCCCAGTTGGCCGTGTTGATAAAAAAAGCGCCGACGCCAATGACAAAGAGTATAGCCGCCAGCTTTACGCCTACCATGATGGCGTTAAAAATCGCGCTCTCAGAAATGCCTTTTACCAATATGACCGTGATGATAAAGACGACAATGACGGCGGGCAGGTTTATCACCGCGCCGGTAGTGACAAACTGGCCTATTGTCGGATCATAGCGCCAGGGCGATTCAGAAATTATCTGGGGAATGTTTATCCCCATTTTGGATATTATGCTCTGAAAATAAGCCGACCAGCCCGTCGCCACGGCGGCGCTCGCCACGCCGTATTCCAGCAGCAAATCCCAGCCGATTATCCAGGCGAAAAATTCCCCCATCGTGGCGTAGGCATACGTGTACGCGGAACCGGCGACGGGCGCCATTGAGGCGAATTCAGCGTAGCAGAGGGCGGCAAAGATACACGTTATGCCCGCAACCACGTATGAGAGCATCAATGAAGGCCCCGCCACGTTATGGGCCGCCGCGCCCGTAGCCACAAAAATGCCCGCGCCGATAACCGCCCCCACGCCGAGGGCCGTCAGTTGAACAGGGCCTAAAACCCGGCGCAGCCTGTTATCGCTCCTGGCCTCTTCGAGAAGCAACTCCAACGGCTTTCGGGCAAAGAGCGCGGCCAACCCGGCGGAAAGTTTTGACATGGCTGAATCCTTAAGAATTCTACTGTCAATATAGCATAAGCGGTATGCTATGAGATAAATGCGCGCTTGATGGGAGAGTTCAGGAGGGCGCGGATGATTTTATTCTGATTGCGGGGATCAAGCCTTGAGCGCTGCCAATAACTCAAATCTGGAAAAACTGATTGGCTATCGCTTTCAGAACAGAGAACTGCTCAGGCAGGCCCTAACCCCTCCTTCGGCGGGGTTGCCCCTGGACAATCAAAGGCTGGAGTTTCTTGGAGACTCGGTTTTGCACCTGTGCTCTACCCGCCTTGTTTATGACGCCCACATTGACTGGCAGGAGGGCGCTCTGTCAAGGCTGAGGGGCAGAATTGTCTCCACGGACGCTCTGTGCGCCTGGGCTAAAGACCTGAATATCCTCCTGGAGCGCGGCCCCAGGTCTCCAAAGAAAAAAGCGGCGCCATCCCGCAAAGAGCTTGCCGACGCCATTGAGGCTCTGCTGGCGGCTGTTGTTTTGGACGCGGAAAGCCTGGGCGCGGATGGTTTTGCTCAAGCCTTTAACATTATCAGCGAGCGATTCGGAAAAATTGTCAGCGCGGCCATACCCGAAGATTGGATGCGGGAAGACCCAAAAACGGCCCTTCAGGAGAGGGCGGCCATGATGGGGCTTGACGCGCCGAGCTATGAATTGCTGGAAAGGAAAGGGCCAGACCACGCCCCCATTTTTTCAGCCAGGGCAAGGCTTGGCAAATATGAAGCCGATGCCAGCGGCCCGTCTGTTAAACGCGCCCAAACAGAGGCAGCCCGGATTTTGCTGGGAATGATTTAATTCTATTTCTTCTGAGATAATTGCAAAACCTCTGAAAACATCGCGAGCCAGCGTAGCAGTCACTGAAAAATGAGAGTCTGACGCCCGCGTCCCCTGCAAATTCGGAGGTTTTACAATTATTTCTTCTGGTATTCCAGCTTCCATTGGGAGAGCGTATCTTCCAGTGTTTTGAGCATGGGGGAGGGGGGCTTTTGCTTTTGCGCCAGGTCAATAGCCTGTTCCAATGTTTTAATGCCTTCTGCCGCGTTGCCGCCCAAACGCTGTATTTGCGCCTTGACAAAGAGATTTTGCGGCGTTTGCAGGATTTTTATTGATTCTTCGATTAGTTTCATGGCCTGCGGCATATCTTTTTTTGAATTAAGCAAGTATCTGGCCGCTTGGTACCGTGTCGTCCAATCCGCTGGCTCCGCCTTTGCAAGCACATCTTTCAACTGTGCTTCCATTGCCTCGTCCAGGTCAATTTCCACCATGAAACTGACGCTCAGGCTTTCCCACTTAAAATTCACGCGAGCGCTTGAATCGCCGGCGGGATATATTTCAAAGGTCAGGCACTCGGAGAAAGAATCTGTGACGGGTATTACGTCAAAGCGCAACAAGTCTTCAGCGGGGTCGTATTCAAAAGCGCCAAATTGCTGATGCTTCTTGTTGAGGATCACGGTCCACTTTTCGCTTCCCGGTATAGTAAACATGGCATATTTTCCTGCCGGCACGGGGTTCCCGGCGACTTTTAAGGGATGGGTGAAGCTGATGGTGGTTGCCTGGTTGGCGCCGGTGCGCCAAACTTCCCCAAAGGGAACCAATTCTCCCCAAATAGTACGGCTGCGGACGCTGGGGCGGTGGTATTCGATAGTGACCGTGCATATGCCAACAACCTGGCTGACGCTGGCCCTGGGGCTTTTTGAGGGAAGCAGTAAGCCGGCCCCCTGTGCGGCGAGCCGCGTCGCAGCGCAACATGCCGTCAGCATGAATAACAAAGCTATTGATTTGCAGAAATCGCGCATAAGCAACACCATGGAAGTATTCAGGTTTCAAAAAGACGGCGTTACCTTAAGTCCGCCTTCATCATTATCCATTGTCCATGCTCCGACGTCCATTTCATTTTTGTGAAGCATATAGCGCTTCCCCTAAATATGGATGGAGAATGCGCAATGTTGAAGGCTCGCACTACCACTACACGCATTCAGCCCTTGGTGTAATCAATCAGCTTTTCAACGTTGTTTACGCGAATCACGGGGAATGTGCTTTGGATTAATCCAAGGTTGTTGAGCAGGCGCAGCCCCCTGTTGAATGCTTCGCGGCTGGCGCCGATATATTGGGCCAGCTCTTTCTGTGTTTCGCGGAATTCCACGATACTGCTGTCGGGCGATTCTCTCTGGCGGCTCAGTACCAACTGGGCTACCCGCTCTGGCACGCTGTAAAGGCTGAGTGTTTCAACCAGCGGTATAAGATGGCAAAGTTTTGCGGCCAGGCGTCTGAGCATAACTTCAGCAACTATAGGGTTGCGCTGGATCATCTGACGAAGCGGTATGACTGGCGCTATCCAGCACTCGGTATTTCCCTTGGCCTCGGCGTTGGCAGCGGCGACGCCATCGCTGAAAAGCTGCGCCTCTCCTACACATTGACCGGGCTTTAATACGTCCAGCACTTGAATTTTGTCTTTCCCCAACGCCCTGAATACTTTCAGCCTGCCTTTAGAGACGACAAAAACGCCCGGCATTTTATCGCCCTGAGCAAAAACCAGACATCCATTTGGATAGCCGCGCAGTTCACTCACCCTGGATAGCTCTTCCGCCTCGGCCAGAGGCAGTTCTGAGAGGAACCCCGCCTTTTTGAAATTGACATTTGCATTTGACTGTCTCATTGGCCCTCATGGCATTCCATAGCTATGCACAATATCACAGTGGGGTTTGAAAAAAATATGGTAGTTTGCGTATCCGGCGGGCAAAGGTTCGCTAAAGATTCTGCGCACGCAACATCTTGCCCGCGATTTCATGGGCGTCAAGCATAAAGCGCCACGTGATAGGCGGGCTTTTCGATCTTTTGGCGGGGCTGACGGGACTCGAACCCGCGACCTACGGCGTGACAGGCCGTCACTCTAACCGACTGAGCTACAGCCCCCTGGTATTGCTGAAAAACTTTCAAAAAAAAGATGGTGGGCGATGACGGACTCGAACCGCCGACATGTTGCGTGTAAAGCAACCGCTCTACCGGCTGAGCTAATCGCCCGCATCGCAGGGCATTACAGTTTCTCATGAAAAAATTCAGTGTCAAGCGTTAATTTGGCGCTTAGAAAACATCTGTTTTTTTCATGGCGATCTCCCGATAGCAAGTTTGCGTTCAGCCAGGATTGAAGGCAATTTGCCATCCGCGCAAATTTGATCAGGCGTTTGCATCAATCATTGACTACAGATTTCAACCTTGTTACAATCTTGCGATGGATGTCTGTGAAGCAGATAATCCAGACAATCAGAATTCAGTTTTGCGTTCCGGTTGTCGCTCCTCCTGACACTGTTGAAATGCGGAGGGTTTTAGTGCCAAGCCTGATGATTAACCTTACACCTATGATCCTGCTGGCAGGAGACGCCGCTGGCGGCGGCAGTTTTCTGGATTCCCTGCCAGACCCCATGAAGCCAACCCCGCTGGAGGTTGGCTTTGTTATTGCATTGCTGGTCATTTTGCACTTTTTTCTGAAGTACGCATTTTTCCGTCCCTTAGGCAAGCTCATGGACGATAGGGAGGCCGAAATACAAGCGGGAGCGTCCACAAAGCTGGAAGCCGCCAAAACGATAGAAGCCCGTCAGGCCGATTACGCTGAAAAGCTGAAAGGCCTTCGCGCCAGGGCTTTTGAGCATCGCAAGGCCCTTGCCCTGGCGGCGTCGTCAGAAAAGGCAAAACTTGTTGAAAACGCCCGTCAAAACGCGGTCTCTGTCCGCAAAGACGCCGCCGATAAGTTGAATGCCCAACGTGAAACCGCAAAATCAGAATTGATAGCCCAGGTTGACGCCCTGGCTGACAGCATGGCGCAACACCTGCTGAAACAGGCTTAAACGATGCAGACAAAATATAAATTCCTACTGATTGCGGCTCTTGCCCTTGCTTACGCCTGCGTTCTTTCGCCTCTGGCGGCTCAGGATCACGCCCCCCCGCGCCAGACCGAGACCGAAGGCGCCGAAAACACTGCCCCCCCCAAAAGCACTGAAAGCCCTGAAGGCATTGTTCAAAACGCCCATGACCCGCAGACGGACTCCTCCAACGCCGATTCCCCTGAGCATTCCCCGGAACATAGTGCAATCGCCGTGCGCGGTGAACATGACGACGATAGCGAAGCCCATGACGAACACGATAAACCTGTGATGCTCTTTGGCAAAGAATTTCACGCTTCGGGGCAGTTTTGGCTAAAGCTCGTCAATTTTTTGATTTTCGGCGGCATTTTGTTCTTGTTGTTAAAGGGCGTTCTTTCATCCGCCTTTAGGGCCAGAACTGTTGAAATTGAAACAAAGCTGGCCCAAAGCGAAAAGGACAGGCTTGAAGGCGAGGCCCAGCTTAGGGAACTGGAAGCCAAGATGGCCGGGCTGGAGCAAGAACTCGGCGGAATCATGGAAAAGGCCGAAGCCGATGCAGAGGTTGAAAAGCAGAGGATTTTAGAAACCGCTAAATTGGAAGCTGATCAGATTTTGGCCCAGGCCCAGTCTGAAATTGACTACCAGAGGCGTTTAGCCGAAACAGAACTGCGCGAGCTGGTGGCCAGACTGGCCGTTGAGGGCGCGGAAGCGCGCATAAGACAGGGCCTTCAGGGTGATTCGGCTGCCAGGATTATGGAGCAGGCGATACAGAAGATCGGAGGCGCCTCATGAGTCAGTTGCTGATAGCGCAGCGCTACGCTAAGGCGCTGTTGCAAATAGCCGAAAAACAAAATGAAGTTTCAGACTTGCAGAATGAGCTTAATTCCATAGTCAAGCTGGTTAATTCCCAGCCCGATCTGGAGAGGCTCTGCATGCACCCCCTCATTCCGCCAAGCCGTAAGGCGGCTGTATTTGATGAAATTCTGCAAAAGGCGGGCGCAAGCCAGACAATCCGCCATTTTTTCACGGTGGTGGCAAAGGCCGCCAGGTTGAACCTGGTCTATAGCTTGTTTGTGGCCTTTAATGAACTGGTTGACAAACACAAAGGCATTTTGGTCGCCGAAGTGGTTTCCGCCCAGGTACTCACGGAACGCCAGTTGCAATCGCTCAACGAGTCTTTTGGCGCCCGCACCGGAAAGACGATGCGCTTTGTCAAAAGGCATGATCCAAATTTATTGGGTGGCTTAAAGGTTCAAGTAGGCTCTACTATATATGACGCTTCTCTCCAGGGTCGGCTCCGTATGCTTCGGGCGCGACTGCTTTCAGCTTGATAATGTTATCGGAGGTATGAATGGACATTCGCGCGGAGGAAATATCCCGCATCATTCGCAGCCAGATAGAAAGTTTTGACGCCCAGTTAGACGTCAGCGAAATAGGCACGGTTATAAGCGTCGGCGATGGCATAGCCCGCGCCCATGGCCTCGAAAAAGCCATGGCGGGCGAATTGCTGGAACTGCCCCATAACGTGATGGGACTGGCCTTTAACCTTGAGGAAGACAACGTAGGCATCATTCTTCTGGGCGAGGCTCATTTAATTAAGGAAGGCGATACGGTTAAGCGCACGGGCCGCATCATGAGCGTTCCCGTGGGGCCTGCCTTTATCGGCAGGGTTATTAACCCCTTAGGTCAGCCCCTGGACGGCAAAGGGCCAATCGAAGCCGCCGCCTATTATCCCATTGAGCGTATCGCCCCCACCATCGTTGAACGCAAGAGCGTCAACCAGCCGGTGCAGACAGGGCTGAAGGCCATAGACGCCCTCATACCCATTGGGCGCGGTCAGCGCGAATTGATAATAGGCGACCGTCAGACGGGCAAAACCGCCGTCACCATTGACGCCATCATTAACCAGAAGGATTCGGGCATCATCTGTATTTATGTAGCCATTGGACAAAAGAGGTCAACGGTGATGCAGGTGGTCAGGGCGCTTGAAGAAAACGGCGCAATGGCTTACACCATCGTGGTCAGCGCCACGGCGTCGGAAGCCGCGCCCATGCTCTACCTGGCCCCATTTGCCGGCGCGGCCATAGGCGAGTACTTCATGTGGCACGGAAAGGACGGCCAGCCGGCAGGGACAAATAATCCTGGCCAGCACGCCCTTTGTATATATGACGACCTCTCTAAACAAGCCGCCGCTTACCGTGAAATTTCGCTCCTGATGCGCCGCCCCCCCGGACGCGAGGCATATCCGGGCGATGTCTTTTATCTCCACAGCCGTTTGCTTGAGCGCGCCGCTAAGTTAAGCGAGGAGCGCGGCGGCGGCTCGCTAACCGCCCTGCCCGTTATTGAAACCCAGGCGGGGGACATTTCGGCATACATTCCGACAAACGTCATCTCCATCACAGACGGTCAGTTGTTCCTTGAGGCGGATCTCTTTAACAGCAACGTGCGCCCGGCCATCAACGTGGGCATTTCAGTGAGCCGCGTGGGCGGCGCAGCACAATTAAAGGCAATGAAGCAGGTTGCGGGTTCGCTCAAGCTGGATTTGGCCCAATTCAGAGAGCTTGCCGCATTCAGTCAGTTTGGCTCAGACCTGGACAAGGCCACACTAGCCCAGTTGAACCGGGGACAGAGATTGGTCGAAATCCTCAAGCAGCCCCAATACCAGCCCATGCCTGTAGAAAAACAAGTGACCATTATCTGGACAGCCTCCAGGGGGTATCTGGACGACATTCCGGTTAGTGAATTACGCCGCTTTGAGGGCGAACTCTTTGGATATTTGGACGTAAACGCGCCGGAATTGTTCAGAAACATTAAAGATTCAGGCCAACTGTCCAAGGACATAGAAGAAGGTCTCAAGACAAATATTTTGGGGTTCAAGGAGCAGTTTAAGGCGTCCATGTCCCAGGTTGCGGGAGCCTAGCGCATGGCCTCCCTCCAGGACATACGCCGCCGTATCCGCTCGGTAAAAAGCACCCAGCAGGTAACAAAGGCCATGAAGATGATTTCCGCCGTAAAAATGCGGAAGTCCCAGGAGCGTTTGCTCTCCATGCGCCCCTTTGCCTCTAAGCTGCACGAAGTTGTCGGACAGGTGGTGGCCCGCTTTGAGTCCGACGCCGAGATTACTGAAAATTCACTGGCTCAGGCGTTTTTTGCCCCCAGGGAAGAAAAAAACATTCATCTGGTGGTAATAGCCAGCGATAAGGGCTTGTGCGGCGGCTTTAACGCCAATTTGTTAAAGACCGCCGAAGCATTTTTGCAAAAACACCCCGGCGGTTTAGCCAGGTGCGACGTAATAGGCAGACGCGTTGCGGAATGGGCGAGAAAGGCCGGTATTAAGACTTCCCTTGAGGCCGTATCGCTGAATCCCGATGATTTTTTGAATACGGCCCGGGACATAGCCCTAAGAGCCACAAACGAGTACTCAAGCGGTGAAATTGACGCGCTGTACTTGATTTATAACTACTTCAACTCAGCCGTTTCCCAAGCGCCTACAGGGCTTCGCGTTTTTCCGCCATTAGAAGTCCCTGTGGCGGGCGGCGTCCAGCACCTTTTGGAGCCGGATCCCGAAACGGTTTTGCGGGAGCTGCTGCCTCACTACATAGAAATCGAAATTTACCGCGCCATGCTGGAGAGCGCCGCCAGTGAGCACGCCGCCCGCATGTCCGCGATGGACAAAGCCACCAGCAACGCCAGCGAGATGATTGACAAGTTGACGCTGCACATGAACAAAGTCCGGCAGGCCGCGATTACCAACCAGATAATTGAGGTTGTCTCCGGCGCCGCTTCCTGAAGCATATTTACTAGGGGTTCCAAATGTCTGAAGAAAAATACCAAGGCCGCGTGATAGCTATTGTAGGCCCTGCGGTTGACGTGGAGTTTGAAGGCAACTACCTGCCTGAAATATACAACGCCCTGTTGACAGACGTAATTGACGCGTCTGGCAATACCATTCGGGTCACGCTCGAAGTGCAGCAGCACCTGGGAGAAGGGCGTGTGCGCTGTGTCTCTATGCAGCCCACGGACGGCATGGTGCGTGGTCAGACGGTTACGGATTCAAACGGCCCCATCAAAATTCCGGTAGGGCCGGCTACCTTAGGGCGAATCATGAACGTGGTGGGCCATCCCGTTGACGAGCGCGGCCCCATCGTCACGGATAAATATTTGCCGATTCACCGCGAGGCGCCCTCATACGAAGAACTCTCCACAGGCAAAGAAATGCTGGAGACGGGCATCAAGGTGATTGACCTGCTCCAGCCTTTCATGAAAGGCGGTAAGGTTGGCCTGTTCGGCGGCGCGGGCGTTGGCAAGACCGTGCTGATAATGGAACTCATCAACAACATAGCCAAGGCCAGGGGCGGCTTTTCTGTCTTTGCCGGAGTAGGCGAGCGCACCAGGGAGGGCAACGACCTCTGGCACGAAATGATGGATTCCGGGGTTATCAACAGTAAAAACCTGGCAGAGTCAAAAGTGGCTCTGATCTATGGTCAGATGACCGAGCCTCCGGGCGCCCGCGCCAGGGTTGGCCTCACAGGCCTGACGGTTTCCGAATACTTCAGGGACGACGAAGGCCGCGACGTGCTTTTGTTCATAGATAACATATTCCGCTTCACCCAGGCAGGGTCCGAAGTTTCGGCTCTGTTGGGGCGTATGCCATCAGCGGTTGGCTATCAACCCACGCTGGCCACCGAAATGGGCGAACTCCAGGAGCGCATCACGTCAACAAAGAAAGGCTCCATCACGTCCATACAGGCCGTCTATGTCCCCGCTGACGACTACACAGATCCCGCTCCGGCCACCACATTTGCCCACTTAGACGCCACCACCAATCTGAGCCGCGATCTCACGGCGCTGGGTATTTACCCCGCCGTTGACCCGCTGACCTCCACCAGCCGCTTGATGGATCCGCGCGTTTTGGGCGAAAACCACTACAATGCGGCCACCAGGGTAAAGACCATACTTCAAAAATACAAAGAGCTTCAGGACATCATAGCCATTTTGGGCATGGAAGAACTTTCTGACGACGACAAAAAAACTGTCATGCGCGCCCGCAAGCTGCAACGTTTCCTCTCGCAGCCATTCAACGTAGCGGAGAGCTTCTCAGGTATGCCGGGCGTTTATGTGGGTCTGGAAGACACCATTCGCGGCTTTGCAGAAATCTGCGACGGCAAGTGGGATCATCTGCCCGAACAGGCGTTCTACATGGTTGGCACTATAGAAGCCGCCGTGGAAAAAGCCAAGACGCTGGAAGTTTAGGGAGGCGGCATGAGCGGCTACCTAAAACTTGAAGTCGTCACGCCTCTGGGCAGGGTGTTTTCATCAAACGTCTCAGAGCTTCAATTTCCCACGGCATTCCGTGGCTATTACGGCATATTGCCGGACCACACGCCGGTTTTGACGCCCTTGGGAGACGGACATATCAACTGTCTGCTGGATGGCAAAGCGACAACCCTGACCGTCTCAGGCGGTTTTGCGGAAGTTGGCCCCGACCACGTGACGATTTTGGCCAGGGAGTGTCAAGCGGATAACAAGTGAGGTAATTGCAAAACCTCCTGAGAATGATGCGCGCCAGCGTGACAACTCTTGAAAAATGTACGTCATTCAATTATGTCTGACAGAAAAAGACAAGGCCAGCATACAGCGCTGCTTTCCGCTTCAAAACCGCGAGTGCGGCATTGCTAACACTCTTGGAGCGAAACGCGGTTTTGAACCGGAAACACTATATAAGCGTTATGAAACCAGCCCTCTACTCCTTTAGTAACGCGTCAACAATCTTTTCTACGTAACTGGCGCCTACGCCGAGCGCCCTGACGACGCCGTTTTTGTCAACGACTCCGTATGTGGGATAATAGGCTACCTTCCAGGCGTCTGTGGTGCTGGGCGTGGTGCGGGCAACGGGGTATTTTATGTTTCCTCTTTTTACCGCGTCAGCCATGTTTTCTTCACCGCTGGCGCATATGCCAATCAGCACTACGCCTTTGTCGGCGTACTTTCTGGCAATTTCATTGTTATGGGGGATTGCCCGGATACAGGGGCCGCACCAGGTCGCCCAAAAGTCAACGATGACAATCTTGCCCTCCATGTCCTTTGGATTAACCTTGCCGTTCATCCAGGCGCCCAGCTTGAGTTTTGGCATCGGCTTGCCTATTAGCGCGCTGTGCTGGCCCCAGTGTTCATCAGATGTATGCCCCTCTTTTGCCAGGTTATATACAAGGCCGCCTGATCCTTGGGCAAAAATAGCCAATGTCGCTAAAAAAGCAAGTGACGCGGCGCGAATGTTCATAAAACCTCCGTAGCGAAAAATGCCTGAAAGCAAAGTTTACCATATCACTGAAAGCGGAAACGGAGTGAATCACGCCGCCTGAACGCGGATTTCGCCAAAGGTTTCAGTTTGCACCAGCTTTGCCTGACCATTTTTGACAAGTTCCAGCAGAGCCAAAAAGGTGAGGACGAGTTCTTCCCTGTTTTGAGATTTTATGAGAAGCTCGACGAAGGGGAGCCAGTCGGCGCCCCGAATTAACTCAAGCACTTCAACGATGCGTTGTTCCAGCGTCTTTGGGGGGGGCCTGACTTCAACGGGCGGAGGCGGCAATAAGCGCTTGAGGGCTTCCCTGTAAGCCCCCAAAAGGTCTGTCAGCGTAGCCGCGATAGGCTCTTCCTCTGTTCTTGAGTATTCCTGAATGTCCAGACCGCGTGTATAAACAACATTAAGCCAATCGCGCTCCATCTCGGAAAGTTCCACGGCGGCTTCCTTTATGGCCTGATAGTTCAGGAGCCTTTGAACCAGGTCGTCCCTGGGGTCTTCCGCCTCGTCTTGCGCGGGAGGCGCAGGCAATAACATCCTGCTCTTTATCTGGATCAACTGGGCCGCCATGGCGATAAATTCGGCGGCTACTTCCAGGTTCATCTCTTCCATCAGGAGCAGATAATCCATGTACTGTCTGGTGATAGAGGCCATGGGCAAATCTAAAATGTTCAGTTTTTGATCGCGTATGACGTGAAGCAAAAGATCCAGCGGCCCCTCAAAGAGAGGAAGATCAAGCGCCATGTCTCGGAACTTGCTCTCAAAGCCGCTGGGCGGCTCAAAGAGCTTGGCGGAAGCCACGTTCTCCAGGCTCTCCTGACCCTCTTGAGTGAACTGAACAAAATTTTCCATTAGAATAATTATACATTGAGGTGCATGCTGACTTTGCCCTTTTCTGCCAGACATAATTGAATCATGTAACAACGCTAATATTTTAGGGAAAGCGCTATAAATAGCAGCCTGCCTGCAACGGGAAAGAAGAACAAGCCGCGCCGAATTGGCCGAGCGCCTTAGCGGGATAGCCGGGCTAATGTCAAATGCAGTAATGATTTCCAATGAGAATTACAAAAAAATAAAAAGGGCAGAAAAAGGGGGTTGACAAA
>JGI24698J34947_10001522_pt1 | contig 12268 bp, 14 predicted proteins | sample TergutMp193P3_FD_34947 | JGI IMG/M metagenome (IMG submission 34947)
TACGCAGGCTACATAGAAAAGGAAAGGCGCTTTGCCGCAAAAGCCGAAAAAATGGACGCTATCAAACTCGATCCCAATTTTGACTATGCCGCTGTTACGGGGTTGTCGGCGGAGGCAAAGGAAAAACTGATTGTCGTTAAACCCCTTAACGTGGGTCAGGCGGCGCGAATACCCGGCGTGAGGCAGGGAGATATCGCCGTTTTAATAATACTGGCTAATAAAAAATGAGCGAAAAAGTGTCATTTTCACAAAAAATATCATTCTAAAAATGTCAATTATATACAAAAATGCCTTCCAAAAATGTCATTTTACTATAAAAATACTTGCAAAAAGTGTTATTTAAATCTAATTTTGCTTGCTAAAAACGTCAAATTTAATGCTAGTATCTTTCTAAAAATGTCAATTTTATGAAATACATCTTGCTAAAAGTGTCAATTTTGAACTATACTGTTATTAAATGAGACGCGATTTATACAATGAACTTTTGAAATGGAAAGCCTCGCCTCGGCGCAAACCTCTTGTTTTATACGGAGCCCGGCAGACCGGCAAAACCTGGGTTTTAAGGGAATTCGGCAAAAATGAGTATAAAGACACATTCTATGTAAATTTCGATACCGACCCGGAAGTACATAAGTATTTCACGGGCAGTATTGACCCAATACATATAATCACAGGGCTGGAGGATCATTTCGGGAAAAAGGCAGTCCCGCAGGACACATTGATTATTTTTGACGAAGTCCAGGAAAACCAGCGGGCAAAGGATTCGTTGAAATATTTTAACGAAAATGCGCCGCAGTACCATGTTGCTTCGGCGGGAAGTTTTCTGGGAATAGCGCAGGGGAAATTTCCTGTGGGGCAGGTTGATGAGCTTACATTACGTCCCCTGTCTTTTTATGAATTTTTGGAAGCAACGGGCAAATCAATATTACTCGAAAATATTAAAAATTTGAACAAGCCGATGATACCCGCCATTTCAGTTACGGCGGAACCGAAACTAAAAGAGTATATGTATATCGGCGGAATGCCCGAAGCGGTAAGCGCCTACATAGAAACCGGCAGTCTTCACGAGACACGCAAGGTGCAGGAAAAAATTCTGAACAACTACAAAAATGATTTTACCAAACATATAAAGGGGACTGATATACCAAAAGTCCGTATGCTTTGGGACACAATTCCCGCACACCTTTCCAAAGAGAAAAAGAAATTTATGTACAGTGAAATCAGAACAGGTGCGCGAGCTGCTGCGTATGAAAACGCGCTTGACTGGCTTGTAAATACGGGTCTTGTTTATAAAGTGGACAGGGTCAATGATGCGAAACTGCCCCTTGCCTCTTACGCCGACCGCGATGCCTTCAAAATATATATGCTTGACACGGGACTTCTGTCCGCCGCCACCGGGCTTGATATCAGGACTTTTTATGAGCCTGACCCTCTGGTCTTTAAAGAATTCAAGGGGGCGATAACCGAGCAATTTGTATTGCAGGAATTGAAAACTCTCGCAAGACTGCCTGTCTACTATTGGGGCCGGGACGAGGGGAAAAGCGAAGTGGATTTTGCCGTTCAATGGCAAAATGAGGTTGTTCCCATAGAGGTAAAATCGGGAATTCACAAAAAATCGAAAAGCCTTGAAATATACCGCGATCTTTATAAACCCGCGCACGCTGTCCGCACCACGATGAACAATTTTGGCATAACAGGCAGTTTGTACTCCATCCCGCTTTATATGATAGCAAGTTTTGAGGATATTTTAGACTATCATCAATAATCTGAATTTTTTCTCTTTTTTTGAAATTATACTTGACAGACGTAGTAATTTGATATACATTATAATACGAGACATAAATTATCAGGAGGTACAAGTGGAATCAACACTGTCATCGGACCTGTTGAGGGGGCACACGGACGCTATTGTCCTGCGTATCCTTTCCGCCGGTGATGCTTACGGCTTCGAGATTTACAACCGCATCATTGAGAAAACCGGCGGGCAGTACGAACCGAAAGAAACCACCCTGTACTCAAGTTACAAGCGGCTTGAGGCGGATGGCGCCATTGTTTCGTACTGGGGAGACGAGACGCAGGGTGCGCGGCGGAAATACTACCGGATTACCAAAAGGGGCCGGAAAGTATTCGAACAGGATTTGCGTGACTGGAAGTTCACGCAGAAAATAATCAACGATTTGTTGGAGGATTTGTCTCCGCAACGCGGAGCCATTTGATTAAAATCGCCGCTCACGCGGTGTAAATTAAGGGGATTAAAATGAACGCGAAAGAATTTGTGGATTCGCTTTTCAAAGGTTACGAGGAAACGGCGGCGCTCGCCGATTTTAAGGAAGAGCTGCTTGGCAATCTTAACGCCAAGATTGAAAACCTTGTAAAGAAAGGTATGGACGCGGAAGCGGCTTTTAAAAAGGCAAGCGCCGAGCTGGGCGACGTGTCGGCGTTAGCTGACGAGCTGTCGATTAAAAAACGGAAAGAAGTTTTTGAGGAGGTTTATATGGATATAAGGAATTTCATGAATGTAAAAAGAGTGGCAGGTTATGTGACATTCGGGGTGCTGGCTCTTTTTGGAATTATTACGGCGCTTATCGTACTTTTTGCCGAAAATTGGCAGGACGGCAGTTTGAAGTTGACTGCGGTCTTTGGTTCAATGCTGCCCTTCCTCACCACCGCCGTCGCGGGTTTTACATGGCTGGGGCTTACCCAGGAAACCGCTTCGATGTATCCGTTAAGTAAAAAACGAGCCGCATGGTACGCGGCAGGAGCGGGACTCATCGCTTTTGGTTTTTTGATCGTGCCAATAGTTTTATTCAGCCGGTTAAGCGGCGCTCATGAAACGTTAGGCGGCCTTGAAATATTAGGCGCAATTGCCGTGTTGATTCCGTTTGTACTGCCCGGCATCGGCATACTGGTTTTCCTCGTTCTTACGGAAAAAGACCGCCTCAAACCCTGGGCAAAAGATTTCCGCGACAAAGCAGTAAAGCACGAAATGGAAGTGTGGAACGATCCCGCTGCCGCTTCGCGTTTTGGAATGTTCAGCGGCGCTATATGGATTTTCGCGGTTGGCCTGTTCGTACTGTTCGGCCTTTTGCTCAGTTTTAAATTTTCATGGCTTGTTTTTATCTTTGCCGTGGCGTTTCAGCTTTTGGTTCAGGGTGTTATGAGCAAGCGGGTAAATATGGAGAACAAATAAAGGGAACAAGGCGGCTGTTCGATAAATAATTTTCGGATAGCCGCCTTTTCAATCGGGAAAAATGTCCTGTCGTAATTTTTATCTTCCGCTATTATAGAACATCCCGCTCCAAAATTTTGAAACTCTTGGTTGGGCATTTTTCCGCGCAGGTTCCGCAGGAGTTGCACTTGGAAAGATCCACCACAGGGATAAGGGTGTCAAGGCTGATGCACTGTTGAGGACAGTTCTTCACGCACAGGCCGCATTTGAAACAGGCGATTTTGCAGGTTTTCGCCACCATCTGCCTGATTGGGTTTTTGTTGGAGCAAAGCGCCATCGCGCCTTTTTGATCCTTTGCTACGTTTTTGAAAAGTCCCTGCGGACACTCGGTAATACACAGCCCGCAGCCGGTGCATTTCGCGAAACTGACTTTCGGCAGGTTGAGATCGCTCATTTCAAGCGCGTCAAATTTGCACACTTTTACGCAGTCTCCAAAACCGAGACAGCCCCATGAGCAGAGTTTTGTCCCGCCTGAGAGTTTCGCTCCCCGGCAGGTTTCAAGTCCGGTGTAGGTTCCTTTCAGCGGAGTGTGCAAGGACGAGCCCTGGCAGGCAAGCACCGAAACTGTCTGCACAACTGCCCCGCCGGACTTGCCGGTGATAGAGGCGATTTTTTCCGCGACCGAAGGACCGCCGACTGTACAGGCGTTTATTTCCGCATTGCCGGATGCGACAGCGGCGGCGTAGTTGTCACAGCCCGGATAACCGCACGCTCCGCAGTTCGCTCCCGGAAGGGCTTCACGAATACTGCCGACCATCGGGTCTTCCGGCACGGCAAAAAATTCCCTGAAAAAACCGAGAGCGGCTCCCAACGCAAAGGCGAGTACAAGCGCAAAAACGGCAGTAATTAAAATGATCATTGTACCAACCCCTTAAAGCCCATGAAGGCAATCGAAAGCAATGCCGCGGCGGCAAAGAGTATCGGAGTGCCTTTCATAAACGCCGGAACGGGGCTTGTCCTGAGCCGGTTCCTGATGCCCGCCAGCAAAAGCAATGAGAGCAGGAAGCCCATCGCAACTCCAATGGCGTAAACAACCGATTCGATAAAACTGTAGCCGTTGGAAATTACATCGAAAGTTACGGCGAGGATAGCGCAGTTTGTCGTAATGAGGGCAAGATAAATTCCCATTGAACTGTAAAGGGACGGCACGGCTTTTTTTAAATAGAATTCAACTAACTGAACAAGCGCGGCGATGACCAGAATAAAAACCAAAATCTGAAGAAACACAAGCCCCAGCGGTTCAAGGATGAATTTATAAATAGGCCATGTAACGCAGGTAGCCAGTACCGTTACAAATGTTACCGCAAGACCCATGCCGATAGATTTGTCCTCATCGGTACTCATCCCGATAAAGGGGCAGAGCGCAAGGAAGCGCATCAACACAATGTTGTCAATTAAAAACGCAGTTATAAAAATTTTAAAAAGATTCATGATAACCTCTTTGCACATTATTATTGAAAATTAAACGGAGCTTCATACTTGACCTTCCCTGTTTTCCGGTATACCGCAGTGAGCTGTCATGCAACCACCCTTGTCTGCACATGCTTCACAGCCGGCGGCTTGCGCGTTTGGATCCCTGAGCTTCGACTTAATGAAAAGATTCAGCGCGATGAACAGGGCGAATACAAAGAAACCGCCGGGGGGCAGTACAAAAAAGATGATGGGCTGGTAATCGGCAGGCAGGACAGGCAAAGAGGCGATTGTACCGCTTCCCAAAAGTTCCCGCACAAGGGCAATTCCTGTGAGTACCCACGTAAATCCCATGCCCATGCCGAGCGCGTCCGGGATTACATCGCCGGCCGGCTGTTTGGAAGCGAACCCTTCAACACGTCCCATGATGATACAGTTTACAACGATGAGCGGAATAAAAACGCCCATCGCTGTTGAAAGCTCGGGGAACCACGCTTTCAGCACATAATCAATTACCGTGGTAAACGCGGCAATGATGATAATGAAAATGGGAATGCGGATTGAATCGGGGATCAGTTTTCTGAAAACACTGATCACAAGTTCCGACATGAGCAGTACGAAAGTCATGGAGAGCCCCATGCCGATTCCGTTTGCAACCGAAGTTGTTACCGCCAATGATGAACAAAGGCCGATCATCAGTATCAACAGCGGGTTTTCTCGTATTAGTCCGTTTGTGAATGTGCGAATGAAACGTTTCACTATTGTCCTCCTCTTGCCGTGGAAACAGCGCCGCTCCTAAGCCACTCGCTGACAGCGAGCCCCGCCGCTTTTACGGACGAAGAGACAGCGTTGCTCGTAATGGTGGAAGCGGTAATCGCCTGTACATCGTCGTTTACCCTGAAAGGATCGGTGACTCTCTTTCCGGCGAACTGTCCGTAAAAAGTAACGCCGTTAGCGCGGTCAACAAAGTACGATTTGGACGCGGCATTGGCTCCCAGCCCCGGCGTGTCGGAGTGTTCCATGATTTTTACCCCGGTGATGATTCCTGCCGCGCTCACTCCAACCATTGTCCTGATGGGGCCTGAATAACTGGCGCGTGAAAGGTTCAACGCCGCCCCAATGACCTCGCGGTTTTTCAGCGCCGAGTATGCGCTTTCGATAGTAACCGCCGGATCGGGGCTTTTGATTTCGTCTGTTTTTTCAAAACTGTCCGCGTCGGGGAAAAGTTCCTTTAACGCCGCTTCAAGGTCGGCTTGCTGCCGCTCGGCGATAACCGACGATGTGCCGGAATAAACAAAGGCAAGCATGACGCAGGCTATCGCGGCGAATAAGGCAAGGATACAGCCAAGTTTCATCATGCCCAAAAAGTTATTTTTCATGATAACCTCATTATAGTGCGGTCGAATGGCCGCACATTAATATCGAAGAAACGAAGTTTCATACGGCCTCCTTTTTCACATAGCCGTATTTTTTGGAAAGCAGTTTGTTTAAAAATGGCGTAACGCCGTTCATTATCAGTATCGCGTAACTTACGCCTTCGGGGTATGTTCCCCATTTGCGGATCAACATCGCTATAATTCCCGCTCCTATGCCGAAAATCACCTTCCCCCTGTCGGTAACGGGGCCTGTCACAAAGTCTGTCGCCATAAAGACCGCGCCGAAAACAAGACCGCCGGAAAGGACGCTGAACAGCGGATCAAGCCCAAGGGCAAAAGCGACTACGGCGGCTGAGACGATCATGCTCACCGGAATCCGCCAGTCAATTGTTTTTGTGATTATCAAAAAAATGCAGGAGACAAGAATCAGAAAGATTGAAGTTTCTCCGATACATCCCTCCCTTAAACCAATGAACAGGGTCCTCATCGTTGACCAGTATGAATCCGAGGAGGAAAGCCCCGCTTCAACTAACGCCCTGCCAACGCCCTCGATACCGTCCCCCCTTTGAACTATTCCAAGCGGAGTGGCTCTGGTAACAATATCAACATTGACGTTAGCCCACGTCTGGTTCGGGCTCGGCCATGTGGTAAGCGCGGCGGGGAAGCTCATCAAAAGGAAGGCGCGTCCAATCAGGGCGGGGTTGAAAATGTTCGCGCCCAGACCGCCGAAAAATTCCTTCGCGACGACTACGGCAAAAACCGCGCCGAGGGCTGTCATCCACAGCGGAGTGTTGGGCGGGATGACCAGTGCAAGCAGAAGCCCGCTCACTCCCGCCGACAGGTCTTTTGCCCTGATCGGCTGATTGGTAACCCATCTAAAGACGCTTTCGCCGACAATGGCGAATACAACCGCCACGATGATGTTGAGTAACGCGAAAAGCCCGTAAATCACAACGCCGAAGATTGTAACCGGCGCGAGAGCGATCAGCATCATCGCCATCATCGTTCTTGAGTTGACGGGCGAGGCAATGTGCGGGCTGGACTGGAGCAAAAAAACTGAAGGTTTCGATTTATCTGGCATACTTACTCCTTTACTTCGCCGCCGCTTTCTGCGCCGATTGTTTTATTCGCAGACGCTGTTTGCCGACGCGGAAACGCTGAACAAGTTTTATCCTCGCGGGGCACACATAGGCACAGCTTCCGCATTCCATACAATCCATAAGGCCCGCTTTTACCGCGTAATCAAGATCGCCCGCTTCAAGACTGTTGTTGATAATGACAGGCGGAAGACGGCAGGCGCAGTTGCGGACGCACCGCCCGCAGCGGATACAGGGCCCCTCGGCATCGGCGGAAGTTTCTTCCCTTGTCATCAATAAGATACCGGAAGTGTTTTTCTGAATCGGTATTTCAAGAGAAGGGACGGAAAAGCCCATCATCGGACCGCCGAAAATTATTTTGGCAAGTTTTGAACTATCAATCTCCATGAACTCAACCGGAAGGTCTGTTAATAAAGTGCCTATTGGGGCGCGGATGTTTTTCGGTGTTTTGCACGCGCCCCCGCTTACTGTCAGGTCTCGGTCAATGAGGGGCTTTCCAAGCAGGAACGCTTCGGCAATGGCAATGAGCGTGCCGACATTCTGCACAATACAGCCCGCATCCATTGGAAGCCCGCCGGACGGCACTTCGCGCCCCGTAAGCGCGGTAATCAACATTTTTTCACCGCCCTGAGGATAGCGCGTCCTGCAAAGGCCGATGGAAATGTCGCCCTTGATTCCGCCTACCCGCAGTTCCCTCTCGATCATCGGAATCAGATTTTTCTTGTTATCTTCCATCCCGATAATTGCGCGGTTAACGCCTGTGATCTTCATGACGATTTCAAGCCCCTTCACAAGTAGGTGGGGTTTCTCAGTCATGGCGGCTTCGTCAGTGGTGAGGTAGGGTTCGCACTCCGCGCCGTCGGCAATTATAATGTCGATGGGTTTGTTTGGAGGAGGCGAAAGTTTGATATGTGAAGGAAAACCCGCTCCCCCCATGCCGAGGATTCCAGCTTCCCGGATACGTGCCAGCGCGTCTTCCTTCGTGCAAGAAAACGGGTCCAGCGGAGTCATAAACTCCTCGTTTCTATCGCCCTCTTCCGCTTCAATAATAACGCACAGACCCTCGCTGTTGTTCGACTGGGTCCGCGGTTCAATCTTTTTCACAACTCCGCTGATTGAAGCGTGAACAGGAACCGTCATCGGCCCGGGAGAAACGGCATCGGCGATCTTCTGCCCGCGTATCACCTTCTCCCCTATGCTTACAAGCGGTTTATTCGGCGCTCCAAAGTGCTGGTTCACGGGAATTACCGCCTGTTTGGGCGGCGGAACCTTCTCGATAGGCTTCCCCTCAGTGCCATGCTTCCTTGTCGGAAGTTTCAAGCCGCGCTTGAACGTAGTTACAGACAATATCTTTTCTCCTTATATTGAGGTTATCATTTTATATTTAATTAATGATACTACGAAACGCAAAAAAAACCAAGCAGAAAATGAAATAATAGTTTTATTTATTGAAGAATATTTTCAGTATCGGAAGCCAGGACAGAACCGCCGTAATGCCAAGAATCACAAAGCCCGCCGGTTTTGTCCGGGACTGTTGAACGGAATCAGGCTGAGGGGCCCCCGCGCCGTCTCCGCTCAGTTCAAACAACAGGCAGTCAAGGTCGGCGATGAGGTTCTTCCGCGTAACGCGCTGTTTTTGGCTCATAATGACGGCAAACACGCGAAAGGATTCGCCTATAAGTTCGCCGAAAAGGCCGGGAAGTTTGAGAGCCGGGTGGATGGTCAGGCGGGACAGCATGATGAGGGCTTCGAGAGTGACGGCGCGGTGAATGCCTGCGGTAAGGGCCCCTCTGGTGATTTTAAACGCGCCGACAGAAAACAGAACCTGCCCATAGGGGACAATGAGGTTGAAGGCGACAATGCCGAGGATGACCAGAATTGTAAAGAGCGGGTTGTTTTTTTTGCCCGAAAGCCAAGCCAGAAACCAGAAAAAGAGAAACTGGAAAGTACGGTAGAGTGTGTCAGGGTTGAACAACAGGGCGGGCATGATGATGAGGCCGGCAACGCACAGCGCGTTCGGCCCGAAGAGGCTCTCGTATACTTTCCTACGGCTTGCACGGAATTGATCAAACGCTTTCATGCCGTTACCGTACCCTTCGAGCCGCGTACCATTTTGAACGGCTGGCAAACATCTCGCAGAAAATCCCGAGGACAACCCCGGTAATCAGCCCTGCGGCCAGAAACGGCGGAGCGATATACCTCACACTCCCGCGAAAGAGAAAGACCCACGCCATAGACAACTGGCTGATATTGGACATCATCGCCCCGGCGGTTCCCACCCCGACAAAGGTAACTCTGCGCGGTCCCAACAGACGGCGAAGCCCGTACATGGAAAGGGCGGCGAGACTCGTTCCGGCGAGGGAAAAAAGAAAAATATATGAGAACAATGTGCCGGTGATCAACGCCTGACCCAGCACCTTAATTCCCACGAGAATCAAAAACGCGGGGAAGGGGAAAATATCCAGCGCAAGCATTAACGGCAGATTGGCAAGCCCGATACGCATAAACGGCAGGGGCTTGGGGATCATGTATTCGATAGTAGAAAGAAAGAGGCAGAATGCCCCCAACAGTGCGAGGGTCTTCCGTGTTTTCGGATCACCAAGAGTGGACATCAGGCTCGTTTCCGGATTCATCGCTTCCTTCTATCAGGAAAAAAACATTGTTTGGAAGGCACGCCACCCAAGCCCCTCTTGAGTTGATACGCCCCATAGCGACACAGGTCTGATTTTGACACGGCGAGGCTTCAACCCAAGCCTCATTCCCGTGGATACGCACGATTGTATCCCCAAGCGGTCCCCGCACTGCTACAGTTTCCTCGGCATCCATCGGGAAAATCCATTCACTGCCCGAACTTTGGATTACCACGCGGATACTGTTCTGCGGCTGTATATACACCGCAAACGACGAAAGCCCGACGAGGGCGGCAGCCAGCAGGATTATAACAATATCAGCGGCATACAAACGAAACTTTCCCATCACACGGATTCCATGAAAAGATCATATTTCAATTCGCGTGTATGTTCAACCACGGGCACACCGCAAACTCAACCATATCCGTAACAACAAAGAGCAAAAGCCCAAGGAGGCTTAACGCCATGATAGCGGCGTACATCTCCGTGTAGGCAATGCGCGTCCAAGCGTCAACGATTAGGAAGCCAAGCCCGCTTTCGGAAGCGAAAGTTTCGGCTATGAACAAAACCGCCACGCTGGTTCCCAGGCTGATTCTGAAGCCCGTAAAAAAACCGGGCAGAACCGCCGGAATGACAACATGACGAAGGAGGGCGGTTTTTCCGGCTCCCAGTGAACGGACGGCTTCCAGATATTCACCTGATACCTGTTTAGCGGAGTCCCTGACGTTTACCAGCATCTGCCCGAAAATGATAAAGCTCACAAGCAGTACTTTGGAAACTTCGCCGATACCGAAGAAGAGCATTATCACCGGCAGAAAAGCCGCTTTCGGCAGAGGATGAAACAGGTAGATAAACGGCGAGATAAATCTGTTCAGACGCTCTGATCTGCCCGCGGCAAGACCGAGGATGACGGCTGGTATACTGCTGACCGCGAGAGCCATGACGATACGGAAAAGGCTTGCCCACAAATGCCTCCATAGCCTGCCCTCCACTGCAAGGCGGATAAGAGCGGTTGTTACCGCCACGGGTCCCGGCAGGAATGGCCGTCTTAACAACAGCGAGATTCCCTGCCAGAGAACCGCAAACGCCAGAAACGCCAAAATGACAGCGAGGTATTTTTTCATGAAACCGCTCCGCTCTTTTCAGCCGGCACAAGCGCGTACCTTAAAGCTCGGCAATACTCACGGAAACGGGGCTCGTCTCTAAAACCGGCATGGGGCAAATCTCCGTTATGGGACGATGTATCGTCCCGGGAGATTGTAATTTGCCCGCTTATCGAACCGGGATTAACGCCGTTCATGACATAAACAGAATCGGCAAGATAAACAGCCTCTTCTATTGAATGGGTAACCATGATAACAGTCAGGCGGTGTTTCCTCTGCATCGAAATAAAAAAGTTCTGTGCGTCTTCTCTGGTAAGCGCGTCCAGACTGGAAAAAGGTTCGTCCATGAGCAGGAGTTCCGGCTCCCCTGCCAATGCCCGCACTATTGCCAAGCGCTGTTTCATACCGCCTGAAAGCTCCTGCGGGTAGCGGTTGGCAAAGTAGTCTATTCCGAATTCGCCGAGCAGGGCTTCTACTTTCTGCCTGCCGTTACGATTCACAACGCCCCTAATCAGCAGGGGAAGTTCCGCGTTGGCAAGGACAGTCTTCCAAGGCAGAAGGCCGTAATCCTGAAAAATTACCGCTGTCTGGGAACGCACCCCGCTTAATGGGCTTCCCCCAACAGAAACGCTCCCTTCGCTTGGGACAATCAGCCCCGCCATAATTTTGATAAGACTGGTCTTTCCGCAACCGGATGGTCCGATGATCGCCGAAAAACGCCCTTCCTCAAAATGGGCGTTTACCTGATCTAAGGCTGAAGTTTCTTCCTTGAACTTGTGCCGATATGCAAGGGAAACGCCCTTGAGCTCTACCATTCACTTACAGCCCGTGGGTCTATCATGTCATCAGGGACTAGCTGTGCATCGAGGAGCCTTCTGGCTCTGAGCCAATCAAGGACGTTCCTCACCTGGGAGACATCGGGCAGGCTTGGCGTGCGGTAGGCAACAAAGCGGTAAGCGTCCCTCACCGATAACGGAAAGGCCGCCTCTTGTACCAGAAAGTCCCGAAAGGAATCCGGATTCGCGTTGATTTCCAAAACCGCCCTGTAATATGCGCGGTAAAAAGCCTTAACAGAATCGAGCCTGCTGTCCAGAGTCCTTTTAGAAAAAAGCATTATTCCCGCGTCTATACCCGTGGTATCAGTCGTGGAAAGAAGAACCGCCCCCTGGGAAACGGCGGCGGTCAAGAGCGGTTCGGGAAGGCTTGCCGCATCAACCAACCCGCTTAAAACCATTTCAAGGCGGAGGGGCATATTCGGAACCGCGACCGCCTCGTACTCAGACATGGCCACGCCTGCCGCCGCAAGCTGGGCATCCACCGTGTACTGGATAATCGTGTTCGCGGAAAGGCCGACGCGCTTGCCCCTCAGTTCCGCCAGAGTCCTGATCCCTGACTGCGGGGACGCGACGATACCGTAACGCCC
>JGI24698J34947_10001523_pt1 | contig 12263 bp, 8 predicted proteins | sample TergutMp193P3_FD_34947 | JGI IMG/M metagenome (IMG submission 34947)
GTTACGGTTTTATTCAGGGAAAAGCACAAGATCGGCATAAAGATCGATTCTGAACATTCGTCTATTTTAATCGGGAAAAAAGGCAAGAATCTTGACGCGCTTCAGCTTCTGCTGAATATTTATTCGGGAAGGCTTGGCAGGGAAGAAACGCGGGTAATTCTGGATACGGAAAATTACCGTTTGCGCAGAGAAGAGTCTCTGGTGCGCCTTGCCTACAATGTGGCGGAAAAAGTGCGCGAAAGCCGGAGTTCAATCCTCCTTGAACCCATGAATCCTTTTGACAGGTGGCTTATTCATACGACATTGAACGACATAGGAGACGTTGAAACCAAAAGCGAAGGAGATGGTTTATATAAACAGGTGAGAGTTTATTACCGCGGGTTAAGCAGATGAAACGGATTTTTCTATTATTTATTTTCCTCCCGTTTGCCGCTTTGTGCGTCTTTTCAGTCCCGCTTGAAAATTTGGTTTCTTCTTCAAATGCGGAACGGCTTCGCTCAAGCGGCGAATCTATTGTTGAGACGCAGTTAAGGAACCCGGCTCCGGTTTTACTGCCGCAGGATAACGATCTGCGCCGGATTGTCGGCGGGGTAATGAGTTCGCTGGAACCCAATATCCTTGTCGAAACTTTATACCTTTACAAAAAATCCTCGTCTGTAGCCGGAGACCCGGACGGCTGGACCGACGTTCAAAGAATCGGCGTATTTAACCAGTTAACGTCTGTCAGTTCGATGACCGGATTGCAGTATTATTCCGCAAGCCGCAGGGCAATGCGTACTTTTTATGAATATTCATACGCGGTAGACGGGCCTAATTCAAGAAACCGCATCCCTGATCCTGTTTTTTCAGCGGTTCCTCCGGCGCTGACCCTTTACGCAAGGCAAAAAGACCTCACTTTTGGGGATAATATCTACCGTTATGATTATACGTCTGCCAGGGACGCGATCTTTTTGACCCAGGATAACATTACGGCGCTGACAATCGCCCTGATTCCGGTGATAAGCAGGGGCAATTTAAAGACAGTTATGGCTGTTTTTGACTGCGGCGATTCGATTTTAATTTACGCCGTTTCCATGGCAAAGACCCTTTCTGTCCCCGGCATCGGAGACCGGGTCAGCAGTTCCTTCAGTAACAGGTCGCAGGCGGTGCTTAGCTGGTTCAGCGGCAGGCTGGATAGCGTATTCCAGCCCCGCTAAAAGAAGTTTTCAAATTTTTCTTATTATATTTGTTTAATTTATTATATAATAGGAGGAAGATGCCGAAATTTAGGAGAGGATCCATATAAATGTGTAAGGATGGTTTGAAATGAAGTTGTTTACCAGATCAGACTTTGACGGCTTGGCCTGCGGAGCTCTTCTGTCATATCTAGGATTAATTGACGAGTGGAAATTTGTTCATCCCAAAGATATTCAGGACGGTTTAGTGGAAGCGACAGATAACGATATTTTGGCCAATATTCCCTATATTAAGGGCTGCAAGCTCTGGTTTGACCATCATTCAAGCGAATCCGAGCGTCTTGGCAATCAAGCTTATTTTGAGGGCGTATCCAAACTGGCTCCAAGCTGCGCGAGAGTTGTCTATGAATACTACGGCGGGGACGCCAAGCTGGGAAAATTCGCGGAGATGATTCATTTTGTAGACAAGGTTGATTCCGGCGATCTTACGGCGGACGAGATTTTGGATCCAAAGGGCTGGATTCTTTTGGGATTTGTCATGGATCCGCGCACAGGTCTTGGCCGTTTTCGCAATTTTACCATCAGCAACTACGATCTGATGACAAATCTTGCCAAAGCCTGCGCCGAAAAAACAATTTACGAAATATTATCCATGCCGGATGTTAAAGAGCGCCTTGATTTTTATTATCAACAGAGGGACCTCTTTACGGAAATGGTTAAGAAATACACAAAAACCGACGGTAATGTTCTTTTGGTAGATATGCGGGGCGTGGATACAATTTATGCCGGAAACAGGTTTATCATTTACACGCTCTACCCTGAGCAGAATATTTCAATGTGGGTTGTGGACGGACGCAATAAATCCAATGTCGCCATAACAATCGGCCACAGCATTATAAACCGCACGTCTACCGTGGACGTAGGCTCGCTCCTGCTTTATTACGGCGGCGGCGGTCATAAACAGGTCGGTACCTGCCAGGTTTCCTATGATGACGCCGACAGGATAATTTCCGAAATCATGGTAAAAATAAAACAATAGCTCGCGCTGACGTTATTTATCTGCGCCCCGGGACGTGTTGATTTTATTTATCTACGCCCCTTCGGGGCGCATTTATTTGATACCCGCGGCGCGCTATTATTTGTCCCCCAAATACTTGTCCGCGATATTTAGCATTGCCTCTACTTCAATGGGTTTGGCGATGTGTCCGTTCATTCCCGCTTTTAAACAGTGTTCCACGTCCTCGGCAAAGGCGTTAGCTGTCATGGCAATAATCGGCACTCCGTTTGGATGTTTCAGCTCTGTCTTTTGTTTTATTTCCTTTTCAAATTCGCGTATGGCGATTGTCGCGTCATAGCCGTCCATCACCGGCATCTGCAAATCCATAAAAATCATGTCGTAGCGGTTGGGGTCGGCGGTGTACATATCAACCGCAATCCTTCCGTTTTCCGCGCAGTCAATCGTAACGTTTGTGTCTTCAAGCAGGGCGATAACAATTTCGCGGTTGATGGGAACGTCTTCCGCCAGTAAAAGAGTGTGGCCGTTAAAGTGAAAGTCCGACGGCGCCTTGCTTGCCCTGGAGGCTTCAAGCATATCGCGGCTGCCGGGCTCAAGAAGTACGCGCACTGTAAAACTGCTCCCCTCTCCGGGGACGCTGTTTACGGTTATGCCGCCGCCCATCATCTCCGCAAGACTCTTGCTGATTGCCAGTCCCAATCCCGTTCCGCCGAAACGTTTTGCCGTGCCTGAGTCGGCCTGAACAAAGGCGTTAAAGAGCCGATCAAGCTGTTCCTTTGAGATGCCGATACCGGTGTCCTGCACAGAGGCTTCTATTTCTTCCTTTCCGTTAACGCTGCCAATGCGTTTTAAAGCGAGTTTTATTCCGCCGCCTTCCTTGGTAAATTTTATCGCGTTTGAAAGCAGGTTGATCAGAATCTGGGAGATACGCATATCATCGCCGATAACTACATCCGGCAGGTTATCGTCGAATTCTGTCGTGAAAATCTGTTTCTTCTCCTGAGTTTTTACGCTGATGATGTTGATGACATTTTCCGCCATCGCGTGAAGATCGAAAGGTTCATGGATAAGCTCAAACTTTTTCGCCTCAATCTTGCTCATGTCAAGAATATCGTTGATGAGCCCAAGCAACTGCCGCGACGCGAGTCCTATTTTGTCAAGGCAGTCGTAGATGCGGTTGATGTCGCTTGACGCGCGGGCAATCATCGTCATTCCGGTTACGGCGTTAATCGGCGTGCGTATCTCGTGGCTCATGTTCGCCAGAAATTCGCTCTTTGTGCGCGAAGCCGCCATCGCGGCATTGGAAGCGATCTCAAGTTCCTTCGTGCGCTCTCCCACCAGTTTTTCAAGGCGCTTACCTTCGCGCAGATTGCGCTGGAACATCAGAACCACCAGGAACAGTACGCAGAGCAGAAGCAAAGAAGCGCCGATCAGCCAGGGCCGCTGGGCGTTGGCCATCTTCCGCCTGTAATCGAATACCTTGCGTTCCCACCTGCCGCAAATTTCGTCCGTGTTTATCAGTTTCTGCGTCTTTGAAATTATCGACCGTAAATGTTTTTCGCCGGTATTAAAACCGAAATACGAATCGGACGGATAATTGAAAATAATATTCGCCTTAAAGCCGGGCAGTTCAAGATAGTTCAATATTGAAAGAAGCTGGTTGCGCGTCGCCATGACAAGATCAACCTCGCCCCTGGCAAGAGCGTCAAAGGCGTCAATATTGCTTGAGTAAATTTTTGTGTTTGTATGCCGGGGGAACCATTCGTAAAATATGTCGGCATAGGCGGAACCTTCGATAATGCCGACGCGGGAATACAGAACTTCGTTTATATTGATGTTCCCGTACTCGACAGCAGAGAGCAGGGCGTAAAAATCGTGCTGGTACGGTTCGTCCGTCCAGAGGAAGCGTTCATCGCGTTCGGAGTTCCAGAACAGTTCCGTAATCATGGAGACGCGCCCGCCTTCCAGCATCTGCAAAAGCTCGGGCCATCCGGTATTTGCTTCGTTTTCGATGGCGAATGAAAGCCCTGTGTAGTTTTCAACTTCGCCAAGAATGTCAAGCGCGATGCCCTGCCATTCCCTGTCGTGGCTGTTGTAAAAAGATACGGGGTAGTTGTCAAATTCTGCGGCGATCTTTACCGCGTTCTCCGCCGTGTTGTGCGAGCGGATGTAATCTTTTTCTTCCTGCGTCAGTTGGACGGCGAGTCTGTGCAGCATATAATTGCGGTAACCCTGGTTGTAAAGTTTGGTCAGGTGGTACACCGCCCCCGAATCGAGGGCTTTCTGCACAACGGAGATAAACGGTTCCAGATCGGTATTTTGCGTGGTCAGGGAAACCTGGCTGTATACAAGGGGAAAGAAGTCTTCCGCGACAACGTCGCCGTAAAGGGCAAAGGCGGCTTCCGCGGGACCGTCCTCAAAAAAAGCGTCGGCGGTTCCGCTTTTAAGAGCGCTGTAGGCCGCGTCTTGATCGCTGACAAAAATAGTTTTAAAATCGCCTTGCAGATACGGCGAAACCATCGCGATGTTTGTTGACCCTTCCAAAAAGGCGTAAACAATAGGACGCGATCTTCCCGGCGCAGACAGCGGTTCGCTTCCCTTAATCCGCATGATCTTTATGGGACGCTCGGCTATAGCGTCCGTCATATAGTAGATTTTCCGCCGCTCGTCCGTGGCGGTAAGTTCCCCGGTAAAATCAATTTGTTTTGACGCAAGGCCCGCGATGAGGCTGTCCCATTCCGCGATTTCAGGGACGAACGGGATTCCAAAAAGACGGGAAAGCCAGTCGCAAAACAGCGCCGTGTAACCGCCTATATTATCATTTTCGTCAAGGAAGGTTTCTGTGGAATAATTCATGGCGTATCTAAAACTGTCCCTTTGCGCTTTTATCCTTTCGACAGCTTCTATCTCGTCTTCCGATATACCGGGTATTTCAAGGTATGATGTAAAATTATAGCTTTCAATGCCTGTTTTTTCTTTATTATTTTCACAGGAACATAGAGCATATAAAAGCAAAAATCCGGCCGGCAGGATTACCCGCAGCCAGTTATTTTTTTTCATAATTCAGTATATGCCAGCATGAATAGCTTGCCAATAGAAAAAAAATTGGTTAATATTAGATTATGGCTGAGAAGGATAAACTCATTCCCCTTTCAAAGGTTATTGAACTTTCTGACGGGACCGGCGTGAATAAAACATATATTGATATCATTGTACAGGAAGATATTCCCATATTATGTATTAATACAAAAACGGATAAGGAAAGGCGTATGCCTTTTAAAGTTTTATATGATAACCATAGCAATTTTTGGCAGCAAAGCAGCGGCTGGGAGTATTATATTGAGGACGACGGCCTTGAAAAGCTGAAGGAAAAAGCTGAAATAAAAACCGGAATTTGGGAAATTAAAAAACATAAAACGGCAAAAAAGAAAGAGATAAAAAACAAGACTAAAGACGACGAGCCTGAACTTGAGGAAAAGGAAGTTGAAAGAGGTTTTGGAAGCGAATACAGGCAATTCGCCGAAATGACCAATGATGAAAAAGTCAAACATCTGAACAAGAACAAGAACAAACTGAACGATCTTCTTACGCAAAAAACCAGAGATATGAAAATTGTTACGGAAGCTCTTGTAGATACGGCAAAAGACGCCGCGTTGATAAACCATGTTGCCCTTGAAGACGCTATACGGCTTGCCGACGATGAGGCGAAGAAAATCACCCAGGAGCTTGTTGATTCCACGCATGAGATGGTTAAAACATCCGCGCAGCTTATATCGGAAAATATTTTCAACAACGAGCTGATGAATACTCTCGTGGAAAAATCCAACGGAACAATCGTCCAGCACATGACCAGGGTGTACCTTAACGGGATCGCGTTTCTCTCTTACTATAACAACCTTGTTTCCAAATCCAGCTTCATACAGAAACTGCGTATTTCCTTCGCTTCCAAGTACCGGGCTTTTTATCAGTCTCTGCTTCCGCACATTAATATAGACGAGATTATTCTTGAGCGTGTTTTTTACGGCGGCATGAGGGCTATTCCCCCCGACCTTTATTTTAAGTGGGCTGTCGGCTTTCTAATTCACGATATCGGGAAGGCGTCCGCTGTGGAATACCATGAAGGAGAATCTTCTTACGACCGTAACATCGTTATTGATCATGTAAAGCAGGGTTACAAGTCAATAATGACCAAGACAAACTATCCTATGGAAGCGAGTCTTATTACCGGGTATCATCATGAATATTACGGCGATTCTACCGGATACGGCTATTTTCGCGCGTACCTCCAGCAGTTCAAAAAAGAAAATCCAAACGCGAAACAGGATTATTGTATTACATACGAACTTCAGCCTATTCTGGATTATCAGGTACTCGCGTATTTTCCCGCGAAGGTTCTTGAGATTATCGACGTTTATGACAGCGTTACGGATCCGAACCGCGTCTACCGCAAGCCCATGACTCCTGAAGAGGCTCTGGTGATGATGCGCGAAGAATTTATCGAAAAGCGCCGCAAGATTGACATGATACTTTTCGATATCTTTGACGCGTTTATCCGCGAAAAAGAGAAATTAAATTTTCCTGCAAAATAGCGGCGTTGCGCCTGAATCAATCCGCGAAAGCTTTTTTCAACATTTCCAAATCAAGCTGAGGATACACGGGGAATTTGTCCAACAGGGCTTTTGCCCGTTTTTGAACATCGGCCTTTACGCCTGAATCGATATTGTACTTTGCCTTGCTGTTTTTGGACGGGTCTTTTTTGTCCTGCGCCTGTGTTGTCCCCTTGAGCGCGGCGGCGATTATCGCGCCAATCTCCGCCATTTCCGCCTCTCCCATGCCGAGGGTGGTAACCGCCGCGGTTCCGAGGCGTATCCCGGCAGTGTACCACGGGCCGTTGGGATCGCGCGGAAGGCTGTTCCGGTTAAGCGTTATGTTACATTCGTGCAGGGCGCTTTCCGCCTGCCTGCCCGTAATACCCGCGCTGTTCTGCACGTTAACAAGTATCAGGTGGTTGTCGGTTCCGCCCGTCAGCACTTCAAGGCCGTTTTTCATGCAGGAAGCGGCGAGCGCCTGGCAGTTGGCGACAATGCGTTTTGCGTACTGCTTAAACTCCTCGCTTGAGGCTTCGCGGAAAGCGACGGCTTTTGCCGCGATCACATGGGGCAGGGGACCGCCCATCGTCAGCGGACAGCCCTTGTCGAGTGACTCTGCGAACTCGTTTGTTGAGAGGACGATTCCGGCGCGGGGGCCGCGCAATGTTTTGTGGGTGGTGCTTGTTACAACGTGCGCCCAGGGTACCGGATCGTATTCGCCCGTGAAAACCTTTCCGGCTACAAGGCCCGCAAAGTGCGCCATGTCTACCATGAATACCGCGCCAACCTTGTCGGCGATCTCCCTCATGCGCTTGAAGTTGATCTTGCGCGGATAGGCTGAGTAACCTGTGAGGAAAATCAAGGGGCGCACCTCAAGCGCCTGTTTTTCAATCTCGTCATAATCAAGCAGACCGTCTTTGGCGGAAACCGAATAGCTGTAAATGTCGAACATACGTCCCGAAAGGTTGTTGCGGTAACCGTGAGTCAGATGTCCTCCCGAATAGTAGTCCAGCCCCAACAGGCGCTGGTTGCCGAGAGAGGCCCTAAGCTCGTTCCATTGGGCGGCGCTGAGGTTGTAGAGATTTGTCTCGCCCCATTTTTCCAGCGCGGGATTTTCTATCCTTGTGCAGAGAATTGCCCAGTACGCGAGCAGGTTCGCGTCCGCTCCGCAGTGGGGCTGAACATTCGCGTACTGCGCGCCGAAGAGTTTTTTCGCTTCTTCCGCCGCCAAACTTTCGATAGCGTCAACGTTTTCGTTCCCCGCGTAAAAACGGTGATAGGGGACGCCCTCGGCGTATTTATCGGTGAGGAGATTTCCCATCGCCATCTGTACCGCCATTGAACAGTAATTTTCACTGGCGATAAGTTTCAATCTTTGACGCTGGTTTCCCAGCTCGTTAACGATTGAGGCCGCGATTTCAGGCGTAACTTTGGAAATTTCCGACAATGCGCATAAATACGCAAGCAGGCTTGTATCAATTTTATCTTTTACTGCGGACAGATACTCCGCGACAGGATTTGTTTTCATGTGTTAAGAATAGCCGAAGATTGTATGTGTTTCAAGCGGGCATAATTTAAAATTTTATCTCACGGAGGCGCGGAGACGCAGAGGATGGCGCTTTATTACCTAGTTGCGCCTCTGCGTGAGGTCTTTTTCGAGATAAGTTTTTATCCAAGCAGTATTTCGTCGGTGGCGAGGTCTTTTTTCTTGATGTCCTTGAAACGCTGGACGAGAACTCCGGTTGTCAGTTTCGCTTTTTCTTCCGCGTCTATGTTCATGATGATTTCCCCGCCGTCCATCATAAGAAGACGGTTTCCTATTTCGATGGCGTGATTCATATTGTGGGTAACCATCATCACTGTCAAATTATATTCGCTTGTAAAACGCCGGGTCAGATCCATAACCAGTTCGGCGTTTCGCGGATCAAGCGCGGCGGTATGCTCGTCCAAAAGGAGCAGGCTGGGGCGGCTCATCACGGTCATCAAAAGAGTCAGCGCCTGCCTCTGTCCGCCTGAAAGCAGTTCCACATTGTCGCTTAACCTGTTTTCAAGACCCATTCCCAAAGCGGCAAGCTCTGAGCGGAACTGTTCCCTAAGTTTCCGGTTAAGGCTGATTTTGAGTCCCCGGTAACCTTTTTTGGAGCAGATCACCATATTGTCTTCCAGCGACATTCTGCCCGCAGTTCCAAGCATAGGGTTCTGGAAAATTCTGCCTATGTACCTTGCCCGCATATATTCGGGTTCCCTTGTGATTTCGCGCTCAATATTATTTTCGCTGATAAAGATACGCCCCGCGCTCAGAGGATGAGTTCCCGATACCGCGTTAAACAGGCTCGTTTTTCCCGCGCCGTTGGAGCCGATGATGGTAATAAAATCGCCGGGTTTAATTGTCAAGTCGATGTTTTTGAGCGCCTCGTTTTCATCAGCCGTGCCCGCGCCGAAGACAAGCGAAAGATTTTCCAGCCGTATCATTTCTGAGTCTCCTGCTGGTTCTGCCTGTCGCGCCGCTTGGGAGCCAGTCCTCCTGTTTTTGACAGGATGATGCACGCGACAATTAAAAGGCCCGTTATCAGTTTAAAATCATTGGGAGTCATGTTGATCCTGTAGCCGTAAGTACGGGCAAGATACATCAGAGCCCTGTATAAAATGGAGCCGATAAGTACCCGCAGGGTAAGAAGCTCGATCCGGTTTGATCTTATGATAAATTCACCTAACATAAGGGACGCGAGTCCAAGCACGATGATTCCTGTTCCAAGTCCCACGTCGGCAAACCCCTGGTACAGCGCGGTCAGAGCGCCGGAGAGAGCCGTCAGTCCGTTGGAAAGGCATATACCGCTTATCTTGATTACGTCGGGGTTAATTCCCTGTGAGACAACAAGCTGAGGATTTGCGCCTAACGCGCCCATAGTAAGGCCGTAATCGGTACGAAAAAAAAGGTCAATTAAAATTTTGATTATTATGGCGATTAGGAAGCAGAAAAAAACCACTCCCCACATTCCGCCCGAAGTCAATTCGCTGATTTTATCGAAGATTGTGTTGAATCTGAGCAGGGATATGTTGGCGCGGTTTCCCATAATCCGCAGGTTGATTGAATAAAGCATGGTCATTGTAAGTATGCCGGACAGAAGATCCGGCACCTTGAGCCTTGTGTGTATAAGGGCGGTTATGAGCCCCGCGGCGCAGCCTCCGGCAAAGGCCAGGAAAAAGGCTAGAGGCGCCGGCGCCCCTTTAAGCAGGGCGACCACCATAATCGCCGAACCAAGCGGGAAAGATCCGTCTACGGTCAGATCGGCAAAGTTGAGGATTCGGAAGCTGATATACACTCCCAGAACCATTATTCCGTAAACGAATCCTTCTATTAATATCCCTTCAATCATTTAATGCCGCGCCTGATTAGTTCCTTTCTGTGAGCCGTCCGTTCTGGTAGATATACCTTGCTCTGTTACGCAGATCCTGCGGGATGGTAATGCCGCAGTTCGCCGCCGCGTCAAGATCGATCAAAATATCCATTTCAGACGCTGTAAGGAGTCTTACGGGAATATCCGCGGGTCTTTTTCCTTCCAGTATGTCGGCCACCATATCTCCCGTTACAAGCCCCGCAGTGTAATAGTTAAAGCCGTTGGCGATAAAACAGCCGCCGTTAACAGCCGCTGTAACGTCGGCGGAAAAGAGCGGTTTCCTCGCGTTTCGGCAGACTTCTATCAGGGCGGGAAGCGCCGAAAAGACAGTGTTGTCCGTGCCGATGTAAATCCCGTCAACGCGCCCGATAATGGTCAGGGCCGCCTGGCGGAGATCTGCCGATGTGTTGATAGACTGGGAAATAAGCGTAATGCCTAAAGTGCGGCAGGCTTCCTGTACTTTGGCAAGATCGGAAATGGAATTCGTTTCGGAACTTGTATAGAGAAACCCGAGAGTTCTTATTCTCGCGATATCCCGGAACATCCTGATATGATCCGCTGTCGGAAGGGCGTCTGAAAGCCCGGTAACATTACCCTGACCACGGTCAAGAGATGTAACCAGATTCGCCGCTATGGGATCGGTAACGGTGGTAAACACCACGGGAATATCCTTAATGGTATTCGCAAGGGCAACCGCCATCGGGGTTGCGATGCCAATGGCCACATTCACCCTGTCAGTTCTGAATTTATTGGCAATCTGGGCCGCTGTAGTCAAATCGCCGTTGGCGTTCTGCAAATCAAAGGTCGCGTTGATGCCCCGGCGTGCCAGAGCGTCCTGAATGCCCTGTTCGCAGGCATCCAGCGCTTCATGCTGGACAATCTTGGCAATGCCAATCCGTACTCTGGCGGAATCGTTTCCGCCTCTCGCCCAGCCGGATACTGCCAAAGCGCACAACAACACGACCGCAATTTTAACTTTTGTTTTCATGAAAATTCCTCCTTATGAATTTTTTGTTAACAGGAGAAGTATAAAAAAATAACATGATCCAGTCAATAACCGGGGATGGGGCAAACCGCCGCACTTGACCAAAATTCAAATATTTAGTATACCGATACTGAACAAGGGCGTTCATCAGATGGTGTTGGGACGGTGAAACCGGCTTTTGAAGCCGTCCGTCGGCTTTTTTCCGCATCATTCGGTGAGCGTCTTTTTTGTCGATTTTCAGGTTTGTGAAGGAGATTTTATGGAGTTAGAGGGGCAAGTAAGAATACCGTCCGGCTGCGCTATTTCCGGGATTATCAACAAGAACGGAAAGCGCACCAGCGGCGAGGCGATTATGAAGTCCATTACCGTGATGCACGACCGCTCGAACGGGTTGGGCGGCGGTTTTGCGGCCTATGGAATATATCCCGAATACAAGGACTATTACGCCTTTCATCTGTTTTACGAATCTGTTGCCGCCAAAAAAGAGTGCGAAGAATTTCTTGAGCGGCACTTCGATATTATCAACCTCTCAAAAATACCCGTGAGAAAAATTAAAGAGATAACGGACGAGCCGCTGATATGGCGCTATTTCGTAACCCCCCTGCCGACCAAGCTCGCCTCCAGCCAGCTTGACGAGCGCGAGTTTACCGCCAAGTGCGTGTTCCGCGTCAACACAAAAATTGACGGGGCGTACGTTTTTTCCAGCGGGAAAAATATGGGCGTTTTCAAAGCGGTCGGTTTCCCGGAAGACGTTGGAAGATTTTACAAACTTGAAGAGTACGAGGGCTGGTGCTTTACCTGCCACGGACGTTATCCGACAAATACTCCCGGCTGGTGGGGCGGCGCTCATCCCTTCGCGCTTCTTGATTATTCTGTTGTTCACAACGGCGAAATTTCTTCCTACGACGCGAACCGCCGCGCCATAGAAATGTACGGCTACAAATGCACGCTTCAAACCGACACCGAAGTCATCACCTATATAATTGATTATCTGCACAGAAAAAAAGGCCTCACCTATAAGGAAATCGCTTCCGTCATCGCCGCTCCGTTCTGGCAGACCATCTCCCGCATGACTCCCGAAGAGCGCGAAACGCATGAATA
>JGI24698J34947_10001524_pt1 | contig 12261 bp, 10 predicted proteins | sample TergutMp193P3_FD_34947 | JGI IMG/M metagenome (IMG submission 34947)
CGAAGAGCCTGAAATTCGGCGCAAACGGTCCAAAAGCTCCCTGCCTTCCGTTTGATCGGCCGGACGCTGGGATTCCATGAGGAGCCCGGAAGCGTAAATCAAGGCTTCCTGATCATCGGGGTTGGTGCGGAGAATAGAGCGCAGATAGTTGAGGGCGGAATCCCTGTTGCGGCTCCCCTCGGCCTGAACCCTGGCGCGTAAAAAAAGATAGAGTCTGTTGTTGGAGTTTATGGAAGCGTAAGTATCCAGAGGAGCCTGCGCCGCGGAATAACTGCCCTGTTCTATAAGGATGTGGGCTTTCATAAGAAGGAACTCGCCGTCGCGCGGCTCCTGACGCAGGATTTCGTCTACCACAGGCCCGGCCGCGGGCCAATTGCGGTTTTCGTAATGGGTAAGAGCAAGCTGCTTTTTAATGAACAAACTGTCCGGGTAGCGGATCACCATGTCCGAAAAAATCGCGAGGGCTTCCGCGGTTCTGCCGTTCCGCCTGTAAATACGGGCCACGCCGGCCAGAGCCGGGTAACATTCGTCGGAAATTCCGTAGGCCTGCCTGTAAGAAGCCTCGGCTTCGGCGAAACGTCCTGCGCGTTCGTGGATACTGCCGCGAAAAAAGGGAGGCAGTACGGAATTTGGACGCAATTCCGCAGCTTTTGCCAGATCGCTTAGAGCTTCGGAGAGGGTTACAGAGCTTGAATTGTTGTTAATAGCCAGAAAAGGCAGTATATACTCAAAAAAATCCGCGGAATTATCCTGCGGACGGACATAAACGCCATTTTCCGCTTCCCTGATAATGCGCGTATAGCCGAAAGTCTGCGGTAAATCCATGGCAGGAAGCCTTACAGGGGTATCGTTATAAACAAGTCTGATTAAAATTGAGTTGATACCGTTCATCATTCTGCCAAAATCGACGCCGCCAAGCTCTCTGCTTCTAATCAATTCCAAAGCCTGAAGCATTAAGGGTAAGCGTCCTGTTTCGATTAAACTCCGTATTTCATCCGCAAGCCCGCCTGAAAACTGCCTTCCTTCGCCGCCTGCCGCCTGTCCTGCAGGCGCAGAGCCGGCAGAGCCGGAAGTTCTGGCAGGCGTCGATTTGCATGAGGAAACAATCAGGGCTGTCAAAAAAAACAAGAACGCCAGACGCCGAAACTTTATTATCACTTTTATATATCCACAGTATAAAAAATCAAATTACATATACAAAAGTATAACACAATGATAAGATTATAAACAATGACAATTCGGAAAAAACCCACTTTTTTAGTATATGCATTGCTATTATCGGCTTTTTTTTTATGTGAATCATGCGTATCGGAGCTTGGTAAACAGGGGGCCGAAGCGAATATCGACTCCTACTATATAGCAGGTTCAAAGGAAGATAAGGAATATGTTCTTGAACTTTTCAAGCTGTTAAGAAAAGAAGAAAGCGGGAGCGAAGGCGAGTTTTCCGTTATCAGGGAAATTGCAGCAAGTTTCGCGAAGCAGAAAGATTTTGACAGGCTGATTCATTTTTTAAGCTCAAAAACCATAAGCAATCCGTTGAATCCCTACAACGGCTATTTTCTGCTTATGATCGCCTACGCCCACATGCAGCTTGGCTCCGCTCCAATAGCGGCGCTCTACTTTGATCTGATCCTTGAAAATTACCCCGACCTTATTATTAATGAGGAATCCATTCACCTTGTCTGCCTTAAACAACTGCTTGAGCTTAACCGCCACCCACAGCGCCATGTTTGGTATTACAAGGAAATAATATCGAGGTTTCCCGAAAAAATTGATCTGGGCGTATCTCATTTTATGCTAGGCCAGGCCTGCGAGATTATCGGCGACTGGAACGGCGCGATTCAAGCGTACACGAACTACCTGCCTTACACAGGGACAATAATCTCCGGCTTTCCAAACGCCGACCAATACGCCAAACATCAGGTTGACTTCAGCAAATCCCCAAAAGACTGGACATTTGAAAGCCTTCCTGCTCTAAGGCAGGCAGTCGAGGACGCCCTTGAGGCCGGAAACTCCTGGCAGTTACGCCGCTATCAGGCGAGGGTGAATTTTTTCGCCCGTTCATGGGGGCAGGTTGAAACCGACGACGCGGGGATGGCGGACTTTAACCTTGCCGAGTTTATGCACAATAACCGCATACGCTACGCATCGTCGCTTGATTCCTCGTCGAACGCGACGGAAGCTTTTTTAAGAACAACAGGCTGGTCGCGCTATCTTCCGACATGGTATCTTTATTTCAGAAAGATTTATTTTCCGCAGGACCCGGAAATACACGGCCGTTGGGAATGGGCCGGGATTTACTATGGGGAGAAGTTTTAATTTATGGTATATTTATTAATTATTCTGGGCGGCGGAATTGGCGCTTTACTACGATATTTATCAACCCAATTAGTTAATTCTATTTTTAAAACACAATTTTCCTTTGGAACAATTTTTGTAAACTGCGTTGGAGCGTTATTAATCGGTTTTTTGATCAATTTTTTTGATCTATATTCACTAAATCCCAAATGGAGATTAATGATAATTACGGGATTTTTGGGCGGTTATACAACTTTTTCAACATATTCATTGGAAACCGTACAATATTTTATGAATGGAAACATTAAATATGCTTCATTTAATATTTTGATAACTAATGTTTTATGTATATTGTTTGTACTTTTTGGATTATGGCTTAATAATCTTATTTTCTCAAAATAATTTTAAAGCGGGAAACGCGCCAATGAATAAAAAGATAATCAATTTTCTATTCTTGTCACTCCTACTGCTGGGAGCAAACAGCGCGCGGGCTCAACAGGGAGAAGAAAGCCGTCCGCTGAGGAATGTGCAGACGGCGGAAAAGCTTCCCGTTTTTGACAACACGCGCGCCGCCCCCGCGCCTGAGCCCTCACTGCTTGCGCCGGCCGCTTTACAGCAGGAGCTGACACAGTACTACATTGCCCATTATTCCAGTCCCGGCGGCATCCAGTGGCTTAACGCGGTTATGGAAAGGAGCGGCGTTTATCTTCCGTTTATAAAAGAAGAAGTTAAAAAAAGAAATTTGCCGTCGGAACTGGCCTTTCTGCCTGTGATTGAATCTGGTTTTCAGATAACGGCGCGCAGCAGATCGGGGGCGGTGGGGCTTTGGCAGTTTATGCTGAACAGCATCTCTCCCTTCGATATAAAAGTAAATGACTTTGTAGACGAGCGGCGCGATTTTATAAAGTCCACAAGGGGCGCTCTGCAAAAACTAGAAGACAACTACAGAACGCTTGGCAGTTGGGAGCTTGCGCTTGCGGCCTACAACTTCGGTCTTGGAGGAGTGACAAGGACGATTCAAAAGACAAAAATCAGCGATTACTGGGAGCTTTGCAAAAAAAACGAATTAAGGCGCGAAACTATCCACTATGTGCCGAAACTGCTGGCGGCGGCCTATGTTCTTTCTCAGCCAAGGCGCTTCGGCCTTGACTACTGGCCGCAAAGCTGGGAGTGGACGGCAATTCCCGTAAAACGCCAGGTTTCGCTTGACATACTCGCGGCCGAAGCGGAGACGGACAGGGAAATTCTTAGGAATCTGAACGCGGAGCTTCTGCACGGGATAAGCCCTGCGGACTCAGGCTACCTGCTAAAAATTCCCTCCGCTAAAGAGGGCCGTATAAAAGAGCTTCTGGAGAGCGAAGATCTCAATCTTATCCGCTACAATTACCATGTCGTGCGTCACGGAGACACCCTGTGGTCAATGTCCCGGCATTACCAAACGCCGCTGGATTTAATCGAACAGCACAACCCCGGCATTTCAAACCGCTTATTAAAAATAGGGGAAACTGTCGTAATTCCGGCATTTGTAGATATAAAGCCCCCTTCTCCTGTTGCTTTTACCGGCAGTCTGAACGGACGGCATACCGTGATAAAGGGCGAAACCCTCTGGTCGCTGGGCATAAAATACGGCATCGATCCCCAGCTTTTGGCCGAGGAAAACGGCATGGAACTTAATCAAATTCTGCGTGAAGGAAGAACCCTAAAAGTTCCGATAATAGAATGAGGGAATTTAATGAATAAATTGACAGCTCTGCTATTGGCGTTTTTTGCCGTTTCGGGCGTTTTCGCGGACGCGAAAACGGAAATTTCGGGCTCTGTGGAGTGGGACTCTCTTGTGCTAAAGGCGGCGGTATCGCTGGACCTTTCTTCGGCCGGGATAAAGCTTCCGTCGGGAAGGACTCATGGGGAGTCGATTTTGAGCAACAGCTATTTAAATCTGGTGCGTCCCGGCATTCTGGAGATTCAGGTTGATTCATCTTCCACCATCGCCGACCTTATCAACAGGGGCGAGTTCAACCTGTACGAGGCCGAAGCCCTCGCTCTAAAGGCGCGCTCAGTTCCCCCTGCCCTATCGCCCGATATGCGCAGTATGTCGATATCCTACACTTTGGCTCTTTCAAATATCAGCGCGGCTCTTCTGCGTCACAACCGCCCGACTCCTGTTATGCGCACATTGAATCCGGTTTCAACAGCCCAATACACGGGCGTAATTATTATCGCTTCCGAACCACTGCCTGTTCACGGCATGAAAAACAGCGCCCTGCCCGTTCCCTGCCTGTTCCCGAAAATCTGGGACAGCGACATGAATTTAATCTTTGAGCGAAATATGCTGGAAACTAAAAATGTTCCGATGGTTCGCTATTCGCCTCTAAACAGTATTTTTCAAAACCACCCCTCGGGTCTTACTGACGAATTGCGCTCCTTTGTGGGAGAGCGGCCCCTGCGCATTTTCGCGCACGGCGTGTTCGGGGTAAAGCCGACCGACATTATCATCGACAACAGCGACGCCCTGCTGATAATTTCCTCGCAGGAAAACCGCCGCCTTTTGTCGGAAGGCAAGGTTGTCATTATCCTGGACGATTCTGTTCTTAAAAGCGAATTCAGCGGACAGTAGATTCTTTTATCTTTTTTACAAGCAATTTTCCCATAACGGCGGCTATCGTCTGCTGAAACATAATGCTTAAGAGTACGGGCAAGGCGGCGGCTTCAGGGAAAAAACTGACGGCGATTGTCATAACAGCGCTGTTGTTCCGCAGTCCTCCGGCAATTATCATTGTGGTGTCTTTCGGCGCGCGGCATTTTCCGGCAAGGGCGGCAAGCTTCGCAAGCAGAAAGGCGGCAATGGTCAGGGCGACGCAGAGGGCCGCCGTCCGCCAGACAAATGGGTCACCGAAGTTTATCCACGAGGCAAGGGGAGATGCGTTAGCTGCAATTACAAGTATCAGGCATATTTTGGAAACTGGATCAAGATACGGGCAGATAACGTCCGGTATCTTTTTTTTGCTTGCCTCATTAATGCCGACTCCTATGATTGTAGGAATTACCACCATAAACAAAAGAGATATGGCAATGCCGCTTGAATCCATCGTTGTTTTCGCGCCCATTAAAACCGAAACGGTGCCCGGCACCACAAGCGGCGCAAACAAGGTATCCAGAAGAATCAATGTCAGGCATAAAGCCATGTCTCCTTTTAAAATTGACGCCCATATAAAGCCGGAAACCGCTGTCGGGCCCGAAAACAGAAGAACGAAGCCTGCGACAATATCCTGATTTTCAAAAAACAGCGAAGAGACCAGCATCGCGGCAAGCGGCATTAGAATATGCGCTGAAGCAAAAAAAAGCAGAATTGGAGAAGGACTGCGCACGGCGGCTCCCAGTTCCCTTGCGCGCAGTTTCAACGCGCCTGAAAAAGTCATTATGCCAAAGAGCCATGGCACAAATGGGCGCAGATGAATAAATACTGAAGGCAACAGCAGGCCGAATACAATGCCAAGCGGCGTTGTTACGGGAAGAAAGCGTTCCAGAAAGCCGTTTATATCCTGCGCCGCCTGCGCAGGTTTTCGCAAAGGCCGCTCAATATGATGCATGATATTTTCGCCTGTTATCCGCTAATTTTCCAGAATGGTGATTTCTACTCTTCTGTTTTTGCGCCTGCCTTCTTCCGTGTTGTTATCTGCAATAGGCATTTCAGCGCCGTACCCGCGAATAACAATGCGATCCGCGCCGCGGACTTCTTTGGATAAAAGAAAATCTGTTACCGCTTTTGCTCTTTCTACCGAGAGCGTCATTCTGCCCTCGTGCGTACCGGCAAGAGCGGTGTGGCCGCTGACAATAATATCCCTTTCGGAATATCGCTTGAGTATATCCGCTATTTTTTCCAGTTTCTCAATCTCTCCGGGAAGCATAACGGAGGAATCGGGGTAAAAACCTACATTTTCCAAGCTGATTGTAACGCCCTCTTCTACCGCCCGGACATTTACATCGGGAAGTTCCAGGCGGTCAATTTCTTCGGCTATTTCGAAAACAAGTTCTTCCCTGTTCATATATTCGGATTCAATAATTTCCGCCTGCGCGGTTCCCTTGAATTCATACACCCTGCCGTCGGAAAGTTCAAAAGTAAGAGTAAAGGTTTCCTCGTAGGCGATATCATGGCCGTTGGCAATATCCCAATAAACGATCTGATTGGAAGAACCCATTATTCTGCTCGGCCATACCTTACCCTTTACCGGCTGCGGCCGAAAAAATATAACATAATTTACGGAAAAAGCCGGATATGTTTCTTCCTTCCACTGGCGGTCTCCAAGAAAGGTATAATTTGCGCTAAAGGGAATTCGATACGGCTGTTGGATGTCAAAGCCGTCGCGAAAATCGTGCATCTCGTAGCCGTCGGCGCTCCATTTTTCACCTGGCTCGATATCCCTGCCTGGAAAAACCGGAACGTTGCGTACAACCGGCATATAGTACTTTGGATCGATAGTTAAAAACCCCAGCTTGTCGCGATCAAATATAGATTCGTATTCTCTTGCCCACTGAAACATTGGCTGTGTTCCCTGAACCTGTATCTTGTTGCGGTTTGAAGAAACAAAAGCCCCGCGTTCCGATGTCTGGAAAATAGCCCTGTGCGTCCCCTTCCCGTTATCTTCATCCGTAACTTCTACGGCGATACGGTTGAGTATCTCGGCCCGGTGGCTGAGAGCTCTGTTAACAAACACTTCCTGATTTACGACAGAAAGAATACGGTAACGATCGCCCTTTTTGTGTTTGTATTCAAAGACCTCCCCCGAGACTTGCTGAGTGGCAAGAGAGAATAATAAAAAAACCGCCAACGCGCCGGCCGCGCCTGTTTTAATCATGGGGTTATTTTAGCATAAAAAGACGTTTTTTGGAAGCAGTAAAAATATCCGGCGACAGCGCAGATACCCTAGAACTCATAAAGCCGCTGCAAAATCGAGCGGATCTTTACGGCATACTGCCTGTCGGCGGCCCATGTTCCAGAAAGCCCGTCAATAGAGGGGCTTGAGCCCTTGCGTACCAGCCTGTAGCGCGGATCAACCAGTTCCCCGTTAAGCGGCTCCTCGGTGGCATAGGCTTTCAGGTGCTGGATGTGCGCGCGAACCCCTGTCTGCGGATCGGGAAAAATAAGGCCCGGCTGTTCCGGCCCGATTGCGCCAAGACCGCAGAAATTGTTCCACTCCGGCCTGACGAGGCCGCCGAAGCCCAAAAAGCCTGTTTCAAGGCACATCTGGGAAAAGGCTACGTCGTGGTTGATCCCCTCGTTAGCGGCCTCGTCTATATAGTAGCCGGCCAGTACCCGTACAAAGTCCGGGTCTATAAAGTGATTCCTCTGCAGAAGAAAGAGCGTCAAGGTCTCTCCTTCAACCTTTCCCTCTCCCATAATGAATATGGAAGATTTCGGCATTTCGGGTTCTGAAACGGCGCTTTCCAGCGGCTCCTGCGGTTGCTGTATCTGGATAGCGGCGCAGGAAAAAAGGAGCGAAAGCGGCAGGATAATTAAAAAAAATCTGAATTTAAGCATATTATTTCAATTTTCGGCAGATATAGTAAAGCGCTGTACATCTGCGCGCCAATATATAGGCATGAAACAAAAAAATGAAAAAAGCGTTTTCGCTAACGTGCCGCCGGACGAGCGGCCCCGGGAAAAACTGAAAGCCCGCGGGGCGGTCTCTCTTTCAGACAGGGAGCTTTTGGCCGTTCTCCTTAACACGGGGATTCGCGGAAAGAACGTAACAGAGCTATCGGACGATTTGCTCGCCCTTCTGGACAGAAACAAGGACATCCCCTCCGTCAGGGATATTTCCAGCCTGCCGGGGATCGGGCTGTCAAAGGCCTGCGCCGTGGCGGCAATGCTGGAATTCGGCAGGAGGAGATACGGCCCGTTCTCCGCGCGCATCAAACAACCTGCCGATATTTTCACCCTTGTCCGCCACTATGCCGACCGCAAACAGGAACGGTTTATCAGTCTTTCTCTGAACGGCGCTCACGAAGTGCTTGCAGCAAGAATCGTAACCATCGGTCTTGTCAACAAGACCATTGTCCACCCGCGGGAAGTTTTCGCCGACTTGATACAGGACAGAGCCGCGGCCTTTTGCGTTGCGCACAACCACCCGTCCGGCCAGCTTGAATGTTCGCAGGAAGACGAGGAAATCACCTCCCGCCTTCAATCGGCCGCGCGAATACTGGGACTTCACTTTGTAGATCACCTGATTTTTTCAGAAGCCAAATGGTGGAGTTTCAGGGAGAACGGAAAATTGCAGGACAGCCCCTAAAAAAACGGAACGGGACATAATTTTGGACAGGGAAGAACAGAGGGAAAAACTTGAAAATCTCAAAAACAGATTAAGGGAGAAATTTACGACTTTGGCGGAAGCAATGAACGATGTTGAATACACAAAGGAGAATTACGACAAACTTTTTCCTGAGGATAAAATAAATACACCTCTTGGCGAAGTAAAAATGAGAGGAGATCAGTTTGGTAAACTTAAAAGAAAAGGACGACAAAATCTTTTAGGCGCAATGTATCAAACATTAAGCGATCCTATAGCTGTAATAAATGAAGACAGAGAAGGCAAGAAATCAAAGCTTTTTTCAAAATCATTTTTGGAAAATAAAAAACCAATTATGTCTGTGGTAATTGATAATAAGGGCAAAAATACCGCCGTATCAACGCATGAAAGAGAACTAAATAACATAGTAAACAAAATAAAAAACCCCGCCGATTTGATTTTTGAAAAACAAACCAGCGAGGTGGTGGGACCGGCTGGGAATGATCCTTATTCCCTGAATCTAGCCATTTCTGACGACACCCAGTCACCTATCAATATACCCCAATCTTCCTACATTGTCAAGGAAAAAAAGGAGTAAAAAATCCAAAATCGCGCTATGTACCAACTTCCGCGTTTTTGCGCTAAAATGAAAGCGTGAACAGACCGCGCTTTATTCTCGCATTTTTAGCCTTTTTCTGCCTTTTTCCGTTCATTCTTGCCGCGCGCGAGACGAGCGATATTGTGGGAGACACTTTTGAAGAAAAAAGCGGAAGGGGGCTTTCTATCCGCACCAGCCCCTCAGGAGTAAAGGTTTTTATTGACAATATAGAGCGCGGCCTTACTCCTGTCAGTTTTAACAATCTGCATACGGGAGAATACAACATCAGGCTGAGCAGAGAGGGTTTCAGAGACAGAACTTTCAATGTTGTTTTATTCAGCAACAGCCGTCTTGAAGTTTCCATCGAAATGGAAGAAGAACGCGGCCTTGTCCGCGTCTCAATTTTCAAAGAAAGCGGCAGTCCCGAGACTCTGCCGTTTAGTCCTCAAATAATAACTGGACAGAGCGGCGAAGCAGTTCCCGATGTTTCCCTCTCCGAAGGCTTTACGGTGCTTCTTGATTTACCGGCCGGATTCCGCACAATAAGAGCGCGCGCTTTCGGCTGGGAAGACGCGGCGGCGGCTGTTCTTGTCAGCGAACATGTTACCGCCGAGGCCGATATTTACATGAAACCGGCGGCGTTCAAACTGGAAAGGCTGTCTCAAAGCAGAAAACGCTTTAACCCGAAGGACTCAAACAATCTGGGTGTTACGGAATACCGTTTTGAAGTTTCCGCGCCGGGTTCGGGAACTATCGCAATCAGCGATAAAAACGGTACGGAAGTTTATAAAAAGCCGTTGGGGCAATTCAACTCGTGGAATCAGTCCGTAACATGGGACGGCAGGAATTCAGCGGGAGAAATTGTTCCGCAGGGGATTTACACCGTAACAATAGAAGCGGGCGCACAGCAGGAATTTTCCGGTGAAGCCGCGGAAACTTCCGCTTTAAAACTGGAGACGGAGATAAGTTATTCCATCAGTATTTTTCCGCTTTCGCTGTCCGGCGGCCTTCCGGGACTGGTTTTCGCGCCTCTGCCGCATACGCTTTCGGCAAGGAGCTTTCAGATTGAGGGCGGCATTCTCTTCGGAAGTTTCCGCGAACAGGGAGAGCGTCCTTTTTCCGGCCTGCCCTTTGAAATCGGGCTTAGAGTTGCGCCGATTAAAAAACTGGAACTATCGACCGTTTTTAACGCAAATCCTCACTTTGGCAATTCAGACGATAAAAAATCCGTAGGCTGGGGCATTAGCGGCTCTGTGAAGTACAACATTCTTGGCGGCGGCGATATTCCCCTTGCTCTGGCAGTGGGCGCTTCTTACGCCTTTGCCCGAGAGAAGGGCGAAGGAGCCCTAAGCCCGGGCAGAGGCGTCGGCCTTTACATCCCTTTTTCGCTGGAATTAAAGGCTTTTTCCGTTGTTTTCACCCCGACCGCATTCTGGCGCGGGCCGGAAAAACCCGCTCCTGCCCTTCTGCTTTCCGCCGGAGTCTTGTACCGGGGCGGCTGGTTTAACGCCGGCCTCTCCCTGCGCCCGGAAATCGGCTTTAACGCGGAAGAAGACAAATTCAAACTCTCCGCCGGCGTGGAAGCGCGTTTCTACCCTCCCCCTTCAAATTTGGTTTTTTCATTTCAGGCCGGAATTCGGACTTTTGGAGGGCGCACAGGCGGCTTTGGCGGCCTTGGAATAGGGGTAATTTACTGAAAACCGTTGTAAATTTGCAATGCGAATTAATTTAATAATTTTTACTTTACAGGGTATCCTTATTGTAATAAAATGCCTGATACAGACAGGAGATAATTGATGAAAGAACCAGCCCTGTTTAAAGAGCTGATTATATGAAAGATTTTCCATCGCCTGTAGAATGGGTGCATTTAAAGGCGGCATCCGGCGAAGGCGGCAATGACGCGCATGAGTCCGCTTGCGAAAAAATGCTAAGCAATATCAAAGGTCTTATCTTCGATTTTGACGGTACGCTCTTTGATAACGCTTTTATTGCCTGGAATCTGGTCATGGCGAACCCTTTTGATATGCTGCGTGTCCGCAGGGAGCGTATTGTCCGCAAACGTTTTACCGGATGCGATTATGTTAATCCCGAAATGTACCTTAGAGCTTTTTTCTCCGTTCTTGGCAAGCCGCTTCTGCGCTCTGTTGAAAATATGCGCAACTGGTACTTTAACCGTTATATGCCGCGTATGGTTCGAGTCCTTAAAAAACATTACGAACCCCGGCCCGGACTTATTGAATTGCTTCGGCTTATTGACAGCCCGTCATCGCGCACAAAAATGGCTGTTTATTCCGATTACCCGTTTTTAAAAGAACGAATGCAGGCTTTGGGACTTTTTACAACAGAGCGAATCCGCCTTTACGGCCCGGAATCTTTCGGCGCGCAAAAACCGGCCAAGCGTCCTTTTTTGGAAATCGCGAAAGACATGGCTCTGACACCCGGAGAAATTCTCGTAATCGGCGACCGCGAAGACACAGATGGACTTGGCGCTTTCGGAGCCGGGATGCACTTTTTCTGCCTTGAAACAGGACGGCGGCGCTATTACCGCCTTGATCCATACCGCCGAAAACCGGAAAAAGCTCCGCACGGCCCCACCATGCTGATGTACGCCGGCGCCTGGGACGGGCTTGTTAACATGCTGATAAAATCGCTTTTTTAGCTAGGCATGAAAAGTATTTTTAACATATTCCAAAAACATTGATGTCGCCTGACCGAAAACACGATTCTTCTTCCATGCCATTACATGACCTGCTTTACGCATCGGCGATAACGGTACAAATCGAAGGTTCTTATTGGGCCGGATTGAATTCGCGCCCTGTACTGTAATTGAGTAGCACAAGCCGCGCTCAATTAACAACATGGTATTTGTAATCAGGTTATGATACCCAAGTATGTTAAGTTTCTTTGCCATTTTGCCGAACCAGCTTTCAATCTCTTCTGTTACGATTCGCCGATGCGACATAAAAAAGGGCAAGCCGACGATATCCTGAGTGCGGACGCTTTCCCTTTTCGCAAGCGGATCATCTTTGCGCATCAGCACGCCCCATGTATCCTGAAAACTTAAGGGGATAAATTCATATT
>JGI24698J34947_10001525_pt1 | contig 12258 bp, 5 predicted proteins | sample TergutMp193P3_FD_34947 | JGI IMG/M metagenome (IMG submission 34947)
TTTCGGCGGGGTTGCGCTTCAAACCGGCTTGACGCCCGCATTGACCCTGGCTGACGGCGACCGCATCGAATTCGACGTGTATTATCCCAGAAGCGCCCAGGGCAAGTTCATGAGGTGGAGAGTCGGGTTTGGCGGCGCCACCACCGACGGCTACATGAGAGACGATTCCTATAACTACAGGAACCTGAATCCGGAGTGGATTGGCGTCCTGCCCGACAGTGACGATGTGTGGCTCAGGTACAGCCATATCATTACCGTTCCGTCTACCGGCAATGTAACGAGTTTCAACCTTGAGCTTCACGGCGAGACAAGCCGTCCTGCCGAAACCGGCGTTGTCATGGTTGGCAATGTACGGGTCACAAAGCTGGATCAAACACAGGAACCCCTCCCCATGGCGTCTAACACGGAAAGCAACCTCGAAGCTGCCCCCGTCAGGGGCAAGTACAACACGGCTAACGGCTTGTTCATGGTAGGCGCAATCGGAACCGGGCCTGTCGCCACAGCCAGCACCAGGGGGCGTCATTACGAGATCTTTGTAAACGGCAATAATCTAAAGCCCCAGCCCACGCATGACTCGGCTCCAAATTGGCTGCGAAGCATGAACGGGGAATCCATAGGCGGCAGCGAGAACGGCATCGCGGAATATACCCTGCCGACCGCCGAGTATCAGGGCATCAGGGATTCGGGACAGCAGGGTGAGTACAAGAGCCACGCCCATGTCCTTGCATGGTACAACCAGTCCCCCCGGTGGATGACGCAGATGATACCCGCAACCCTGGAGCAGGGGTATAACGGCACAAGGGCCTTCTATGGCCTGGGCAACGACGTTCCCGCCCAGACGCACAGGGTAAGCAAGGAGACAGCCCGCAGGGTGCAGTACAACCACATCATGTACGTTATGCGCCACTTCCTGACCACTGGCGTTCAGTACGGCTCCAGCGTCTCGCGTGGCGTTATCCCTTTCCATTCCTGGGACGTCCTCAACGAGGAGATACACGAGAGCCGGCACAGCGAGATCATCCCGAACAGCCCGGACGAGTGGCGGACAGCGCTAAAGCACACCAACTGGCTTGCGGCGATGATGGACGACGAGTACGACGATATTTACTCACACTACATCTACCTGCTTTTCAAATACGCGCACATGGCGGCCCCCAATGCCCGTATGATTGAGAACATCAAGGCCAACCTGAATAACCGCAGCGTAATTCCAGAATACATGGCAGTTGACGGCCATCTGGACGGCCTTGACTCCCTGGCCTTCGCCGCGCCTCCCAAACTGGTCTACAATGATTACGGCATTGCCACCTATTCCAAAGCAAAAATCGCCTACAACATGATTCGCGAGCTTAATACCGCGTGGAAAAACGACCCGCTTTACGACGGAAGGAACCTTATCGAGGACATGGGTATCCAGGGGCACGATTCGCTTGGCCCGACACTGGCGAGCAACAACCAGATCGCGATTGCCATGTACGCCAGCCTGATAGACCAGGGCCTGCTTGACGGCGTCTCGTACTCGGAACTTGACCTCCGGATGCCCGCCTCCGCGCCCGGCGGCGGGGCCCTGGCGCCCGCGCAGTTGAACGTGAAGCAGTCGGACGCGCTTGGCTATCAGTACGCCCTCCTCTACAAGCTGTTTGCGAAGTGGGCGCCTTACATCGACCACATCATCAGCTGGGGCCTTACGGGCTCAGGCTGGCAGGGCAGTTATGTGCTATTCGATGACTCAAGCCCGGCGCGGGCCAACTCCGGCTACTACGGGGTCATGGACCCGGATATGTACATCATCGGGCATCCGTACCTGGATTCGTACTTCGCTAGTGAATACGAGAAATTACAACCCGGCTATAGACCGTCATTCTAGTGTTCGGATATATGACATCTGATATTTTTTTTTTTACAGATTTGCCATATCCGTGATATAATTCACATATTGGCCTTGTAGTGGGCCGATAGATTTTGAGTTTTTTATGGAGGAATTTTATGAAAAAAATGCTTTTATTGGTATTGGTCCTTGTTATGGCTTCCGGTATGGTGTTCGCCACAGCCGCCAGGCAGAGCAATCAGGTTAACCTGCGGTTCTCCTGGTGGGGCACCGACGCTCGCCATGAAGCCACGCTTAATGTCATTGCCGCGTTTGAAAGGGCCAATCCAAACATCAAGATCGAGCCTGAGTACGGCGCACAGACGGGTTACAACGAGAAGAAAACAACGGAATTCGCATCAAGAACCGCTCCGGATATCTTCCAGATTGAAACAGGCGCCGGCGCAGAATACACCAGGCTAGGGGTTCTGTACAACCTCTCCAGGCTTAATTCCATCAAGTTCGACAGATTCGACGCCAATTTCCTTAGATCCGCCGGTCAATTCGGTACGGGCAGTCAGTACGCGATCCCGACCGGCGTGGGAGGTTCCGCGCTCGTTGTCAACAAGACCCTGGCCGACAGGCTCGGCATTGATTTTTCCAGGCAGTATGATTGGGAGCAGCTTATCACCTGGGGCCAGCAGGTACGGGCAGCTGATACCAGCGTTTACCTCCTCTCCGTCAATACCAACTATGGGATGGATTTCTTTGTCCGCGCTTTTGCCCGCCAGCTCAATGCCAATGGTGCGCCCATCATTGACGATGCGACAAAGCGCCTGAACACGACCGAAGCGCAGTTTAACCAGATTTTTACTTTCATTGACCGCTTGTATAGGACAGGGACCGCCGCGCCCGCCGCCTACAAGGCGGCTTTTGCCGACCAGGATGAGAATGATCCCAACTGGATTGCCGGCAGGTATGTGGCGCATGTTGGTTACACTTCCAGCGCCGAAAGGGTAGCGGCTGCCAATCCCTCTGTCACGTATAGCGCGGGACGCATGCCGGTACTCGCGAACGCCAGGAATGACGGCTGGTTTAACAATCCCCCTCAGTACATGGGTATTTATGCGAATACCAGGTATCCTGAGGAATCCGGCAGGTTCCTGGACTTCTTCTTTAATACGGAAGAAGCCGCCAGGTTACTTGGCACGGTCCGTTCGGTACCGCCCACGGCTTTCGCGCAGCAGCTTGTGGCCAGCTCGGGGCTGCTCAACCCGCTTACTGCAGCCGTAACGGAAATGAGCCTTAACTACAACGGCCTGGACGATAGCGGATATACCACCGCACAGGAATCCCAGAATATCCTGAGGGCCATTTATGAGGAAGTCGCCTACGGAAGATTAACCCCCGCAGCGGCAGCCACCCGGGCAGTTCAGGAATTAAGCGCTTTCGTTGCCCGCCAGTAGGAAAGGGATCAGGGAATAGGGATCAGGGTGCTCGTGGTAAGAACATGGCGCTTGATGGCAACACGCGCCGAGTATTAACCAAGGGCATCCCATTCCCCATTCCCCATTCCCCAGTCCCTAATTAAGGAAGCTGTTTTGAAAGGCGGCAGTCTGTCCAGGCGAAACAATGTAGCGTATCTTTATTTAACGCCGTGGCTCATCGGTATATTGGGCTTACAGTTATATCCGTTTGTCATGTCGTTTTATTTTTCCCTTTGCAACTACAACCCGCTTAGGGAGCCTTTGTTTACCGGCATTACCAACTATATCCAGTTGTTTACCCAGGACCCCGAGTTTTGGGTATCGGTAAAGGCAACCTTGCTCTATGTAATCTACACTGTGCCGCCCAAACTGGTTATGTCGCTGTTTATTGCCATGTTATTGAACAAAGCCAGAAAGGGAATCGGCGTATTGCGTACCGCGTACTATTTGCCTTCCCTGTTTGGCGGAAGCGTGGCCGTTGCCGTCCTTTGGCGGGTTATGTTTATGGATCAGGGAATGGTCAATGGCTGGATTAACATTCTTGGCTTTCCCACAGTTTCGTTCCTGGGCAATCCCAACACGGCCCTCCCGACACTGAGCGCGCTGGAGGTATGGCAATTCGGTTCTTCCATGGTAATGTTCCTGGCCGCTCTGAAGCAGGTACCCGCCGCCCTTTATGAGGCCGCCCGCATTGACGGCGCCGGCGGGGTGAAGAGGTTCTTTAAGATTACCGTGCCGTATATCTCGCCCATCCTTTTCTTCTGTATTATAATGCAGACAATTAACGCCATACAGAATTTTACCTCCGTCTTCGTGATAACGCGCGGCGGGCCGCTGAAATCCACATATATGCTTGGCCTTAAGCTGTACAATGACGGATTCGTGTACTGGAGAATGGGATACGCAAGCGCAACATCATGGATTATCTTTTTCGTAATAGGGCTTTTTACCCTGGCATTATTCGCAAGCCAAAAATATTGGGTTTTTTACAGTGACCAAAGCTAAAAAGGATGGAGATTGAGCCACGATGACGTCAAAATCGAAGAAAGGTTTAAGGGAAGTATTCTCGTACACTGTTTTGATCCTTATTGCGGTTATACTTTGTTACCCCCTGTTGTGGATGTTTTTTGCTAGCTTTAAATCTAACAGTGAAATATACGCGGGTATCAATCTGCTCCCCCGGGAATTTAACCTAAACGCGTATCGCGACGGTTGGAAGGGCGTTGGCGGCAATACTTTCACGAGGTTCTTTACCAATTCATTTCTGCTTGTCATCCCTACCGCGTTGTTTACGATCATATCAAGCGCGCTTGTCGCGTACGGCTTTGCCCGTTTTGAATTCAGGGGGAAAAAGATCCTGTTCCTGGTTTTGCTTTCAACGCTTATGCTTCCCAACTCCATTTTGCTTATTCCCCGTTATGCTATTTTCCGCAACCTCAATTCACTCGACAGTTACAATCCGTTTTACCTGATGGCTATTTTTGCCTGTTATCCGTTCTTCACGTATATGCTGGTGCAGTTTATACGCGGCATTCCGATGGAACTTGATGAATCGGCGCGTATGGATGGCTGCGGTTCTTTCAGGACTTTGATTAATATCCTGCTGCCGCTTCTCAAACCAGCCCTGTTCTCGGCTGGCCTGCTCCAGTTTTTATGGACATACAACGACTATTTCAATTCACTGATTTATATCAACAGTGTGAGAAAATTTACCGTATCCCTGGCGTTACGGCTGACCATTGATACGGAAACCATAATAGTATGGAAAAATGTTATGGCCATGTCCTGTATGGCTGTATTGCCCGTTGTCATTTTATTTTTCCTCTGTCAAAGGTATTTCATCGAGGGTATCGCCACCACCGGATTGAAGGGTTGAGGCCGCATCTTCCGCGACAGCCGCGGCCTTCCTGAACGCGCTGTGCAGCAAATGCACGGAAATTTCATCCAGGATCCCATTTACATGGACTGACCATTTTTTTTGCCGTAAATCGCCAAGCGCGTTTTTGGCGTCTGTTATGTCAAACCTCTCACAAGCCAGTTTAATGTCAAGCAATTTATCCCGTAAATAGGCTTTGCGATCGTCGGGTATTTCAACGATACCGTCATTATTGGCAGCTTTGTATTTTTCAACCAAAAACCGAAGTGCGTTAATGAATGCGGGGGTTTCTTCTGTTATCATGCTGATATCTTTTTTATATCCCGCCTGTTCCAGTCTTAGCGCGATAGCGGATAGTTCCGTTTCACCGATGTTGGCGAGAACGTTCTTCATTCCATGTACAGCGGTTACGTAAGAATCAATGGCCCTGTCATCCCAGGCATCCGGTTTCGCGTATACTTCTTCCATCACCCCTATGGCATTTTCGGCGTCCAACACGAAGTATTTGTCAATTTCGGACATATCCTTAATCGTTTGATCCTTTTTCCCTGTGCGATGTTCACGCTGTATCCCTTCAATAACCTCACGCGCCTGTTTGTCACGTATAAAACGATCCAATACTGCGTCAAGTTCGCGTAGATCAATCGGTTTTGAAATAAAGCCGTCAAATCCGTTTGCCAAAAAGACTTCCGATTGCCCGACAACGGCATTTGCGGTCAGGGCCACAATGGGATGCGGGTATTCCATACCGCGTATGATTTTTACCGCTTCCATACCGTCCATGGACGGCATCATGTGATCCATAAACACGATGTCATATACGCTGCCGGATTTTATTTTCTCGATGGCTTCAATCCCGCTTGCGGCCGTTTCAATCTGCAATCCGTAAGGCGACAGCAGTCCTTTGGCGACATATAAGTTTGATGCGACATCGTCAACAACCAGAACGCTGCCATAAGGCATATACTCATGTGTGATCTGTGTCTTTTTGGGAATCGACATGCTTTGAAAACGGAAATTCCGTAAGTTATCCGCAAGCTCCGGGCCAATTGCTGTACTGTCAACAACCTTTTGCCTAATCGTCACGGAAAACAGGCTGCCCTCCCCGTATTCACTCTCTACCCAAACAGCGCCGCCCATCAGATCCGCCAGTTTTTTCGTAATGTACAAGCCAAGACCCGTACCTTCTGTAGAGCGGTTGGCCTCATTATTGAAACGGGAATATTCCAAAAATAGCCGCTTTTTATTTTCCGGCTTCAGGCCATATCCCGTGTCCTCAACGTCGAAACACAGCATCACACCATCGTCCTCAGCCGTATAGCCTACCGTGAGCTTAACATGGCCTTTATCAGTGTACTTTATCGCGTTTGAGAGCAGATTATTCAGGATCTGTTTTATCCGCAGATCATCGCCGTAAAGCCTCTGCGGCAGGTTCTCATCGACATCGATCATGAATTCTATCTGTTTTGAACCGACACGCACGATATTCAACTGAATTGCGTCGTTTATTAAACCCGCTGTACTATACTCCACCGGATTGATTTCCAGCTTGCCTGTTTCGATCTTTGACATATCGAGGATATCATTTATTATTCCAAGCAGATTCGTACCGGAATTGTATATCTGACTAAAGGCTTTTGCGTACTCTTCCGGTAACCCTGCTTTCTGCAGTTCAATTTGTGTGACCCCAATGATCGCGTTCATGGGCGTGCGGATCTCATGCGACATCATCGCGAGGAATTCGCTCTTTGAACGGGTGGCGGCTTCGGCGGCAAGCTGCAACTCCACAATGCGCGTAATATCCACGCTTTCAAAAAGCCGCGCGACTTTGCTTTCCCCAATGGCTACGGATCGAAGGATAAACCAGTGCCGTTTTCCTTCATACTGAAGATCAAAAGTCTCTTCAATCGGGCCCTTGCGTCGCAGAAACCCGCCAAAGAAAACCTTAAGCCTGGGGGTCTGAAATATATCTGTAAACGGCAGCCCGACCGCGTATGCCTGCTTTTCAATTCCGAGCAGCTCTGCCAATGATTTGCTTATATACTCCACCCTTGCCTTGTCGTTTACGATTACGATTAAATTCGGCGATGTTTCCAAAATGCTGTCAAAGGTCTGCCCTGTACGCCGGGAACGTTCAAGCGCGCCTATCGTATATCTCCCGAGCAGGAAAATCAGGAAATCGATGATGATTAGGCTGATTACGCTGGAAAGATCATATTCAAAATGGAATTCCGCGCCTGTCTGCGGAATGCGAAATCCCATCGTGATGATACTGTATGTCGTGCAGGTAAAAATAGTCGTGACAAGCAGCCCCACGATATCAATGTAGGTCAGGCTGAGCAGGGCGATGCCCATTAAAAAAATAAATAGCTGCTTGTCCACCTGCACAATCAAACAGGTGATGATTTCCACAATGGCTATGGAACACGGGACGAGTATGGACAACTGTCTGTTTGTCACCCCCCTTATTTTTGTTATCAGAAGAAACAGCGACACCATAATAACGCCCGCCGCGGCGCGGCATATCCAGGCAAAATAATTACCGGGATAAAAATATATATAAAACACCAGTTCATTAATGGAATATAATACAATGATAATACTCGCAGGCCTATTCAGAATATTGACGGATGTTTTTCGGTCACTCATTCCGCCGCCTCCCCAATGTTATCCGGCAGCACAACCCGGACCGCCCCGGGCATTATCTCAAATTCCGTCGATGTTCCGTAAAAGCACTCGGTGTCAACATCTATGTACATGACTTCATCTGAGGCTACCCTGATTTTTTCGGCAGTATAATGCCTAAAGCAGCCTGCAGGAATTTTATCGTAACGGCTGGATACATATGCCGGGAAATTTTTCAGAATCCTCATTGGCGATACATCTTCGATCATATAGATCTCAAGCTTGCCGTCGTCGGGACGCGCGTGGGCGCCGGGGCGAAGCCTGGCGCCATACCCCGATACATTCGCGATAAAAAAGGACAAAAAATCGCCGCTTATGGGAACGCCGTCGATCTCAACCTCATATTTCTGGGATCGGTTTTTGTCAAGCAGTCTGCCTATACCGGTAATCACATAACTCGGATCGGACGGCATCCCTTTTTCGATCCACGCCTCCCCTACCCTGTTGGTGTAGGCTTCCAATCCAATCAACCCGTAACAGATACCGTAGCCGTTACCGTTGCGGATCACATCCATCGGACATGAGGCGTCGAACACCTGGGCTGGAAGCGAAAGAAACGCCGCCGTATTGTTATAATGCCGTATAAAAGAATTCCGCTTTCCGTATGGATGCGTCGCTACCTCCACATTTGGAAGCCCTATGACACTGTTGACCACCTCGAACAGCGTACCAGAACCTCCAATTGAATGTATCCGGATTGTCTCGTCACTTCCGCCGGAACGTATGTCGGCTATATAACGCCCTATATAGGGAACAGCATCGCGGCACCACTGTGAGACATATATATCATACCGGATATCAGGATATTGCCTGAAAAACGCGTCGATAAAGCTTTGCAGTTTTTTTATATTCCCGTTGATCCGTTTGGCTACAGGATTAATTATAAATAAATGCCTCATTATCGCCGCCCTCTTATATTCCGCTTACAGTGTTTCCCGCATCCGCCGCGGTCCCCGCGACATCAGCGGCCTTCCTGAACGCGCTGTGCAATAATTGCACGGAGATTTCATCCAGAGTTTCATTTACATAGCGCGGCCATTTTTTTTGCCGCAAATCGCCAAGCGCATTTTTGGCGGCTGTTATGTCAAACGCCTCACATGCCATTTTGATAATTCGCAATTTGTCCCGCAAATAAACCATATCGTCGCCTGATATTTCAACAGTATCGTCATAACCGGCAGGTTTGTATTTATCTATTAAAAAACGCAGCGCGCCTATAAACGCGGGGGTTTCCTCCGTTAACACGGCGTAATTCCGTTCTTTTCCCGCCTGTTCCAGCCTGAGCGCCGTGTCGGACAATTCCGTCTCGTCGATAAGGGAGAGAGCAGTCTTCATTCCGTGTACCGCTGTAATGTAGCGTTCAACAGCCGCAGCGTCGGAAGCATCCAGTTTCGCGTATACCCCTTCCATCACCCCTATGGCATTTTCCGCATCCATAGTAAAGTATTTACCGATTTCGGACATATCCTTTTCATTTTTGGAGGGGAGGGCTGAATTCCCGTTTTCCCTGTTTTGCTGTTCCCGCCATGTCGCTTCGATAACTTCACGCGGTTGTTTATCCCGTATATAACGATCCAGGATCGCGTCCAGTTCACGCGAATCAATCGGTTTGGGTATAAAGCCGTCAAATCCGTTTGCCAAAAATATATCCGATTGCCCGACAACGGCATTTGCCGTAAGGGCTATGACAGGGCTCGTATATCCCATATCGCGTATTATTTTTGTCGCTTCCATACCGTCCATCACGGGCATCATGTGATCCATAAACACGATGTCATATTCGCTGCCGTTCCTGATTTTTTCGATTGCCTCAGTCCCGCTTGTGGCCGTTTCAATCCTTAACCCGTAAGGCGTGAGCAGCCCTTTGGCGACATACAGGTTCGACGCGACATCATCCACGACCAGGACGCTGCCATAAGGCATATACTCGCGCACGATCTGTGCCTTCCTCGAGATCGATATACTGTTGAAACGAAAATTACGCAGGCTGTCCACAAGTTCGGCGCCGCATACGGCGGAGCTTATTTTTTTCTGCGGCAGGCACACGGTGAATGTCGAACCTTTCCCGGCTTCACTCTCCACGAATATTTCGCCGCCCATCATATCAATGATGCGCTTTGAGATGCTCATCCCCAGGCCCGTACCCGGAACACCGCGGTTTGTTAGCATATTGAAACGCGAATAGTCGTCAAAAAGCCTCGCGACCTGATCTTCCCTCATACCTTGACCTGTGTCGCTTACACGGATAACAAGCGTTACATTTTCATTTTCCTTCCCTGGTTCGGCGTATACCGACAGTTCGATCTCCCCTTTCTGGGTATATTTAAAAGCGTTGGAAAGCAAATTATTCAGAATTTGTTTGATGCGAAGCTCATCCCCGTACAGTTCGAACGGTGTATTTACATCCAAATCAAGCCTGAATTTTATCGGTTTGCTTTCATAACGCAGCTTATTTAGCTGTACAGTGTCATTGATCAGGCTCGGAATGTTGTATATGACGGGAACGATTTCCAGTTTTCCGGCTTCAATTTTGGAAAAGTCAAGGATGTCGTTGATGATGTTGAGCAGCAAATTCCCGGAATCGTATATTTCCTTGAAAGCTTCTTCCGCGTTCGGTGGAAGCGTTTTATCCTGAAGCTGGATTTCAGAAATGCCCAGAATGGCGTTCATTGGCGTGCGTATCTCATGGCTCATATTGGCGAGGAAAATTCCCTTTGAACGGTTGCTCTGCTCGGCTGATTCTTTCGCGGCAATTAACTGGAGTTCAGCAGAGCGTTTAGTAAACGCGCTGCTCAGTATGTTTGCAATATAAGCGGCCATATTGATTTTTTCCTTGTCCCACCGGATGTCTTCGTCCATTACGGAAAAATCAATGATGGCATGTAATTTATCGCCAAGAAATATAAATGCCATCAAATAATTGAAAAAATCAATCCTGTACGGCGCAATGGCTTTCTTTACGTCAGGATCATTGGAAGTAACATAAAAATACTCCTTCTCTTTGACCTTCTTAATGATGTCCATAACAGGTTTGGCTACAGAAAAATTTATGCCAACCTTGCCTGGAAAGTCATACTTTGGATTTAACCACGCATTCGTGCAAGTATAGGAATTACCGTTATCTTCCGTTAAAAGCATACAAACCTGATCAATGCCCATGAACTCGCCAACCATACGCAGGGCTTCTGTAACCAGTATATCCATGTCTTCCGTTGACAAAAAACTCTGGGATATATAAGTCATGAGGGACTGCTGCTCAAGGCGTTTGTCAAGCGCGTCTGCCGCCGCGATCAACTGCAGCTCCGCCGTGCGTTTATTCAAAGCGCCGATAAGGACGTTTGTCACATAGGAAGTCATGTTGATCTTGTCATGTTCCCATGGGCTATCGTCCCCTCCCCTCGCAAAATCAATGACAGCATATAATACATCGTCAAGAAAGACGGTTGAAAGTATATAATTCTGGAAATTCACCCTGTACGGCGCGACTGCCTCTCTAACTTCGGGATCGTTGGAGGTCACATAGAACAATCCCAGTGCTTTAACCCTTTGAATAATGTCCATAACCGGCTTGCCTATTGAAAAAGACCCGCCCACCCGCGTCGGTAACCCGAACTCCGGATTTATCCATTCATACCTGCAGGTAAAAGAAATCCCGTCATCTTCCGTTACGTGCATAAGAATCTGATCGATGCCCATAAACTCGCCTATCATTCGGAGGGCCTCTGTTATCAGCGTATCCATATCTTCGGTTGACAGGAAACTTTGGGATATGTATGTCATGAGGGACTGCTGCTCAAGATGCTTATTTAGCATATCTGTCATAGTCTTGAGATCGTCTATATATGCTTCTTTGCTCAAATCGCGCATATACCCTATGGCAATTTCCTGTCCCCTGTACACTGAAGGAACGTATGCAATTTCGCAGGGAAGCAGCTCTCCATTGGGTTTTTGGTGTGTCCACTTAAACCGTCCGCCATGTTTGCAAAAAATCGATTCGCGGTATTTAAGCCATAAATCGACCGACAGTTCCCCGTTTGGCTGATACTCAGGCGAGTAGTCGTGAAATTTGGCTTTATATACATCCTTGTCGGCTACCCCGAACATTGTCAAGGCTGCCTGATTGCAGTCAACAATATTATAGTCCTTATCGAGCATATTTACGCCGAAAGGCGCCGCATCAAGCATAAGCTTTACGCGCTCGTCCAAAGCGCTTGTTTCTTCCATCAACGCTAACTGAATACGCTGCTTCCTGAATGCCTCGTCCAGTTTGCTTTTTTTCGCTTCAATACGCATCAATATAAAATTAACCGCCAGCATTAAAGCGAATCCAAGGATGCCGAGGAACGCTATAAGGAACCTTAAATCCCTGTAATATACGTTTCTTGGCGTCATGATCCCCAAAT
>JGI24698J34947_10001527_pt1 | contig 12249 bp, 14 predicted proteins | sample TergutMp193P3_FD_34947 | JGI IMG/M metagenome (IMG submission 34947)
AGATTGCCCCTGTTGTAATAATTCAGGGCGTTAAACACATTGATATAGATGTCTTCATAATCCTCGCCCGGATATGTTTTCGTGTTGTCATTCGCGATATACGAAGCCATGCTTTCGCTGATGCTCCTGGTATAGGCCTCTTCGATTAAGCGCTCGGCCTCCTGCAAATCCAGCGACGACTCCCGGTAATGCCCCGCGTAGTGTTCAAGAAGCCCCCTGTCAAGGAAAAGCGAGATTGCGTTCCTTTCGGGATATATGGGGTTGGGGCCTTCCTGCCCCTTCCTGATCGCCTCGATCCCCTTCTCATAATCGTCCCGGTGCACCGCTGTGTCAATGTCCCTGTATGCGTCAGGACTGCCGGCGCAGGAAAAAAGCGTCAAAACAAGGCAGCAAAACAGCGCAGGAGTCTCGATCATTCTGACTTTTTTTCTTTCCACGGTTTCTTTCCTGCCCACCTCAAAGACGGCAATCGGCAGTTTATTATAGCGGATTTTTTATTTTTTGTCCGCTTTGGTAGAATAGTGATTTTGGTGTTTCTATCGACAAAATATTGACAGGGAAAAGAAACCATATTATATTTTAAGTAATGGCAGACGGAGATCCGTTTCGGACGTAAGCCTCGGGGGGCCTTTCGGCAGCATCGGGGTCTCTCCGAGCCTTTTGCTGTCTCCATGCATCAAATACCAAAAGATAACCATTTTTCGCATGAACTTCCGTTAAGAAAAATATATCGCCGTTTATATTTTGCCTGAAAATCAGAACATCATTGGACTTATGTTTTTTATTTGAAAGATCGATGTCATGAGTTGAATTAATAACATCAACAGCATAGAGCAGATCATCAGGTTCAAGATTGTGATGTACCTGTGACATTGCATGAATAACACCACTATTATCTATATGTATTTCTGAAACTACCGCTCCGCATTTATGTTTGATCCTTTTTTGTGCATCATCACTAATGATTCCTATCCGAATCCATTTGTGTGGGGCTTCCCGATTATTAATCGCCTCCTCAATAAAATCCATCAACATAATTTTTACCGCAACCCAACCTTCCCGTACTCTCCGTCATAACCTGCCTGCACCGAGACTTCCCCTGCCCGCATTTTCATTATTGCCCAGGCGATGGTTTCGCCGGAGAGGCCCGGCGCCTCAAGCCGCTCCAAATCCCCCCTGCCCATATCCATCAGGATTGAAAATTCGCTTCCCCCTTTCTCTATCATGTGGTGATAGACTGCAAGAACTTTTTTTGAAGCCGAACCTGTGCCGAGGAGTTCTGCGCATAATTCCTTCAATGAAAAGAAGGAATAATACGGCCGCCTGTTCGTGGCGAAAGTTTCGTGGTCTGGCGAAAAAGGTTCCGTTTCGTTAACGGGCCTGTCCGCCAGTTCCAGGACGCGGCTCATCACCCCGCGGGTCAGGGGCTTCCCGCAGACAGGGCAAAGGAAGTTCACCGCCCTTGCCGCAGACGGCGCAAGGCAGATGCCGCATTTCCGGTGGCCGTCGTAATGGTACTTCCCCTCTTGCGGAAAAAATTCGATAGTACCGAGTATGGCATCCGGCGGCGAGGGTGAATGTGAAAACAGGGCCCTCCTGAGCGAAGAGAAGGAGTTTTCAATTTCAAGAATCGTAGCTTCCCTGCCGAGCTTGTCAGGCGAATGGGCGTCTGAATTGGAGACGATTGAAAACCTGTCAAGGCTCGAAAGGGCCCAGTTCATCGGCGGGTTTGAGGAAAGCCCCGTTTCAACGGCGGGAATGTTAGCCGCAAGATCCCCGTAGCATTCCTCGATTGAGTCAAAACCGGATTCCGCCCCCAGCGCCGAAAACCACGGCGTCCAGATGTGTGCCGGTATGAGGATCGCCCGCTCGTCGGCTTCCAGAAGAATTGCCAGGAGATCCCCCGGATCTATTCCCAGAATTGGCCGGCCATCGCCCCGAAGGTTTCCTCCCATGCCTTCAAGCCTGGCGTTAAACGCCATGGCTGCGCTAAAATCGGGCAGCATGACAAGGTGGTGAACCTTGCGTGTCCTGCCGCCCCTTTTGCAGATGGTAGAGATTTCACCGGTGAGGACGAAACGGGGTGTTAGAGGCGCGGGAACCGGTATATCCCGCCCGGCGGAAAACGCACTGAGGACTTTCTTTTTTACTTTATAGAAACCTTCGCCCGCCTCATCCGTCTGGCGCATAAGCTCCGCGAGCCAAAGCGGATGGGTGCAATCCCCTGTCCCCAGGAGGCCGATTCCCTTGATCCGCGCCCACAGCTCAAGGTGGGGAAGGCTGAGGCGCGGACTCGTGGCACGGGAATATGGTGAATGAATATGGAGATCGGCTATCACTTTCATTATCGTGTACTCTTGCTATAGCAAGAGTATACAGGCAATGGCAAAAAGTGAAGATCATCTAGTACGTCCAGTAGAACAATTTATCGAGCAGGCTGTCGCTTTGGGGAACCGCGTTGGGAACCCAATGCAGGGAGTCTTCCACAAAAGCGCTTTTATCAATCGCCATGCTGCCCCTTATATATGCCAGCTCATGGGAAGACGCCGGAACCGCTATGCCCTGCAGTGGGATAACATGAAGGCCAAGTTTTCGCGTGGTTCCGTTTTTTGCCCATGACGAAGGCACCGCCAGAGTCAGGGCGCTCTCCAGTTCACCCGCCGCAGTAGTGATGGCTGACTGTTCGGCGGCGTCAGGCGTTATGTCAGCCGCTATACTCGAGATTTTTTTGGAGAAATCAAGGATGTCGATATACAAATCTGAAGGGAAGGAAGTGAAATGATAGCCTTCGACGTTATGCAGCACCTGGTCGAGGATGGCGTTTCTCGCGGGCTCGCCGGTGACGGCGGACGCCACGGTTCCGGCAAAGGCGTCGAATTTGACGAAGAGGTTTTCCACCTCCGGCAGGTGCACCTGGGAAACAGTCGCGTTGTTCAAACCGGCGTATTGCGCCGCGAAATGGTCCTGAATTGAATCGCCCAAATCGTTGACTGTAAGATCCGGCTTGCCGAGGAAATCCGTAAACAGGGACGTGTAATCCCAGCCGTTTGAGAGGATCTCCCCCTCCGAGCCCGTAAACAGCTCGGCATCGTTCCTGATCTGATAGGCAAGTTCCAGCACCGCCGCATAACAGGTATCAAAGCCGATGAGGGAAAGCCCCTTGTCCGCAACCGCCCTCCCGAAAGAAGGCAGTGCCATGTACTGCCCGTGGGTGTCATCGAAGGCGACGGCTTTTACCGGCGCCTGTGATGTTCCCGCGAAGGGCCCGTTTCTCCAGCCGGTTCCGTGCCCCCAGACAAACAGCGCGTAATGCTCGGCAGGATACGAGCGTTTGGCGAAATCAATGAGCCTTGACAGCACAAGGGGATCGGCGGTATTCAACTCGGTTTCGGTCTCCCTTGACAAACCCAACTCCGTGCAGTCAAGGCGTGTCGATACGATTGTAGAATTGAGCCCGCCGGGATCGGTCCTTATTTCAAAAAGCCTTGTGTCCCGCCAGTCCCCGTTGGTCATGTCATAGGCGGGATTACGATCCAAAAGGGCAAGAACTGAAACCTGGGCGTTATACCGTACGGCTTCAAGTTCATTGAGATCGGCTATGGCGGCTGACTCCAGGTCGTTGTCCGCCGCCATATACACGATGATAGTCCATTTCCGGGGAACAGATATGCCCTGTGAACCGGTGTATACCGCCTGTTCACAAGAGGAAAAAAGCAAAAACGAAAGGAGAAAAAAAAGCATATTTTTCATTTAAAACCTCACCCTGTATTTTCCCTGTTTATCCTCCCAGGTGTTGCCGTCCGTATAGTGAATTTCCGACACAAAAAAGAAATCAATCAGATACGGCTCAGACGGCGCGGTGTAAATATAACGATCAAGGGAAATAAACACCTCCTTGTTTTCTCCCGGAAAGATCATGTCGTATTTGGTGATTTCAAACCTGTTGTTTCCAACGAACGGACTGCCATGGGTTTGGGCGTCAAAGAGCATAAAGGAAACGGCAATCATATCAATATACGCATCGGAATTATTCAGAAAACTAAACGCTATACCGGTGTAATAATACTGATTTGGCCTTTCGGTTATCTCCATGACGGGTTTTGTTATGACAAAAGGCGGCAAATCCGCTGTCGCCGTGTTTAAACCGTCACACGCAATGAAAAGCATTGCCGCCGTCAGGGCGATGGCTCTAGGAATTCTCATCGTGTATCTCCTTTAGCAGCGCCATGAATTTATCGATGTAAGGGTCTTTCGAGCCGAGGCTGTCGGCTGTTTCCAGAAGCGCCAATGCCCCGCCATAGTCCTGCCGCCTGTATTTAACCGTTGCGAAATAAAAAAGCGCCTCAATGCTGTTGGGATCAACCTGGTACGCCCGTTCAGCCATTTCTTCGGCAATGGGAAGATTATTTGCAGTAAGGGCCTCATCGACCAGATCGAGGAGCTGGTTTTGCGACGGGAGCCGGACATAGAATATCTGCCCCCTCTGCCTGATAAAAAAATCCTCTGAATAACTTTCATAGCCGTCTTTATATGCCGTCAAGGTATACTTTCCCATAGGCACCCTGGGGATGGTGAATCTGCCGTTAATGTCGCTAGTGCCGCTGAGTCCCCTTACCCCCATGGAAATTTCGCAGTACGCCACAGGCCGGTTTGAGAAGTCATAGACCATACCGTTGATGTCAAAGACCTTGTAACCGAATTCGGCGGTCTTGCACGAAACAGCCGAAAGCGCGATGATCACGAAAACGCATAAAATGCGCCGCCCCTTTTTCATTCGTTCCTCCTTTTAATTATTTTCACGGCGAACACAGACCAATAATTTCGATGTACTCGCCGCCAATAAAACACCTTGCCCTGATTGCCCGAAGTTCTTCGCCTTCCCGCATTTCAATTAATTCAAGGCTTTCCAGTTCTTTCACCGCGCCTATCGCTTTCTTCCAGTTTTCCATGTTCCTGTCGGGTTTCGCGCATTCGCTTTTAAACGACTCGGCGATGAAGCGTAACGTCTCTGTCGCCCTGTATTCCGCCTCCGCCATCTCCCATGCACGATGGGCAGGAAGGAAAGCCTCTGAAAGTGCAATGAGGAAAACAACGATAATAGCCATCGCGGTAATGATGTCAACGAAAGTCATACCTGCTTAATATCTCCCTGTTTGATTCTTCGATTGCGGCGACGACCCGCACCCTGTACTCGGCGGCGTATCGTTCCGCCGCATCAATACGTGCAATGAAGGCAATATAAACCGACGACAACACCATGACGAGAACCATCGCCGTAACCGTCGCGTTTCCATTGTCAGTCCCATGAGTAAATATCCGCATCGCCTCCCTCCCCCCCTGTCCTTCCATCGGCGCCATAAGACGCAATTGTAAACGGCAGGTTTTTGTCACCAGGGTTTTTGTAAACGTAATCGCCGCCCCACGGGTCTTTTGGTATGCGCCGGTTGGTGTAAGGGCCGCCCCAGCCGGACGGAACCGGCGACATAACAGGCTTTTCCCATAACGCATCGAGCCCCTGGGCCTCTGTCGGATAACGCCCGCAATCGAGGTAATACGATTGCAACGCCAGGCGAAACGTCTCGATCTGGCTGCGGCACGCCGCCGCCCTCGCCCTCTCGATGTACCTAATTGCCGAAAAACCGACCGCCGCCGAAAGAATCAAAATGACGGCGATGGTGACGATGGTTTCGATAAAAGTAAATCCCCTGTCGCTTTTCAAGATCATAATGAGCCTCCTGTAAAGGTAAGTATTGGCAATATCACGGTGATAATAATAATGAGGACATAAGAGCCGGTGAGCACTATGACGGCGGGTTCCATAAGCCTTGCCGCGATTTCCCGCGTTTTGTTGTCCCTCTTTTCAAAATAATCCCTGATGCTTCCGCTTATTTCACCCAAGTCCCCCTGCGCGTCCGCGACGCAAAGCCATCCCCGCACATAAGGCGAAAAATGCCGTATTTTGCCGAAGGCGGACGAAAACCTGACGCCATGCGCGATATCCTTTTTTATCGCTATGAGGGCCCCGGAAAATTTCGTCCCCGCCATGCTCATAACGCAATGGGAGAGGGCTTCGGGAAGCGCCACGTTACTCCGCAGAAGAAAATCCAGGAGATAAAAAATCCTGAACTCCGGGGAATCACCCCGGAAGATTTTGAAGTACACGATAAAGAGCGCACCGCCGCCAGACAATAGGACAAGGGCGGCAATTCCGATACCGGCTTTGGCGTCACGCACAACGTCAGCCGAAAGAAACCCTTCGGCGATTAGGAGCGGCATACCCCTGACGATAAGCGCTACCGTGCCGGCAACGGCGAGAAAGACGATAATCGCCGGGTATATCAGCATATTTACGGCGTTTCCCCTCGCGGCCTGTTTCCTGCGCAGATCGTTTGTGATGCGTTCCAGCACGGTTTCAAGGCTGCCCGCCAATTCGGCGGCGGAGATCAGCGTGAGGTATAACGGGGCGAAAGACACCCCGTTTTTTACGTAGCGCAAGCTTTCGGAAAAGCCCTTCCCCTTCTTCATCGACGAAAGGAGGGAGACGGCGCTTTCCCTGACCCCCTTTTCGATGCCGTCACGCGCCAGTATATGGAGCGAGTCATAGAGGCTGGTTTTCCCCTTCAACAGCGTGAGCAGCAATTCCGCAAAGCGCAGCGCGACAGCTTCGCTTTTCATTGACGCGCCCCCAGCTCCCGCCTGATTTCCTGTTCCGTGGTTATACCGGAAGCCGCCTTTTCTTCGGCGTCGTCAAAAATGCTCCTGAACTTCCTGTTTTGCAGATAACGCCTCAACTGAGCGATTGTGACGCCATACGATATCATGTCGGAGATGGCGGTATCCACGGGTATAAACTCCGCGATGACGGTCCTCCCCCTGAAACCGGTGTGGGAGCAATGGTCGCAGCCGGAGGAAGCGCACTCGGGGCAGACCTTTCTCACAAGGCGCTGTGCGATGACCATCCTTAAAACCGCCGCCGCCATGTACGCGGGGATACCCATGTTCTGAAGGCGGTACACCGCCTCAACTGCGTTATTCGTATGCAGGGTCGCGAAAACAAGATGCCCAGTAAGGGCTGCCCTGATCGCAAGCTCCGCCGTCTCGATGTCGCGAATTTCGCCTATCATGATGACATCGGGATCCTGCCTGAAAATGCGGCGAAGCAGGGCGTCAAACGTAAGCCCCAACTCCTCGCGCACCTCTATCTGGATGATCCCGGGGACGCGGTACTCAACCGGGTCTTCAATGGAAATGATCTTTGTGCTCTTGACATCAAGTTCTTTCAGTAACGCCGCCATCGTTGTCGTCTTGCCGGAGCCTGTCGGGCCGGTTACAAGGACAAGACCCGACCTTAACGCCAATATACTTTTCAGGTAGGGGGAATTACGTTCCGAAAAGCCGAGCGAATCGAGCCTCAGCGGGGTATCGGAACGGTTGAGCAGGCGCAGCACGATAGACTCACCCCAGATGGCAGGCACGATGGATATCCTGACGTCTAACGAGTATGAATCGGTTTTTACGTCTATGTGGCCGTCCTGTGGCCGCCTGTTTTCAAGCACGTTCAGGTTGGCGAGGATCTTGAGCCGCGCAGACACCGCTATCGCCCGCTCCGTACTGATCCTCCTGACCGAGACCAGGATGCCGTCGGTGCGGAAGCGAACCAGGGTTTCATCGCAGCCGGATTCCAGGTGTATGTCTGAGGCCTGTTTTGAGAGGGCCTCGAGGAAAATGCTGTTGAGGAGGTTCACTATCGGCGCGTCATCCGCTACACGGTCGATTATCGATTCGCGGCTGTCCTGCGTATCAGAACCGGAAGCGCCCTCCCCCGCCTGCTCCTCGGAAAAGAGCTGCGATAATTGCAGGTTAAACATTTCGCTCCCCAGTTCCTGGAAGACGCATTGGTATTCTGGGAACGCCTTTGAAATCCTCGTTCTCAGGATCACATCATCATGGTTCACCAGTCCAAAGTAAACCGATTTGCCTTCATGGCGGGTTATGATGATTCCGTTCGCGGCGCAAAACGCCGGCGTCAGTTGTGGGCGGTTCATTGTTCCTCCTTCGGCGCTTCCACGAAGCGCGAGTAAACCGAGGCGATTCTGGCGCCGTTGACCGTGTAATCGTCATTCGCAAGATCCAGATGGGGGACGAGGTAGATAAGCAACTGCGTGTTTTCAGTCGTGTTGTATTTATTTTTGAAAAACCAGCCCAAAATCGGAATCTTCGAGATTAACGGGACGCGCTGTTCGACGATAGTCGAGTCGTTCTGGCGCAGGCCGCTTAACACGACGGTTTCGCCCGATCTGCCGCGAACCTGCGTCGTCAGAACCTTCTCCGAGGTGGGAGGCGGATTCCCCGCAGAGGAGGAAACATCCGCGCCACGCTTTGAGACCGAGGCGGCGACTTCGGTGGTGATCATGCCGTCGCCTGAGACCCAACCTTTTATGTCAAGCACCAAACCCGACACGATCTCGCGCGTAACGCCTGAATTAACGGGCTTGCCGGTGTCCGGGTCGATGTTGGAATCCCTGTACCTGAAAGTGCTCGTGTTCTGGAATTTGATCTCCTGGCCGGAAAGCCCGAACAGCGTGGTGTCGGCGAAAACACTCGCCTCGTTATTCGAAATGGCGGCGTTGAGCTTCGCCGCGAATTGATAGCCGAACAGCGTGACGATGTCAAAACTGAGGTTAAGCAGGTTCCCCAACTGGCCCATCACCATCGTCCTGTCGCCGGGGCGGAGGAGCCTCGCGTCCGCCTGCGCGTTCCAGTTGAGGTTAATCCCGTCCTGCACCTGGATGATGAACAGGTCGTAGCGTATGCGGGGCTGCGGCCTGTCGATGATCTCCAGGTCTTTGAGGAAAACCGCGCGCCTGTCGTCGCTGCCCACGAAAAAGAACGCGTTCTCCCCGGCGCTCACGAGGTCTTCCCGCTTGACCGAAGGCGGCAGGGAGCGGTACAGGTCCTCGGTCTTGATGTACTTGAGCCTTATCGCCTCGGCACGCAGGGGCGTATCGACAACCGGAATGTAGTCGAGGATGCCCGCTTCGGTTTCGGCGCTCACGAAGGCGAGGAAGGAACCATTGCCGGGCGTCGAGATCGTTTGCAGGCCCGCAAAACGCGCCTGAATCAGGGGCAGGATCTCCGTGGCGAGACGGTAGCGGGTTTCAAATATCTTCCAGCTCTTCCCCTCGTTTTTAAGGCCGGCGATTATGTCCGCCTGCTGTAGCGGGAATATATAGAACATTTCGCCGATTTCCCTGTACTCCCCGCCGCCCTGCTCCAGGATGAGCGCGAGGGCGTCGGTGAGGGTCCTGCCGCCAAACCTGACGCGCTCAACCATCTGCTCTGGCCGCGTGAAGGAGACGTACTCCCTCCCGGCGGCGAGAAACAGCCGCTCAAGGCTGTCGGAGAGGCGGCCACGCTCGATTGCCACGTCGTACAGGCCCGAAGATTCGCGGATGTCGATGAGGCCGCTCACAGGCGCAGGGGAGAAGGGATCGACCTGCTCTTTCCTGATTTGGATGTAGGCGGCGGTCGCTTCCACCCTGTACTCCGGGAAGGGCTTCATCAACAGTTCCACCGCCTCGCGGGGAGTCGCCGTCTCCAGGTGCAGGGTGATCCGCGACGAGGGCAGGATGTCGCGGAGGATCGTCGCGTTGGTTTTCTGCGTGAGCTTGTCCACGAGCTGGGAAGCCGTGGCGTCAAACGAGTCGAGCACGATCCCGCCGCTTGTGACGGCGATTTTCACCCTGGAGACCAGCCACACCTCGCCGGTCTTATCGACAAACAGGCGGTTGGAGAGGAGGAACGAGTCGAACGCCTCCCCAAAGCTCGCGCCAGAGTACTGGAAGCTCGCCTTGCCCGTTACCGTGTCATCGCCGATAATCGACACCCCTGACCAGGTCGAGAGGGCGTAGATGATCTCGCGGAGTTCCTGCTCCACAAAATCAAATGAGATCCTCCCCGCCTGGCCAGAGACGGCACAGATTTGAAGGGAAAAAACGATGATTATGAACATTCGTTTCATACCCCTATACTGCACGGGGATGAAGTATGCTTGTCTTTTTTGAAAAAAAAGTGAAAAATATTTACGAAAAAGGTGACAGTCACCTTTTAAACGCTAAAATCAACTTGGCATTGACTGATGATGAATTAAAAGACCAGTTGAGGAAAAGGGACTTTATAGAGATTTTATAGGAGGACGGATATGAAAAAGTATTACAGTAAAATTGCTGAAGTAATGCATAAAGAAATGGTAGCCCATTATAGAAATGGAAGCGCTTCAGAAGCCGACATGAGAGAAATGGACGACCTGTGCCTCCTTAAAGAAGGCGAATCCCCAAAGGATGAAACCCCGGAAACCGGGCAAGAGGACTTGGCTGAGGTTCTAGTTGACGATACCTGAGAAACAAAGGGCACAGAGGAAGAATAATTAAGGAAGGAACTCTTTAGCTTTTAATCTGCTCTCTCTCTAATGGTTAAAAAAAACACGATAAAACCAATAGCACCGGAGAATATTAAAACGATTCCAGTAATTAATAGCATCATGGATTAACCTCCTATATATTTTATTATCGTCTGTCTTTCAGAAATAACACATTGCAATAAAAAGTTTTGTTTTTTTTGTTCGTGAGGGTTCGTGTGCGTTCCGAAGGAACGAGTTCGTGGTAAAAATTCAGAATATTCTCTGAGTCTTGCTCCCTTACTCCCCTACTCCCCTGCTCCCTTTTATTTCCCGAAAATGCACCTATCCAGTATCTCAAACACCTCACGCGCCTTTTGCACGATGAGCTCCTTGCCCTGCTTGTCACGGTGGTTGTAGAGCTTTGAGACGTTGCTGGAGACGCGGTGGCCCATGAAGATCTCCTCCACGTCCTCGCCGAGGCCATTGGCGCTCATCAGGGTTTTCCAGAAGTGGCGACCGGAATAAAACGTGATGTTGTTCTGCTTCATGTAATCGGCGCTGACGCCCAGCATCTTGCCGAGGTCCAGGCTCGCCTTGACGAACTTGTGGCAGGCGGTAAAACCTTCGAACACAAGCGCCTCGTCGCCAATGCCTTTCGCGTATTCACTGATTTTAGCATAGACGGTTTCGTGGAGGGGAATCAAGCGGAGGCCGTTCGACGTTTTGCTCTCGATGATTTCGATGAAGCGGCAGCCGTCGATTTCCTTGATGTCCATTTTTCGGAAACGCCTGATCTCAGAATTTCGCATATCTGTTGTGTGAATGATCAGATTTAAGATATATGATGTCCGATCTGCCCAACGGCTCTCGTCGTTGAAGACGCCTTTCATCCGGGTGACCTCGTAACAGCCGTGGGTGCGCTTCTCTTCCTGACGCGCCGGGACGGGGGAGAGGTTGATGTACGGGTTGACTTTGATGAGGCCCTTGCGGGTCAGGTACTTCATTATTTTGCCGATGGCGATGAGCTGGTTGTTGACGGAGACGGCTTTCATGCCCTTTGACAGGAGCATATCCTGGAAATCGTCGAGGAACGGGACGTCAATTTCCTCGAAAGTGCGTATCCCCCTTTGCCTGAGGAGGGGGACGAACTCGTTCACGATGACCGAGCGGTAGCGTTTTCGCTTTTCTTCGGTGAGTTCGCCATTGCGGCGGCACTCGCTTTCGTAAACGGGGCTGTCCAAGTCGTAGAATTCCTCGAAAAAGCGCTGTACGTCGCTCCGATGACGCGACAAATACCCGGAAATGAGCGTTTTTCGCTGTTGTTTCGCGAATTCGCAGGCTTTTTCATAGTCGTTTGTGTTGCTACTCCACTTTGAGGGGAGCATTTTGCCCTCGTGCCAGTAGCGCACGTAGTAGACGAAGCCCTGTTTTTTGTGGGGGCGCTTGGTGAGGTTGTAGCCTTTGGGCCGCCTGACCGTCGTGTATTCGTGGTCGATGAGGCGCAGGGCGCGCAAAATTGTCGGAGTTATCATCAACGCCACCTCGTGGACGGTCATTTTCTCGTGATTCATCACGTTTTCCTCCTGGATAAATGCCCCCTCCCCGCTTTTCTATGTCTTTTTAGCTCCTTTTTCGCTATATTCTCCATTTTTGATGATAAAAGTGGTTGTGTCAACCTAAAATCCCGCTGTTTTTCGATTTTTTTTGGGTCAGTTAGTGGGTCACTTCAATTTTCTTAAAAAACTCCAAATTTCAGACGAATTTTTCCATTTCCTTCTATATAATATCTTCGCTTTTTTTGTATTTTCTTTCAAACGTGCGGTGACAGCAACAGCGCCGACCCGTCCGGC
>JGI24698J34947_10001528_pt1 | contig 12244 bp, 12 predicted proteins | sample TergutMp193P3_FD_34947 | JGI IMG/M metagenome (IMG submission 34947)
GGCAGTTTTGATGACAAAGTTATCGAATCAAGGACTTTGGCAAACGGCGATGCCATACGCCGGCGGCGGGAGTGTTCTCAGTGCGGTTACCGGTTTACCAGTTATGAGAGGACCGAAGACAAACAGTTCATGGTAATCAAAAAGAGCGGACGCCGTGAACCTTTCGACAGGGGTAAAATCGAGAGGGGGGTCAGCCGGGCTTTGGAAAAAAGGCCCTTTTCCCAGATGAGTATCGAGAGCCTTGTCAACGAAATTGAAGACATGGCGGCCATGAGGGGAAAAGTGAACCATGAGATTGACACGGCAGTAATCGGCGATCTGGTACTGGAAAAGCTGGAAGCAATGGACAAGGTAGCCTATATACGATTCGCGGCGGTTTACCGGCATTTTGAAAATCTGGACGATTTCGTCCGGGAAATCAAAACCATTGACGGTTTACCATCCGGCGTTGAAGGTGTTCAAGGCGCTGTTTGAAAGAGAATTGAAGGAGAATCGTTTGATTAAGAACGTAGTAAAAAGGTCCGGAGAGATAGAAGTCTACGATCGAACAAAAATAACCAACGCCGTGAAAAAGGCGTTTACCGCCACGGGTTTCAGCGGCAGCCCGGAGGAAAAAGATGCCAGAGTAGAGGCCATCAGCTCCAGGGTAGAGATCCTTATAAAAGAAATGATGTCCGGAAGGCACCGGAATTCGATTCCGGCGATTGAGGAAATCCAGGACCTTGTGGAAACAGCCCTCATCGAGGCGAAGGAAACGGAAGTGGCCAAGGCGTACATCCTCTACAGGGCCCGCCATGAAGCCATGAGGGACGTCAAAAAGCTCATGCTGGACATTGACAGCACCATGGACGGCTACTTGAGGCAATCGGACTGGCGGGTCAACGAGAACGCGAATGTCAACTATTCACTGGGGGGCCTCATACTCCACAATTCCGGCAGTATTACCGCCAATTACTGGCTCAAGAACATTTACCCCGAGGAAATCTCATCCGCCCACCGCAGCGCCGACTTTCACATCCACGACCTTTCAATGTTTTCAGGCTATTGCGCGGGCTGGTCACTGAGGCAGCTCATCCTCGAAGGACTCGGCGGGGTAACCGACAAGATCACGAGCAAGCCCGCGAGGCACCTTAACACCCTGATGCAGCAGGCGGTGAATTTCCTGGGCTGCCTCCAGAACGAATGGGCGGGCGCTCAGGCCTTCAGTTCTTTCGACACCTATATCGCCCCTTTCGTGAAAATGGATCATCTTTCCGACAAGGAAGTCAAGCAATGCCTCCAGAGTTTCATCTTCGGGGTGAATACCCCAAGCCGCTGGGGCAGCCAGGCGCCCTTCACCAACATAACCCTGGACTGGACCTGCCCGGCAGATTTACAAAACAAAAAAGCATTGGTAGGCGGGGAGGAGCTCGATTTTACCTACGGGGACTGCCAGGAAGAGATGAACCGGGTAAACAGAATCTTCATCGAGCTCATGCTTGAGGGCGACGCCGAAGGCCGCGGTTTCCAATACCCGATTCCCACCTACAATATCACTTCCAGCTTTGATTGGAACAGCGGCAACGCCCGCCTCCTCTTCGAGATGACGGCCCGTTACGGGACGCCGTATTTTCAGAATTTCATCAATTCCGATCTTAACCCGTCCGATGTGCGCTCCATGTGCTGCCGCCTGCAGCTCGACAAACGCGAACTCCGAAAACGCGGCGGCGGGCTCTTCGGCTCCGACGAGCTCACCGGCTCCATTGGAGTCGTCACGATCAACCTTCCCCGCATCGGCCACCTCGCCAGGAACGAAGAGGATTTCTACCGCCGCCTTGACAGGCTCATGGTTCTCGCCAAAGAAAGCCTCAGGATCAAGCGAAAGATCATTAACAGGCTTCTCGAGGGCGGGCTCTTTCCCTATACGCGGCGCTACCTCAAAAACCTGGACAACCATTTCAACACCATCGGGCTCGTCGGCATGAACGAGTGCATTCAGAACTTCATGGGCAAGGGCGTCAACATCGCGACCGAAAAGGGGCGCCTCTTCGCCTCGCAGGTTCTTAAATATATGCGCAAAAGGCTCGCGGACTTTCAGGAAGAGACCGGGGAACTCTTCAACCTTGAAGCTACCCCAGCCGAGTCCACTTCCTACAGGCTCGCAAAACACGACAGGGAAAAATATTCAAAGATCATCAGCGCGGGCAGCGGTGAACCCTACTACACCAACTCAACCCAGCTTCCGGTAATGCTGACCGACGATATCTTTGAGGCCCTTGATTTACAGGAAGAACTGCAGATTTCATACACCGGCGGCACCGTTTTCCATTGCTTCCTGGGCGAAGCCATTGAGGACTGGCGCGTTTGCCGCGACCTGGTAAAAATTATTGCCAGCCAGTACAGGATACCCTATTTCACAATTTCGCCTACCTTCTCGGTGTGCCCGGTTCACGGGTACCTTTCGGGGGAACATTTTTTCTGCCCCAAATGCAAAGCTGAAAAGGAAGCGGAGATTAGGGCCAGAATTGAAGAATTGGAAAGGGAGAGAGAAGAAGTTTCCGCCGCCGTTTTAGTTTGAAGACGCGGTGTTAATATACGATAAAAACGTTGGAGCAAAACATGAGAAACCTTGAGGCAATTGAAAAGGATTTAACCGCGGCGAGGGAGGCCCTTTCACAAGTGAAAGGGACGTCCGCGGAAGTTTACAGCCGTATAGTCGGGTATTACCGTTCGGTACGGAACTGGAACAAGGGGAAGAGGGAAGAATATGGCGAGCGCAGACTCTACCGCCTGAACGAAGACGGACCCGGCCTCGCCTCCTCTTCCCCATCCTTTTCAAATTTGAAACCCGTTTCGAAAGGGGAGATGAGGCTCCTCCTCTTCATCCGTGCCGCCTGCCCCCGCTGCCCGCCGGCCAAGGCCGCCGCGGGACGGCTGGGCATCCCAGTGGAAACGGTAAACGCCGACACGAGCGAAGGCATCGCCGAGGCGGCCCGGCGCGGCGTGTTGTCCACCCCCACGGCGATACTCTTTTCCCCGGACGGCGAGGAGCTTGGGCGGGCCATGGACGCTGAAGCCATAGGCCGGCTTCTTGAAGCGGATGATACTGACTGCGCCGAGCCTGTCGCCGTTTAGCGCCGTTTCCGTATAACGCGCTTTGTCGATGAAGCTACAACTAAAAAAAACAAGCTTCATTGATTTTCCGGGGCGTATCTCATCGGTGTTCTTTTTAAGCGGCTGCAACCTTCGCTGTCCCTGGTGCCACAACAGGGAACTCGTCACGGGTGAAGCGGAAGGCCTCGTCAGCCTTGAGGACGCTCTTGCCCACTTGAGGAAGCGGCGGGGTGTCCTCGGCGGCGTGGTATTAAGCGGCGGGGAACCCTGCCTTTGGGAAATGCTGCCGGATCTCATCGCGGAAATCAAAGCGATCCCCCTTCCTGTAAAACTGGACACCAACGGGATGTTACCCGCTATGCTTGAAAAACTCTTCGCTCTGAAAGAAACCAGTCCCGACTACATAGCGCTTGACCTCAAGATAGCGCCCGCCCGTTATGCGGAACTGGCACAGAGGGAAGATTCGGGAAATAATCTGATCAAGAGCGCGGCGTTGATCCGCGAATCAGGTATCGCCCACGAATACCGCACCCTTGCCCTGCCGGGCGGCTATATAAACGAAAGCGATATCGAAGCGCTGGCCCCTCTTGTGGATAACGCGCCCTGGTACTTCAGGCCTTTTGCCGGGGGAAACTGCTTCGAGCCCGCCTGGGACAACATGGAGGAGCCCGCTGTGGAGGCGCGCGCGAGACTGGAAGCATTGGCGGCGAGGGCAAGGGAGCTGGGGAAGGCGGTGTGTGTGCCGGGGGAGTAGGGAATAGGAAGTGTTGACAAAAGGCACACAATTAACGACAATACAAACATGAGATTCTTGTGGAAGGATGATAAGAATGATCTGTTAAAACAATATCGAGGAATTTCATTCGAACAGATTGTCTTGTCAATGGAAAACAAGCAAATCGTAGATGTAATGAAACATCCAAATCAGGAGAAGTATAAAGGGCAAATATTTATCCTGGTTGAAAGGGACGATTATGTTTACGTTGTTCCCGCATGCATCTCAGATTCAGGCGAAGAGTGTCACTTAAAAACTATTTATCCCAGTCGCAAATATACGGATATATTCCTAAGGAGCAAGCAATGAACAAAAAAAAATATCTGGATAATGAAGAACAGGGATTTATGCAATCACTTGAACGAGATGATTGGAGATCAGCAGAGGATCTGGAAAGCTGGAAAACCATTCTGTCTAAAACAGCGGCCAAAACGCTAACAAAAGATCAGCGCATGAACATCCGCTTAACCAAAAATGATCTTGACGGTATCAAATTAAAGGCTATGGAAGAAGGTCTGCCATATCAGACTTTGGTTACCAGCATAATTCATAAGTATGTAACCGGAAAATTAACGGAAAAGCAGGCTTAACTGAAGGAGGGCAAAAAATGATCGATTCAAGATGTGGATTGCACTGCACCGGCTGCGAATGGAAGGAATCTCATGGCTGCGGGGGCTGTATCGAGACAAACGGGAATCCGTTTCACGGGAAATGCCCTGTTGCCGCCTGCTGCCAGAACAAGGGTTTTACGCATTGCGGAGAATGTCCCGGTATTCCCTGTGAATTATTGACAAAATATTCCAATGATCCCGAACACGGGGACAAACCTGCCGGAAAGAGAATCGAGCAATGCAGGGAATGGGCAAAATTGTCTCCCCGCAAATGAAGAACCCCGTGGCAAGCCACGAGGTTCTTCGTTGGAGAGGGAATTTATTATACTCTCCCCCGCGCAAGCGGGTTCTTGGGTATTGACCCCGCCTTCCAATAAAAGCGCCTAACGGTCTAGCTGACCTTGAACTTCAACACTTCGCCAATCAGAATATCGGTACTGCTTCTGTTCTCGTTGGATATTTCGTTAACGCGGTTCACCGCCGTCCTGATGTGTTCCGCGCCGGCGGCCATTTCATGCATACCCCGCTCAATGCCTGCGGTAATGCCTTTTAGGTTTTTGCTTTCGTCAATTACCGCGTTGCCTTCCACGACTATTGCCGCAGCGTCGGTAAGCACCGTTCCGGTCAGGTTCTTAAGCTGAGTTACAGCTTCCAGTATTTGCTTGCTCCCCGTTTCCTGCTCTTCCATCGCGCCGCGAATTTCGGTTTCCTGTTCGGAAATGGTTTTCACTTTCCCGTCGATATCCTCAAAACGGTCCAAAACGCGGCTGATGGATTTGGTGATCGTGTCGATTGCGCCTTTCATTTTTTTCACCATATCAGCGATTGATTTTGATTGGCTGCTTGAGTTTTCCGCGAGTTTGCGGATTTCCCCGGCGACTACCGCAAAGCCCTTTCCCGTATCTCCGGCATGGGCTGCTTCAATGGCGGCGTTCATCGAAAGGAGGTTTGTCTGACTGGCGATATTGTTGATCACCGAATTGATTTCCAGAAGCCCTTCGGCCTGCCGGGTGATGTCTTTAAATTCCTCTGAAACGGTTTCCAGCTCCTTTCGGCTGATGCCTGAAGATTCTTCCAGTGTGCGTACATTCTCTGAGTTTCTCGATAGATTATCCGCCACCATGCTGATATTGGCGAACATCTGTTCTATTGCCGAGGAAGACTGACTGACGTTTTCGGACTGCTTTCTGATATGTCCGTTGAGTTTTTCAACTAACGCTATTATGTTTGCCATTGACGTATCCACCCTGCCGACCTGACCTGCCTGGCTGTCTGTCTGCCCCCGTATCTGCTGTGTCGCCGTCGCTATCTGTGAAACCGAAGCCGCGGTAGTGTTCATTTGCTCCGCCAGTCTCGTTTCGGTTTCCGCCAGGGATTGGGCGCGGCCGTTGATGACGGTTACCAGTTCCTGAATCCGCCTGAAAGTGAGGTTGAGGATTTCCGCCAGCCTCCCCGTTTCATCCGTGCCGTTTACTTTGAAGCGGCGCGTCAGATCCCATGTCTCGGCAATTTCACCTAACTGCCCGACCGCCTCGTCAAGGGGCTTTATCATACGGGAAATGAAAATATTGATGATAACGAAAATAATCAATACAACGGAGAGTATTACAAAGAAAAGAAACGCCATCGCGCTGGTGAAAACCATGCCCATGTTAAGCGGCGTCATGGCGACGATATGCCAGTCGAGGCTTGGGATATAGCTCACCGCGTATTCGGTACTGTCAACCGTGAATGTGCTGAGATCGCCCTCATGTATTCCTTTCGCGTTATTGGCAATGGTGTCCCCCAGGCTTCCGAAATATTGCGTCAGGGTTTGCCGGCTTGCCGTCAGGTTCCAGTCCGAAGCCCCCGTGATCATATTGCCGGTGTTGAACAGGTAAAAGGGCATGTCTTCGCTTGCGTCCGAATATATGGCGTCAATGAATCCTGTTAGATCTATCCCCGTGCCTACAACGCCGATTGCTCTGCCCTGTGCCATGACCGGCGCGTTTATCCACAGCATTGTTTTTTTCGTCCCGATGTCGGTGTCTACATTAAAAAAGTAAGGGCCCGGATTTCTGATAATCGAAGAATACCAGTTTGAGCTTGGATCGGCAGGATCCAGTGTATACGATAATTCATCGCCAAAATAATAGTTATGGTCTGTGTCGTTTATCCAGAACACGTTATTTCCGGTAAACGCCCGCCTGTATCCGGCAATTTCCATGAACGCGAGACGTTCCAGTTCCGCGTTGTCCGGCGCGAGGAAATATTCCCTTATAATGGGAGAATCCGCCATTTTCAGGGCGATGGCGATTTCCTTCGAGGTGGAACTTTCCAGTTTGGACGCCTTAAACTCAATGAGGCGGGACAGTTTGAGGGTCACGTCGGTTCTTACGATGTTGTCCATATTGATGAAAAACGCGATTCCGCCTCCCGCCAGAATGACCAGAAACAGGGTAATGGTAAAAACGAGGAATTTTCGCTTGATAGATGTTTTTGGTTTCTGTTCTGCAATAACAATTTTGTCGCCTGTACTTTTGGTCAACTTGTCTGCCGTAAACTTATTTACGAAGCCTACCGTCATTAATTGGGTGTTCTTTTTCATGTTCTCCCGCCTGTTCCAAGGATTCTAAAAATACTTTAGGGAGCAGGAGACGGTATTTCAATTACATTCTCTACTTATTCGGTTGCATTTTCTACTTATTCCTTTGCCTTTTCTACTCTATGCGTCCTTGTCTCCCTTTATTAAAGCGTAAAGGGCGAAGCGGTTCGGCGCACCGGTTTTGTTATACACATTCTGAAGATAATTTCCAACGGTTCTGATAGAAATAAGCACGGCGTCGGCGATTTCCTTATTGCTCTTGCCCTGCATCATAACTTCGACAACTTCCTTTTCCCTGCCGGTCAGACTGTAACGCTCGCAGAACTTCGCCGACAGTCCGGTCTCCGGCGTCCAGAGCGGTTCCGCGCCGGAGACATCTATCGTAAAATGCTGGGCGTCAATAATCACCGTTTGCCTGATGTAAAGATAGAGTATCCCCAGATTGAGCAAAATACCGGACAGCCCGAAACTGAAACCGGGGCCGTAGATGTTCACGCCCTGTTCCAGCAAAACCGGATCGGTGATATCGGCAACATGGACGAAATAGGTCATAACTGCCCACATGATCAGCGGCGGGAGTATGCAGAGCAGCCAGCCGGAGAGTTTCGGCTTGCCGCGATACCGCTTCATCACGGTGTAATAGAAGCAGGCCACGGCGAACACAAAGAGGTACTGCAAATTATATTGAAGATACTGGGCGGGGGAATAGCGGGTAAAAAACCGGCCGAAGATCATCGCGATCATGGAGGATCTGGTACTGTCGATAGACATCTCCATGCCGATGTAGAAAAACGCGGTGAAGAGGGAGCGCCGCAAATCCCCGCAGATGAAGGCAAAAATCACGGTAACGGCCGCCCACGAGATCGAATTGGCGGCAAGGCTCATCGGCGTAAATATCCAAAAAGCGTAAGCCGCCGGCATGGCGATGAGGAGGACAATGCGCCGCCACAGCGACTGGGGCCGGTGGAGGATGTAAAACAATACCCACCACGCCGCGATACTCACAACGGCGCGGGTGATTTCCCACTGGATCTGCGGCAGGTATTCGTTCATAAACGTGATTAGTATAGTGGTTTTGCGCTAAATTGTAAATAAAAATGGAAGGAAAATCTGCTTCACTTAAATATCCTCGAAACGTATTCCCTCTCCGGCCGAAATAAACCTTCCCGCTTTTCGGCCGATGATCTTTTCTTCCCATTTCGGGGGGAGGCCGGGCCTGAGGATCTTCTCGGTACGAAGGGACGCGATCATGTCTTTCCCGATAATCTCACCCTCGGCGATGTCCACAAGGGCGTGAACGGAACGGTTCGTCCTCTCATAATTGGCCTTCTCCGACGGTGCAAGCCGCTTCACCCCGTCCCCCAGAACCCTCTCCACCAGCTCCCTGCCGCGCTCAACACACATGGCGTCCAGCGTCTTTTCGGGGCCCGCTTTTTCCGCTTCACGCAGCGCCCGGGTCATTTCGCCGAATGAAGCGGGGGGCAGGGCGATTGGGTCGTCGAGGCCCGGATCGTCCCTTGAAAGGCAGAAGTGCTTTTCGATGACCGCGGCTCCCATGGCGGCTCCCAGTACGGGCACAAGGCACGGGTCGAGGCTGTGATCGCTTATGCCCACGGGAAGCCCAAAAACCGGAGAGAGGCTTTCGAGGACGCGCAAGTTGTAATCCGTTTCCGGGGCCGGGTAGGAGGTAACGCAATGGAGAAGGCAAAGCGGCGGCGGTCCTCCGGGCGCTTCTTCCATAATGGAGAGAGCTTCCTCAATATCCCCCAGTTTGGAAACCCCGGTTGAAAGGAGGACCGGCAGCCTGTAAGAAGCGACTTCCCTCAATAACGCTGAGAAATTCAGTTCCGGCGAGGCGATTTTAACGCATTTCGGTCTTAGTTCCTTGAGTTCCCCGGCGCTTTGAAGGCCGAAGGGGGTACAGAGAAAGAGGAGACCTTTTTTTTCTACCCTTTCCTTCATATCCGCGAAAAATGACGGGTCCAGTTCCAGTTCCCTGAACCGGTCGTAAAGCCTGATTTTCCCCCCGGGAAGCAGCACCTCGCCGGTGTTTGGGTGGAGAATTTCACGGGCATAGACAATCTGAAATTTTATGCAGTCGGCGCCGGCTTCAGCGGCGGCCTCGATAAGTTCCCCGGCCTTTACCCGATCCGCCCCATGGCCTGTTCCCAGCTCGGCGATTACCATGACCCGCCGGGGGCTGTATTCCGTACTATTCACCATGAATTTTTCGTTTTTCACATTTTCCCCCTCGACTTTCGTTAAATAATAGGGTATAATCACCGTGTTAATGATTGATCTTCGGCAAGTTTTTGGCGAAAGCCATTTTCAAAACGAAAAAGTTTTGAAAATGGCTCAATCATTAATCCCAAATAAAGGAGCTGGAAATGAGAAGCCTTACATGTGATGTTTGTAAAAAGGATATTCAGGCCCCCGTACAAGACCGCAATTTTTTCCACATTGCGCATAGGGATTTATGCGAAGCCTGTCACGATAAGCTTGAATTGCAGATTAAAGACACAATACGGGACAAGGAGCCTTTTGAATACGAATGGTACAACAACCTGGTTCAAGAGTCCATCGAGAAAGCCATGAAGAAAGGCAAATTCGAGGTGAAATAGGGTATATACGATTTTTGCGGAGTTTGGAGAATTCTGATATTTCTTACCGTTTCACAGGAGGATGATTTATGTCGGGCCACAGTAAATGGGCGACTATCAAGCATGCGAAAGGCGCCGCGGACGCGAAACGCGGGCANATGTTCACCAAGTTTATCAAGGAAATTTCCATCGCCGCCAGGATGGGCGGGGGAAGCGTNGAAGGGAACCCGCGGCTCAGGACGGCCATTCTNAAGGCCCGCGCGGCCAATATGCCCAAAGACAACATTGAGAGGGCCATCAAGAAGGGAACCGGAGAGCTGGAGGGCATTACTTACGAGGAACTCACCTACGAAGCCTACGCCCCCGGCGGGGTGGCGCTCCTGATTGAGGTGTTGACCGACAACAAAAACCGCGCCGCCGCCGACGTGAGGAACATTCTTACGCGCGCGGGAGGGCAGCTCGCGACAGCCGGATCGGTGTCCCGCCTCTTCAAGCGCCTGGGGACAATCAGCCTGGACGGCGAGAAATACACCGAGGATCAGGTAATGGAGGCGGCCATTGAAGGGGGCGCCGAGGACGTGTCCCTTTCCGGCGGCATCATTGAAGTTACGACCGCGCCGGAAGACTTCGAGGCCGTGGTGAACGTCTTAAACGAAAAGAGTTTTGAAACGATGAGCGCCCAGATCAGCATGGTCGCGGAAGCGGATGTCTCGCTGGATAATGACGGCACCGCCAAAGCGCTGAAACTGATTGACAAGTTGGAAGAGAACGACGATGTTCAGAACGTCTATTCCAATATAAACATTCCGGACGGATTTGAGTCAGAGTAATTTTGGCGGAAGGGCTTTTGAAAGCGGCAGAGAAATTCCTCGCTTCCAATTCCGCGCAGGCGGATGCCTCTGTCCAATCACAGGCGTCTGACAACATGGCGCCTGACATTCGAATCATCGGCGTTGACCCGGGGCTTGCCGCCTCGGGCTGGGGCGTGGTTGAGCTTTCCAACGGGAAACCAAAGTATATTGCCCACGGTTGTATCGAGACTTCCGCCGAGGAATCCGGCCCCGTGCGCCTTGTACATATTTACCGCTCCTTTCTTAAAGTTCTGCGAAAATACAAGCCGGCGGAAGCCGCCATGGAAGATCTTTTCTTCGGCAAGAATATTTCCAGCGCGATGGCTGTGGCCGAGGCCCGGGGCGTCCTTCTCATGACGCTGGGCTCCAAGGGTATCCCTGTTCAGGAACTTGCGCCCAATACCATCAAAAAAGCTGTGACAGGCGTAACCAAAGCGGATAAAAAACAGATTCAGGAGATGGTGCGCGTAATACTGGACCTCAAGGAAATACCGAAACCGGATCACGCCGCCGACGCCCTTGGCGCGGCGATCTACGCTGCGCATAACGCAAGCCATGTTTAACAGCGTCCGCGGAATCATCACGGAAAAGCGCAAGGAAAGCATCTGCGTTCTTTGTGGAGGGCTCGAATGGGAAATTTCCGTTCCCGCGATAGATATCGCGGAGCTGCCGCCCACGGGTGAAGAAGGACGGGTTTTTACCTGGCTTTACCACCGGGAAGATCAGATGAAGCTCTACGGTTTTTCGGGCGAGGAAAGACGGGCTACGTTTCTGGAACTCATCAAGGTGGAAGGAGTCGGCCCGAAAGGCGCCCTGAAGATAATGGGCGGCATAGGCCAGGAAGAGCTTGAAAAGGCACTTGAGGCGGAGGACCTCTCGCGTCTGGAAGCCGTACCCGGACTGGGGAAGAAAACCGCGCAGAAGATGATCCTTGCCCTTAAAGGGAAACTCGCGAGACCCGCTCCACAGGCGCGTTACGGGGAACTGGTTGAAGCGCTTGCCGAAATGGGCTACGACAGAAAAGCCGCTTCGGACGCGCTTACCAAAGCCGAAGCGGAAATTTCGCGAGAGTTCCCGGCTCACGCTTCCGCGCAGGAAAAGGAAAAGTTGCTTTTTAGGCAGGCAATCGTAAATTTATCGAGGGGAGTAGGGGAGTAAGGGAATAGGGAGTGAAGTGTATTTATGAAGGATAAACGCGGAAGCCCCCCAGCTAGCCGGGGTCTACTCCACCCGGAAAAGCCCCTTGACGATGACAGCCGGGACACGGCCCTCAGGCCCCGGACCCTCGCGGAATTCCAGGGTCAAAAAGCCATGAAGGAAAATCTCTCCGTTTTTATTGAAGCCGCCAGGGCAAGAAACGAGAGCCTCGATCACCTCTTCCTGATCGGTCCTCCGGGCCTCGGGAAAACGACCCTGGCCCAGGTGGTGGCAAATGAACTCGAATCGGATTTCAGGGTCACCTCGGCTCCTGCCCTGGACAAACCCAAAGACCTCGCGGGAATCCTTACCACCCTTACCGAAAAAACTGTTTTTTTTATCGATGAAATTCACCGTCTTAAACCGGCGATTGAGGAAATGCTTTATATCGCGATGGAGGATTACGAACTCGACTGGATCATAGGGCAGGGACCGGGCGCCAGGACCATACGGATACCGGTTCAGCCCTTCACGCTTGTGGGGGCGACTACCAGGGCGGGAAATGTTTCGAGTCCCCTCATAAGCCGTTTCGG
>JGI24698J34947_10001529_pt1 | contig 12244 bp, 15 predicted proteins | sample TergutMp193P3_FD_34947 | JGI IMG/M metagenome (IMG submission 34947)
GTTACCGAATTGATGGAAATAAACCAGCTTGAGTTATTTGACGAGGTCGATGTGATCCAGGTCGGCGCGCGCAATATGCAGAACTTCAACCTGTTAAAAGAACTGGGCCGATGCAGAAAGCCCGTGCTGCTCAAGCGCGGGATGGCCTCTACCATGACCGAACTTCTCATGGCAGCCGAATACGTCATGGCGGGCGGCAACGATAAAATCGTTCTGTGCGAGAGGGGCATTCGCGGCTTTGATAACTTTACGCGTAACATCCTTGACCTTGCCATTGTCCCCGCGCTTAAAAAAAAGACGCACCTTCCCGTGATAGTCGACCCTAGCCACGCCACCGGCCTTTCATGGATGGTTCCGGCGATGTCAAAAGCAGCTCTCGCCTGCGGCGCGGACGGCATCATGGTAGAGGTTCACAACGATCCCGAACACGCCCTCTGCGACGGAGAGCAGTCCCTTACGCCTGTTATTTTCGCCTCTCTTATGGAAACGCTGCGCAAGTACGCCGCGATTGAAGGCAAGGTTATTTAAGTGCGCCCTGTCGAAGAATGTACAGTCGGCATTGCCGGCCTCGGCCTCATGGGCGGCGCGATAGCCCTTGCCCTTAGAAACAACTGCGGCGTTGAACAGAGCCGCCTCCTTGCCTGCGACAGGGACGGCGAAACACTGCTGGCGGCGCAAAAAACGGGCCTTATCGCGCAAGGATGGGAAGCTGACAAAGCGGGCGAAATGCTCGAAATCTGCGACCTTGTCTTCCTCTGCCTGAACCCTTCCTCCATAATCCGTTTTCTTGAGAAATGGGAAGGCTCTTTCAAATCAGGCTGTCTAATTACTGACATCGCGGGAACTAAGGGCAGTATCGCCGCTGCCGCCGAAAAAATACGAGAGGACGTTGATTTTATTCCGGGGCATCCTATGGCTGGCACTCATGTACATCGCGGCAAAGCCGCGCAGATGAATAATGCAGAACAGTGTAGCCCCAGTGAAAGTAATAATTTGGATAAATGTGGGTTTGCTTTAGCAAACCCAGTGGGCGCAGAGAAAGGCGGCTTTGCAAACGCCGCTCTGTGCGATTTTAACGGAAAAAATTATATCCTCACTCCGCTTTCACGTAACAGGCCTGAAAATCTTTTGTTCCTCAAAGACCTTATCCGCAAAATGGGCTTTGGCAGGATAACGGAAGTGACTCCCGGCGAACACGACAGAAAAATCGCGTTCACAAGCCAGCTTTGCCATGTAATAGCCTCGGCCCTGATAGACTGCGAATCCGACACGGCGATTACGCGTTTTGGCGGCGGCAGTTTTGAGGACCTGACTCGTATCGCCATGCTCAACGCCCCAATGTGGACGGAGCTTTTTATTGAAAACCGGTATGCTCTGCTTGAACGGATAGAGCAGTTTGAAAAAAGCCTGGACGCGTTTAAAGCGCTGATAGGCGGCGCTCAGGCGGATGAACTGGAGAAGAGACTTGCTCAGGTCAGGGACAGACGCACGGCTATGAACAATCCTTGACACAGGCGGACATTCGTGAAAAAATACGATATAATAGTGATTATAATTCAATTATACCGCCGTTAAGCAAGGAGTGTTTTATGTCAAGAAAAATTTCTTTTATTTTTATTGCGTTGTTCTTAATCGTTTCCGGAGGATTATTTGCCCAGCAGAATGCCCAGGAACTTCGTTTAGGTTCTATAGTTACGGGAAATTTAAATTCAGGCGCGGAGATATGGTACCGTATCAATGTTACTGAAAACTGTTTTTTTACAGTAGAAACCTTGGGTAATATTGATACATATTTGGAACTCTACGATTCCCAGCGTAACCTGCTTTTGGAAAATGACGACGGCGGAGACAACAGCAATGCCAAGATTGAAATACTTGCCTCAAGCGGCAGCAGCTATCTTGTTAAATTGAGAGGTTACGACCGTTATTCTTCTGGTACATTTCGTATTTTAGCGGATCAAACGCCCTTACCGGATTTTTTAACGCTTAGCGCTGAATCTGTGTCATCAGGGAATCTTTCCGCAGGTCAAAAAATATTTTACAGGTTTCAATCAACCGGAGCAGGTATTATTACAGTAGAAACTTCAAGTAATATAGACACTTATTTGGAAGCTTATGATTCTTTATTTAAATTCATTGCTTCTGACGATGACAGCGGCGGAAACAGTAATGCTCGCATTGATGTTTTTGTCGAGGCCAATAAAATTTATTATTTTGTATTAAGAGGTTACAGCAACAGCGCGTCGGGCCCATATCGCGTTCTTACGGCTTTTGAATCTATGAACGTCAGCAACACAAATAATACCAGCCGTTCAGCGGCGGTTGCAATAAACCTTGGAGAGGGGGTTACTGTTTTCTTTACAACAAGCGGACAATCCCGATGGTTCTCTTATCAAGTAACGAGAACAGGAATTATCACATTTACAGTCCAGACGAGGGGAAATCTGGATACATGGCTTAATCTCTACGATAATAACGGAAATCTTCTTGAGGAAAACGACGATTCGGGCGATAGTTACAATGCCCTTATTTCCACAAGGCTGAACGCCGGAACTTATTACATTGAGGTAAAAACTTTAGGAGGCGAAACAGGCCGCTGTACTCTGCACGCGGAAATACGTTAAGTTACACGCTGAGACTGAAAAGCGCGCCTGTTTCCGGAGCGGGAGGCGTGTAAATGCCTGCCGACTGGGCGGCCTTTATCTGCTTTTGGTACTGGTCAATGAGGGCGTTAATGCGTTCTTCGTCCTGTTCATCCGCGATGCCAATATCCGCATAAGGCCGGTTCTTCAGCCAGCTTTGCCATGTTATAGCCTCGGCCCTGATAGACTGCGAATCCGACACGTCGATTACGCGTTTTGGCGGCGGCAGTTTTGAAGACCTGACCCGTATCGCCATGCTCAACGCCCCCATACTGGAGAAGAGACTCGCTCAGGTTAGGGACAGACGCACGGCTATGAACAATCCTTGACGCAGGCGGACATTCGTGAAAAAATACTATATAATAGTGATGATAATTCAATTATACCGCCGTTAAGCAAGGAGTATTTTATGTTTAGAAAAATTTCTCTTATTTTGATTGCCGTGTTGTTGTTAACCGTTTCCGGCGGCCTGTTTGCCCAGCAGAATGCCCAGGAACTTCGATTTGGAGTCGCGGTTTCCGGAAATTTAAGTTCATATGAAGAAATATGGTACATTGTCAGAGCTGCTGAAAGCTGCCTTCTTGTCGTAGAAACTACCGGTAATACCGATACATATCTGGAAATTTATGATGCCCAGCGCAACCTTCTTTTGGAAAATGATGACGGCGGAAACGGTTACAATGCCAAAGTTGAGATTTTTGCCGAAAGAGGCATTAATTATCTTGTCAAACTGAGCGCTTATAGCGATGATTACGGTCCTTTCCGCATTATGTCAAGTTATACGCCATTATCCGACGCGGTGGAACTTAGTTTGGGAAGTACCTTGTCGGGGAATATTTCTCCGGGTCAGAAACTGCTGTACAGTATCAGAACTGCCGAGGCCGGCATTTATTCCGTAGAAACTACCGGTAATACCGACACCTATCTGGACGCCTATGATTCATCCTTTATTCATATTGGCTATAATGATGACTTTGACTATGATGATTATAATGCCCGCATTGAAATTTTTGCCGAAGCCAATAAAACATATTATTTTGTGTTGAGAGGTTACGACAATGAAACTTCAGGCCCGTATCGTATTTTTTCAAGTTTTGAAAGTATGGCCATTGTTGATGCAAATAATACCAGCCGTTCAACAGCGGCGGTTTTAGTTCTGGGAGAGGCAATTCCCGTTTTTTTTACAGCGCCCGGCCAGTCCCGCTGGTATGTTTATCAGGCGGCGCGTTCGCTTACCTTACAGGTCCAGACCAGGGGAAACATGGATACTCTGCTGTATCTCTACAATAGCAATGGGAATTTTCTTGATGAAGACGACGATTCAGGCGATAACTACAATGCTTTTATTTCCTCAAGGCTGAACGCCGGAACTTATTATATCGAGGTTAAAGGATACGGGGGCGAAACAGGCCGTTGTACCCTTCACGCTGAAATACGTTAGGTTAAACGCTGAGGCTGAAAAGCGCGCCTGTTTCCGGAGCGGGAGGCGTGTAAATGCCTGCAGACTGGGCGGCCTTTATCTGCTTTTGGTACTGGTCAATGAGGGCGTTAATGCGTTCTTCGTCCTGTTCATCCGCGATGCCAATATCCGCGTAAGGCCGGTTTTTCATTCTGGATAGCTGCTCAATCAGGGTATCGAGTATTTTAAGTTTGGTGATGTTTACGCCGTTTGTGCCTTCCGGGGCCGGAGTGCCTGAAACGTGCTTGAAGTGCGAATAAATTACCTGGGAAGGAGAAACCGGAAGCGACATTCTGCCGTCAACGGCCGCGCTTATCGCGTAACCTATGCTTGGGAAGGCATGATTTGAAACCGCTCCGATATCCATCTTGATAGTCTCCTGTTATCAATATCGGAGAATTAGTTAATTTTTTTATACTTTTTTCAACGGTTCATCCGCATCCAGTCTGAAAGCCGCTTGTCAAGAGAAGAGGTTTCTTCGGCGCTTTCTTTACGGGCGCGTTCGTGAAGGTACGGGAGAATGACGCGTTCTTTAATAACGGCCCAGTTTTCAGGGAGTACGCTTGGCGGTATTAAGAACTCAGGGGGCGGCATACGGCCAAGCAGTTCAGGGTAGAAAAGGGGAAAAATCTGCTCTGTAACCGGGCTTAACGCGGAAAAGCCGCCGCAGATGCCGAAGACGGTATCGTTTATCTGGTTGGCCTTGCTGTATTCCAGAAGCATACGCTGGTTTTCTATGCGGAAAAACCACTGAACAAAGGCTCTCGCGGCCCTTTGCGATCTTCCCTTTTTAGGTATACCCATAAAAACAATGTCTTCCATAATCGGAATCATGTTCTGCTCCATTATCCACCGGAAATCAAGCGTGTTCTTATTGTCCTGGCCCAATGTAAAAAGCGCGCCGCTTTCCGCGTACGAAAAAAGTATGCGCCCCGACTGGATCAGCTTTTGCGGCGGTTCAAAAAAGTATTTGAATGAGAATTCTTCTTCAGCCTGGTTGTTGGTGTTTATCTCGTTTGTCCATTTGTATATTAAGTCCATCGCGCTATCCAGAGCGTACGCGTTCCAGACAAGCGGAGACGCTTCCATGAACGACGAGCCGGACAGAACAGCCGCTGTAAATAAAAACTCGTCGCTCCATAGCGGAGAAAATCCCATCCTTGTATACGCTCCCCTGCTAACGGTGTTGAATTTACCGCTCAGATCCTTTATCTCGTCAAAATCAATGGTAAACTGGCCGGACAGTTCCCTTTCCCTGTCCCTTGAAAAAATCAACGCCGGTATATTAAACGATACAGGCAGGAGATACTGGTTTCGATCTATCCTGCCGGAGGCCAGAAGCCTGGGATAGAAAACGCTTCTTGACAGTTTTTTCGCTCCGAAAATATTATCAATTATTTTAAAATTTACCGCGGTAGAGGCGTTTTTGAGCCAGCTTCCGACTACAATGTCCGGTGTAGAATTCGTTTTTGCCAGTTCCGCGCCCGGCGACTGGAAATACTTTACCGCAACCTTGTACTGACTCTGCACTGTATTAAAATATTCGCCGTAAAACGCGAATTCGCCGCGGTCAGTCCATATTTGAGCCGTCTTGTTCCCTCCGCAGGAGATCATGGCTGCGGAAAAAAGCAGAACGCAGGTTATATATTTGCGCATAAATCAGTGTATTTTGACGCTTATGTGCTTGTCAATCTGTTATTTGAATGATAAAATGACTGAGGAGGCTTCCTTGGATCGGATAAAAGATGCTCAAGTAATCAGGCTTATTGAACGAATAGGCGAACATTACCGCGCAAATATTTCCAATCGGTTTCTGCGCCCTGTTTTATTGCAGCTTCAGATTGACAAAAGCACATGGGATATGATTGAAGTCCTTACCGAAAAGATGGAATTGTACCGTTATCAGGGCTTTCATCTTGATGAATTGTACCGGCAAATAGCCGCCTGCGCCCGTTTTGTGGAAGTTGCCCGCAATAAATCCAATATAAAGAGCAAGATGAACGCAATCCCTTCCGGCGGGGCCGATAAAATACTCCGTGATATGGCTGTCAGTAATTTTTCCTCAAATTTACAGGTTTGGGCGGATCTTCTGAACGAATTATTCCTGAATTTAGTGGAATTCGACAAACAAAATTCGGGCGAACGCCCGGCAGTTTATACCCAAATGAGCGAATTGTACAATGTTGGCCGGCTCCTGGTCGGGCATTAACGGCCCCCAACCAAGCGCGAAGGTTCCCCCTTGACTATTTTTTTTAATTAAGATATATATTTAAACTAATTGACTGGATGTGGAGAGAATGATGTACGCTTTGGTTGAATTTAAGGGAAAACAGTACAAGGCCGAGAAGGGCGGACTGTTAAAAGTTGACAGAATTGACGCCGAACCCGGAACTGCCGTCAATATTAATACGGTTCTTTTGGTATCGGGCGACTCTGTAAAGGTAGGCAGTCCCTATGTGGAAGGCGCGAAAGTAACCGCTACGGTTGAATCCCATGAAAAAGACGATAAAATCATAGTTTTCAAGTACAAGCCCAAAAAAGATTACCGTCGAAAACAGGGACACCGCCAGCAGTATACGATTATCAAAATTGGGGAAATTTCATGAAATTAAGGTTACCGGCCTGATTGAGATAGAGGCGTTTGTAGAAGGCGACGGGACTTTAAGGGCCTGCAAAGCGTCGGGTCACTCAGGGGCCGGAAGGGCGGGAAGCGATATTGTCTGCGCCGCCGTTTCAGTTTTAATGAGGACGGCTTTAAGCGTACTTTCCGGCAAAAAGGGCATTACGCTGCGGGGCGGCGCGCCGGAAAAGGGGCAGATGTGGCTGGAAGCCGCTTATAACGCGGAGGGAAAGGATTTTCTTTTCGCCTCTGGGGTTTTTCTGATAGAGGGATTAAAGTCCGTCGCTCAGGAGTATCCCAAAAATTGTAAATTAACAATTAAAAACTTCGGTTTTTAATTAGAAGGGGAATTTGTTTCCGCAGAACGGAAACTTCGATTAACATCGCCGCTCACGCGGCGTAGAGGAAGGATTTGTTTCCGCAAAGCGGAAACTGCGATTAACATCGCCGCTCACGCGGCTTAAAGGAAGGATTTGTTTCCGCGCTGCGGAAACTTCGATTAACATCGCCGCTCGCGCGGCTTAAAGGAAGGATTTGATGGCAAGGAAACGCGGCGGAAGCGGAGCGAAGAACGGAAGGGATTCCAATCCCAAGTATCTTGGAATAAAAACATCGGACGGCTCAGTGGTAAAAGCCGGAACTATTATAGCCCGCCAGCGGGGAACAAAAATCCACCCCGGCAGCAATGTCGGCTGCGGCGGCGATTACACGCTTTTCGCCCTTGCCGACGGAAAGGTAACCTTTCACCAGCGCCGGGGCCGCAAACTGGCCTCGGTAGTACAGGAAAAATAACATTTTTTTCCCATTTAAGCGTAAAAATTTATTCCAAATTTTATTTCACCTGGAAATCCCGGAGATAAAATATGAATTTTTATACAACCACTCCGTGCCTCCGTGTTAGTTTTTTAAATTGTTAGTATGGAAAAGTTTGCGGATGAGGCGGTAATTGAGGTTTCCTCAGGCTCGGGCGGCAACGGGTGCGCGGCTTTCCGCAGGGAAAAATACGTGCCAAAAGGCGGACCGTCGGGCGGGGACGGAGGCAGGGGAGGGGACGTTGTGTTCACAGTACGCCGCAATCTGCGCACGCTTGCCCACCTTCGTTATAAACATTCCTTCAAGGCGGAAAACGGACGCGACGGTGAAAACTGGGGACGCTACGGGCGCAACGGAGCCGACGTAATTATTCCGCTGCCGCCGGGCTCCTTAATCCGCGACGGAGAAACAGGAAAGCTGATACGGGATTTTTCGCGTAACATGGAAGATTTCCGCTTCTTAAGGGGCGGTAACGGAGGATGGGGCAATATCCATTTTAAATCATCGGTAAACCAGTCGCCCCGCAAAGCCCTGGGCGGAAAACCGGGCCTGGCTGTCAAGCTCAGGGTTGAGTTGCGGATAATGGCCGACATCGGCCTTGTGGGCTTTCCCAACGCCGGAAAATCAAGCCTGCTTGACCGCTTTACAAACGCGAGGCCGAAAATAGCGGCCTATCCCTTCACTACAAAAATTCCCAATCTTGGAGTGCTGACCTCAGGGGACAGGGACATAATCATCGCCGACATTCCCGGCCTTATCGAAGGCGCGTCGGGCGGCGCGGGACTTGGCATCCGCTTTCTCAAACACATTTCGCGTACTCAGGCCCTCGCCTTTCTTATCGACCTTTCCGCCGATAATTACCTGAATGCCTTTGACATTTTGCTTAACGAACTTGATTCCTTTTCCGCAGAGCTAGCGAAAAAAAAGCGGCTGATTGTTGGAACAAAAACCGATTTGGAAGGAACTGCGGAACGCCTCGCGGAGCTTTCGGCAAAATACCCGGCGGAAGAAGTTATCGGCGTTTCGGTTTTTTCCGGAAACGGCATTGAAGAGCTTTCACGCGCCTTTCTGCGGCTGACTTCCGTGAGCGAAGCGGAAAGTAAAAATGAAAACGAAGACGAAGACGAAACAAATGACTTTGAAGGAGAAGAAGAGTGAAACTAGGCATATTGGGAGGCAGTTTCAATCCTGTTCATCTGGGACACCTTTTTCTGGCCGACAAGGCTCTTGTCACCCTGAAACTTGACATGGTGGTTATGATACCCGCCTACCGTTCCCCGTTTAAACTTGATGCGGAGAACATGGAAAGCGGTGCGGAAGACAGGATTGCAATGCTCGCGGCGGCGATCTGCGGCGACACGCGTTTGGCTCTTGACGACTGCGAGATACGGCGGGAAGGGGTTTCCTACTCCATAGACACGATAGAAGACATTACCGCCCGTTATATGCCTTCGGGGAAACCGTCGCTGATTATAGGCGACGACGTTGCCGGGGATTTTCCCAAGTGGCACAAAAGCGAAAAAATATTGAAGGCGGCGGATATTGTCGTCGCCCGCAGGTTAAATTCCGCCCCGGTTGATTATCCTTTCCCGCACAGGATCATTGACAACGAGGTGATGAATATTTCGTCGCACGACGTAAGGCGGATGATAAAAGAGGGAGGCGGCTGGCGTTCCCTCGTGCCTTCAGGGGTTAGCGCGATAATCGAGGACAGGCAGCTTTACGGATACTCGCGCCCCCCGTCGGGCGAAGACTGCACGCATGAAAACATTACGCGCATTGAAACCGCGGCGCGGCAGGCGCTCAGCAGCGAGAGATTCCTCCATTCAAGGAATACGGCGCTTCTTGCGCGGGAACTTTGCCGCCGTTTCGGCTATGACCCTTTGGCAGGCTACCTTGCCGGAATCGCGCATGATTTGGCAAAGCAGATGGACGGCAAACAAATGTTAAAACTCGCGGAAAAAGACGGCGGGGAAATTACGGAAATTGAAAAGGGCAAATTAAACCTTCTTCACGGCAGAGCGGCGGCGGTATTGCTCAAGGAGAGTTTCTGCATTAATAATAAAGATGTGCTTGAAGCAGTGGCTGTTCACACTTCGGGAAGCGAAAATATGGGGCCTCTGGCGAAGGTGATCTACATTGCCGACAAGACTGAAGTTTCAAGAAACATAGATCCCGCTTTAAGGAAAATGTGTTATGAGGACGAGCTTGACAGTATTCTTTTAGCCGTGCTGAACAGGACGGTAAGCAAGCTCAAGTCAAGAAAACTTGAGCTGTCCGAAGATACTTTACGGCTGCTTAAAAAGATGGAGGGAAAAAACGCTTGAGAATATCCCAAATCGACGCTTCCCGTTTTTTGCTCGTCTTAATTATAATAATACTTGCCGCCGGAATTACTATTGCGGTTTTAACCTTTCGCAGCAATCCTGTAGAGGACGCTCTTAACGCCAACCGCGTAATCAACGTGCTTTTTGTCGTTGAAGATGAAAAGAAACCCCTTAGCACGTATGTTCTGATGTACTATCCAGGGACGCGCCGCGCCGCCATTTTCGATATACCCGGAGAACTTGGACTTTTATTGGCAAGGATCAACCGCGTTGACAGAATCGACAGAGTTTACGATTCTTCAAGAATAAACAGCTATGAAAACGAGATTGAAAAACTCCTTGGAGTAGATATAAATTTTACCGTTGTTATTACAAAAGAAAACCTTGTATCTTTAGTCGATCTTCTTGAAGGCGTGCAGATTTTTATTCCTTCCGCCGTGTCGTACAGGGACGAAGATAAGATCATCCTGTTTCCGTCCGGCATGACGGTTCTTGACGGCGACAAGGCAAGCGTTTACGCGACATACAGCCTGGATGACGAGGAGCGGGAAATGGAAGTTTTTCGCAGGCAGCGTTTTTTCATAGGTTTTCTTAACCGGCAGATACAGATGAACGAAAGGCTGAAAAATCCTGACGCGGCAAAGCTGTACTATTCGTTTTTCAGAACTAACATGAACCAGCGCACATTGATGCTTCTCTTTGATGAATTTGTTTATATAGATACGGATCGCGCGAATATCAGGTCTGTAGAAGGAACTCTCCGCGAAGTATCGGGCCAGATGCTGGTAATTCCCCACTGGGACGGCAACCTTGTAAAAGAAGTTGTGCGTCAAACGCTTGGCTCTCTTACCCGTGAAGTCGAGGATTATCTGAATGAACGATCCCTTACAATCGAGGTTTTAAACGGAACCGCGATTAACGGCCTTGCCGGAAGAACGGCGGAAATGCTTGGAAGTTTCGGCTATGACGTAATTTCAATCGGCAACGCGGATCGCAATAATTATGATAGTACGGAAATTATTCAGCGCAGCGCCGATGACGTTATGGTTAATGATTTTGCGGGGCTTATCCAATGCGGCAATATAAGGCGCGAGTTAATTTTGCCGCAGGAGTTTGAAACAGGCGATATTCAGGACTTTGAATACAAGGCGGACATAACATTGATCATTGGAGGAGACTTTAATGGAAGATATGTTACCGGAAACTGAGGCGGCTTTATTTAAGCAAGTTTCTTCCCTGTCGGAATTGTTGAAAGAACACAAGGGACAGGATGTTTCCATGCTGGACCTTCGCAAAATTAACAACTGGACCGACTTCTTTATTATTGCCACGGTATCAAGCATCGCGCACATGGACGGTCTTGAGCGCCATATAAAAGAATTCTGCGCCGAAGAAAAAATTGATATACTTGGCGTTTCCCGAAAAAATGCGGATGACGAATGGCGGCTGCTCGATCTTGGCCAGGCGATCATTCACCTGATGACTTCCCGCGCAAGGGAATTTTACGATCTTGAAAGACTCTGGGCCCTGCCTGCCGTCAGGCAGGGCAAATAAGCCGGTACGTACATTTATTCGTCAAAATCACCCCAATCCTCTTCTTCGTCGTCTTCGTCAAAGCTGTCGTCTTCTTCTTCATCGTCGTCGTCGTCAAAATCGTCATCATCTTCATCAATTTCGTCGTCATCGTAACTGTCGTCGTCGTCGTCAAAATCGTCGTCATCGTCAAAATCGTCGTCGTCATCGACATCGTCATCGTCGCTAAAGATGAAAACCGGCAATGAGCTGTACTCCGATTCGTAAGCGGCCTCATAACCGTCAACTGGCATCAGCGTCAACTCTTCATGTTCCGTAGCTCCGTTCAGAACCATAATGCTCTCCCTCGAAAATTACCTTTTTTTCTTGAATCTAAACTGAGTAGTAAGGCTAAAAAGCCTCCCCTTAGAAACATAAGGGAGGAATTATATACTTGTCAACTGGTTTTTTAACTTTTTTATGGTAATCTGTATTTAATGAATTTTTTATGTAAGAAACTGACCGTTACGGCTCCCGCCAAGGTGAACATTCATCTTGAGGTTTTGGACAGGCTGCGGAACGGTTTTCACAGCCTTGATAGTATCTTTTTGGCCCTTGATTTTGGCGATACCCTGGATTTTGAGCCTTTGGATGGCGAAAAAACAGCGGAAATAGCCATGAAAGGGCTTGATTTAGGCATTCCTGTTGAAAAAAACATCATTTTTCGCGCTTTGGGCCTGTTCAGGGAGAAAACCGGCTTTGCTGATGGTTTAAAAATAACGGTAGAAAAACGCATTCCGGCGGGCGGCGGCCTCGGCGGCGGTTCTTCCGACGCGGCGGCGGCTCTTTTGGTCCTGAATGAGCTGGCCGG
>JGI24698J34947_10001530_pt1 | contig 12240 bp, 11 predicted proteins | sample TergutMp193P3_FD_34947 | JGI IMG/M metagenome (IMG submission 34947)
AACCGGCATTGTTTTTTTTCTGCCTATTGCGATTCTGATATTTATAGCAACGTCAATAAGCCTCATTTCAACATCGTCCCTTAAAACCACATACAGATCCAAATCAGAATCTTTGTGAGGCGCGCCATAAGCATAAGAGCCAAAAAGCCATATTTGTTCAACCGGAACAGTGCGGATTATAATTTCTTTGAGTGTATCCAGTTCCGACTTAATTTCCGCGTCCATATGAGTAATATAGTATGATTCAGAGGGAAAAGCAATGCCTATCCAAAGCTGGCAGTCTTGCAAAAACACGCTGACGGTGGTATGCTGTTACTATAAAGGGGTGTGTTATGAAAAAAGCCCTACTTTTCATTTTTATCCTGCTGTTCACTTCGGCATCGTGGGCGCAGAACCGGTACGCGCTGGTTATCGGGAACGCCAACTACCCCAAGGTCGACGACCGCCTGCCGAACGCGATAAACGACACCAATGCCGTCAGTGCCGCCCTGCGAGATCTGGGATTTAGCGTTGAACTCAAACAAAACCTGTGGCGTTTGGATATGGTCAGGGAAATCAGCGCCTTTATGACACGGCTGGGAAGCAGCCGGAACAGCGAGGGCTTTTTGTGGTATGCCGGTCACGCGATGGAGATAAACGGCGAGAGCCTCCTCTTTCCGCTGGATGTAAATGTAGAAAATGACGAGCTTATCAGGGCCACTTCGTTTTCCGTTGCCGATCTTACCAGGCAGTTTGGCGATGTAAAGAACAAAGTAAATATACTGGTGCTGGACGCCTGCCGTGTGCCGCCATCGGACAGCAAATCGCGTGGTGTCGGAGACACGACCCGTGTTATAAAGACCGTCCCGTTCCCTCCGCCTGATTTATTTGTATTTTATTCCACCGCACCGGGAACGGTAGCCCTTGACGGAACTGGAAAGTGGAACAGCCCTTTTGCCGAAGCCTTTCTGAAAAATGTCTGGTCTACAGAGCCCCTCACCATAATGGCAGGCCACGTAACCAGCGATACCCTGTCTCTGACCGGGCATCGCCAGCGCCCCTACACCAGCGGGAGCATGAGCGGGGATAATACCTACTATTCACTTAATCCGGCAGGAGTACGGCCTTCTCCGGTAGTGCCACCGGTAGTCCCTCCCGTTAACCCATCTCCACCGCAGGGTACGTATAATATAGGGGATCGCGGCCCTGCCGGAGGTATTATATTCTATGACAAAGGGAATAACAGCAACGGTTGGCGGTACTTGGAAGCCGCGCCGGCTGATTTGAAAATGGCCATATGGGGTCTCGCTGGAGAAGATGTAACCGGAACCAGGACTGGAATAGGGGACGGAAAGCGGAATACGGAACGCATTATCGCGGCGCTTAACCGAAAAGACGAGAGCGGAACGGCGGCGCGATACGCGCGATACGGCTTGCCGCCGGCGGCGCAACTATGTGTGGCGTATAGCCTGAACGGGTACAGCGATTGGTTCCTGCCTAGTATCGACGAGTTGGATTTAATGTACGAAAACCTGAAACAGAGGGGCTTGGGCGGTTTTAACACAACAGGGAACTATTATTATTGGACGTCTAGATACTGGTCCTCATCGCAGCACAGTAATCGTCGTGCGTGGTATCTGTTATTCGACCAAGAAGGCGGGAAGGGCATCCTCGAAAAGGGTGAGATCTTCTCGGTTCGTGCCGTGCGGGCTTTTTAACCCTATATAGAAAAAGGTGTAAGGGGGGTTTATATGAAAAACAAGCAAACAAATAAGGGGAGTTTTTCGACAGCAAAACTCCAGGCTAACAGGCGCGGCTTTTTAGCCAGACTTTTGGTCCGCATCGCCCTTGTCGCGGCAATCGGGTTTTCAACGGCTGGCTGTCCTGGCGATCCGGCGCCCAAAGATCCCCCTTCTATCCCCCAGCCGTTCAATGACATAACCGCCGCGCAATTAGTCGGCAAAATAAAAATCGGCTGGAATTTGGGAAACACGCTTGACGCTCACAACAATGGATATGAAGCGAGTACGCCTGTCTCCACTCTTGAAACAATGTGGAGCAACCCCGTTACCACAGAGGCGATGATTACCGCGGTTAAAAACGCGGGCTTTAACGGAATAAGAATTCCCGTTTCGTGGCACAAGGCCGCCGATTCAAATTACAATATCCGCGCCGACTGGATGGCGAGGGTTGTAGAAGTTGTCGATTACGCGGTAGATAACGATATGTATATTCTCCTGAATACCCACCATGACGAGGGCATTTTCAAATTTACCAACGCCGAAAAAACGGAATCGCTGAAAGCGTATAAAAAAATATGGGGGCAGATTGCCGATACCTTTAAGAATTACGATGAAAAATTAATTTTTGAGGGGTTGAACGAGCCGAGAACCATTGGCGCCGCTTATGAATGGAACGGCGGCAATGCCGAGGAACGCGCCAACTTAAATGAGCATTATCGGGTTTTTGTTGAAACGGTAAGGGCAAGCGGCGGCAATAACGGCAAGCGTATATTGATGGTGAATACTTACGCGGCTTCGGCGGAGCAATCCGCTCTGAATGGTTTGACAATCCCAACTGATTCGGCAAACGCCAAAAACAGGATTATCGTTTCCATACACGCGTACGCGCCCTTTTATTTCGCGCATGAATATGATACGCCTGACGCTGTGAATACATGGAGCAAAAATAATCCGTCAGATGTCGCGGGCGTTAATCGCGCGATTGACAACGCTTATAACACATTTGTCAGCAACGGGTATCCGGTCATAATAGGCGAATTTGGATCGCGCAGTGAAAAAGACGAAGCGTCGAGAGCCGAATGGGCTGAATATTATGTGAGCTACGCCAGAAGCAAGGGTATTCCCTGTTTTTTATGGGACGATGGCGGCTGGTTTAAATTTTTCAACAGAAGCGCCGGTACGTTTTATGCCCCGTCAGTTCTTGCCGCTTTGATGAACGGGGTTAAAGGCCCGTTGCCCGCAGTTATTGAGCCTCCCAGCGGCGGCGGCGTCGCCCCGATAATCGGCCAATGGGTATGGGGCACATACGACGATAGGAGCAATGGCGGAGGGTTTTCAATCAGCATAACGCAAAATACTGACGAGGTTGCCATTTCCGGCAATGTCGTCGTCACCCAATACGAAGGCTACAGCGACGGCTATGCCGGCTGTTATGCCACTCCAGATGAAGACACGCTGACAAGCTTAAAAAGCGCGGCGTCCATTTCGTTTAAGGTTAACGGCGACGGTAAAACATACAGAGTAATACTGCCGACAAACGATATTACCGATTACTGCTATTATTATACGACATTTTCAACGGCGCAAGGCGTGGAGAAGACGGTTACTGTCAATGTGCCAGGCGATCTTGTTCAGCCGGCGTGGGGCCAGCAAAAAGCTTTTAAAAAGTCCGCGGTTGAAAATATTCAATGGCAGACCGCCGATGGCGCGAGCGGGGCGTTTACCGTAACGATAAAAAGCCTGCGGCTGAATCCGTAGGGCTTCTTCACTTCCCCACGCAAAACCGGCTAAACATTTCTTCCAGCATATCGGCGGTGGAGACTTCGCCGGTAATTTCGCCTAACGAGTTGATTGCTTCGCGTAACAGGGGGGCGATAAGGTCAAGCGGTTCTTCCCGTTCGGCGAGCGCGAGGGCCTGTTCCACTGCGGCGGCGGCGGCTTCAACCATATTTTTCTGGCGCGCCGAGCCGAGGGCGGGGTCTTGAGTTTCCTCCGCCTGTATCCCTGCCGCTGGCGGCATGGCCGCTGGCGGCAGAGCCGCCTTCACGATTGCCGCGGTGAGTTCCGCCATGCCTTCGCCGGTTTTCGCGCTGATACTGATAATGTCGCATGAAGGCGGCGGGGGGGCGATGTCGGCTTTGTTCCAGAGGACAATCAGCGGTTTTGACGGCGGCTGTTGGATAAAACGCGCGTCTTCGCCGGTAACGCCTGCGGCGCCGTCAATCACATAGATAACCAGTTCCGCTTCTTCCAGCAGGGCGCGGCTGCGCTCTACGCCGAGATTTTCAACCAGGTCGGGACTCTCATCGCGCAGGCCGGCGGTGTCGGCAAGGCGGAGCGGGATACCCTCTACGGAAACCCACGCCTCGATCCAGTCGCGGGTGGCGCCGGGAATCTCGGTGACAATCGAGCGTTCTTCTTTTAACAATAGATTGAAAAGGCTGGACTTGCCGGCGTTGGGCCGTCCCGCGATTACGGCGAGAATCCCCTCCTGATAGATTCTCTGCCGCCGCCATGATTGGGCGAGCGCGCGCAGGCGGGACAGGGCTTCTTCCGTACTTTGCCGTCCGGAGAAGCGTCCGGCGGCTTCGTCCGCGTCCGCGCCTATCTCGTCCTCGGAATAATCAAGAAAAATTTCCACGCCGGAAAGAATTTCGACTAACTGTTTTTTTATCGCGTTGATTTCCTGTTCCAGCGCGCCGGACAGCCGGTTTATCGCATAACGGCGGGCGGCGTCCGTCCTGGCGGATACCAGCTCCATTACCGCCTCGCCGCGGCTCAGATCGAGTTTGCCGTTCATAAAGGCGCGGAAGGTAAATTCGCCGGGGAGGGCGTCACGGAAGCCGGCGGCGCGTAAGGCGTCCATTACCCCCCGTCCCGCCGCGCCGCCGCCGTGGCAGGAAATGTCTACGCTGTCCTCGCCGGTGTAACTTTTGGGGGCGCGAAAGACCGAGAGCAGTACTTCGTCAACTTTTTCGTTGTTAGGTGTAACTATCCAGCCGTGAATTACCGTGTTGCCCGCCGCCCGCCGCAGTTTTTCCGGCCTGGAGAAAATTTTTTCGGCAAGTTCCAGCGCGCCGTTGCCGGAACAGCGGATTAGCGCGAGGGCGCCGCCGCCGGGAACGGTGGCAAGCGCCGCTATGGGAGAATCGTCGCCGTAGGAGCCGCCGCCCATTACGCGCGTTCCGCCAAACGTAAAAACCGGAAGAGCCAGGGGGCCCCCGCCGATATCCAGAGACTCAGCAGGGCATAGCGCAGGAATAGCGCCAGCTGGTAATTGCCGGAATCATTCATGCCGCCCGTTATTTTCCCCGTTACGACATACAGCAGCGCGAAAACGGTTATTCCCAGCAGGAAGCGGACGAGCAGGGCGAGCCAGCGGAAAACGCCGATTCTGCCGCCGAGAGCCGAAGCCGAAAAATGACAATAAAATTTGCATATATTATAACCAACCCCCAAACCGAGGATCAGGCCGCCGGGCAGGAGCAGCGCCGCCGAGGGCCGGTACAGGATCATGACAAAGGCAAGGGCGGCGCTGGCGTAAATGCCGCCGCGAAAGCCGCCGTTCGCCAGCAGCGCCTCAACGCGCTTGCGGGAGAGGAAATATACCGCAAGTATTACGCCGCCTATCAGCCAGCCGCCGATAATGTCCGTGGGAAAATGCGCGCCCAGATACACGCGGGAAAAACCCACCAGCAGGCAGATAACGGCGGCGGCGATATACGCCCATCTTCGCGTTAACCACGTGGAAATGATGGTTAACGCGACAAGGGTGTTCTGCGCGTGGCCCGACGGGAACCCCCCCAGCTGTTCGCTTATCATGCCGACTGACGGATCGTAAGCGGGAAAAAACGGGCGGGGCTGATCCAGCGCCAATTTGAGGGAAAGGTTTATCCAGATTGAGATAAGCGTTATAAGCCCCAAATGCAGGCCTTTCTTTTCATCTATACACCAGTACGCGAAACACACTATGGCTATATACACGCCGGCGGAGCCAAGAGATGTTATGAGCCGCATGGAGGCGGTAAGCGGGGGATTCGCCCAGCCCTGAATCAGCCTGACGCAATCCAGCCCCCATTGCAGAAGCGCTTCCATTAAAATCCCTCAAAAAAAGTTAGGCGAATTTTGTTTATCGCCGTCGTTTGATCTTTTGTCGGCGCTATGGCTGTTTTTATATCCGCCATTATTTCCTGTATCTGTGATTGAAACGCCTCCCGATCTATGCTGAACAAGAGTAAAAATTCATAACGATCAACAGTAACGTTTTCCAGCGGCGTTTCGGAATCGGCGTTTTCTTCAATTTTCGCTTCGGCGGGGATTCTTCTTTGCTTGGTCCAAAAGATATCCTCTTTGACGGCCTTCGGATATTCCTCGTCCGATATTCTTTTTATCATGCGCGCGTAATATTCGCCGTATTCGTCGTCGGGGTAAAGGGCGGCGGCGGCGACAAACCTCCGCTCAACCCTCTGCACAATCAGCCGGGGCAGATCCTGCGCGACGGTGAAGCCCCTGGCCCATTGCTGCAGGGCGTTAGCGTTGTCCCCGCGGTTTTTCCCGATAAAAACATACTTGTCGCGGTAGGCGTCCAGGGCTTCAATCCTCGTAACGCCTCCGTCAAAATAGCCGCGTACCCATGCGGGGAATCCGTCCTCGCCGGAATCGCTTTGCGATTCAATTATCTGCCATGACTTGGATAAGCCGGGTTGTTCCTGCTGTTCGTTCTGCGCGGGATCGGGGATAAATAGTATTTTTCCTTTTCCTGAGGTACAGGCGGCAAACAGAAGCGCCGCCAACAGCAAGGGGATACGCGCGGTCATCAGAGATTTTCGGAAAGGACAGTGAGCGGCGCGCGCTCTTGCGTTTCCTGCTCCTGAGCGGAATTATCGGCGTCAGTGTCGGCTTCTACGGACTTTACGTCCGCGGACTTTGTGTCTACGGGCTTTGTGTCTACGGGCTTTATGTCCACGGACTTTATGTCCGCAGATTCCGCCTCATGCTGGGTCTTTGCGGCATACGCCGCGGCGTCTTCTTCGGCGTCGGTTTCCAGCGGTTTTTCCGGCAATAGCGGTACTGCCGAAAACAAGATCGCCAATTCGTCCCAAACGGTGTCAAGGTGTGTTTCCACGACCGCCGGAATATAGGCGCTTGTTTCTTCCGGCTGAGATTCCGCCCCGTCTGATGTTAACGCGACAAGCGCCCCCTGTTCCAAAATGGATTTATCCAAAATAGACTTATCCAAGATGGATTTCTCCAGGATAGACTTGTCTATCGCGCCGCCGAGCCGGATTCTGCCCTCTCCCGACAAGGCGCCGGGAAGTTTTATTGAGCCGGTCCGGTTCTGAAGATGCCCGTCCAGGCTGATCTTCGCCTCCAGACGGTACGGCCGGATATAGAATTCTACCGCGATGGGAATAAGGCCCTCCGCCGCGGAAACGGGAAGGTATATCGGCAGATCGACAAAGGTGTCCGCGGCGCTGAGGCGCAGCGCGATGACATTTCCCTCCTTGATCATGTTCACCCGTACGCCTTCGGTTGAGGAGGATCGCAGTGGAAAGAAAGCGTTGAAAATGATCCCTTCGGAAAGGGGCCTGATATGCGACAGTAAGATGCCGCCGCCCTGCTCTTGCTTTTCGCGGAAGAAATTAACCGGAGGAAGCAGGTAAGGATTATCCGGCCCGACGGCGAGCCCGTAACTCTGCCCCGCCGCCGCCCATCGGGGGCGGGACTCGTTCGCCGGCAGGAGGAACTTTTCATTGATCAGCGTGGATAGCGAGTCGCGGAGATCGCCTTCAAACTGGTACCATTGGAGCAGTTCGGGCGCCGGATATGAGGCGGGCATTCCTTCGCGCGGGCTGTCTTCGTCCGCCATTGCCGCCAGCAGTTTGACTTGTTCAGGGTACGCCGTCCCCGCCGACAGAGGGCTTCGGGCGGCATATTCCTGACTGTTTTCAAATTCAAAAAAGTGACCCAAACTTATCGCCTTGGGGGAGACCGGCAGGGCGATTTCGCGGGAAATTCCGGCGTAGGTATTGCGTTTGAGGTGGAACGGGAACGCTTCCAGGCGCAGGGAGTAGAAACCGGCCTGTTCCGGCGCCTTCCACAGGAAATTCCCCGCGCCGGCGCTTATCTTTCCTTCGCTGATGACGGTTTTTCCATTGTACCAGACAACATAGGGGTCGAGGCGCCGGTCAAAATCAAGCGTAGTTTCCAGCATAATCACGGTTTCCGGCGAGATAAGCTGTGGACCGGACAGCCCGGGCAGGTACATCGAAATATCTTTAAGATGAAATTCCGCGCTATCCAGATAGAACACATTGGTTTCCGTTCGGGACAGGGTTTCTTTTTTGCCCAGCACCTCAAAAACCAGAACGTAGGGGCCTATCTCCATCTCTTTGGGCAGGGGAAAGTAGGGCAGCTCCTGGGCGAGGGATTTTACCGCAACTTCTACATCGGTATTCTTTTCTACAATAATTGGCTCGGCTGATTCGGCCTCATCATCAATATCATCATTCGCTTCAGAAACCGGATCGTCCGCTTCATCTAACTCCGCTAACTCCGCCGCTTCCTGTTCCTGTAAATCTGTTTCCGTCAGCGCGGTTTCGCTGGCATAGGGCAGGAGGGTATATTGAAGCTTATCCCCAATAATTTTTCCCTGGGAATCCTGCATATAGACCAACAGCCCAATCAAATCAGGATCGTTGACCACCGAAACCGCAAAATAGGGGCGAATTTTATCGTTAGAGCGTATGAGGGAGCATTCTTCAAGGGAACTGCCGTTTACCAGAGTCCCCACTTGGTAACTCCCGTTTGAAGGAAACATCGTTTCCAACTCCCCACACGTTGAGAAGATAACGAGACAAACCAATACTGCGGCGGCCCTTCCGGCGACAGAGACATTCATTCTACTATAAATATATCATGCGCGCGAAAGTTTTTCTAGGAATTTTAGGCTCATTTTGGTAAAATGGACGCTGTGCAGGCTACCAGGGCAATCGTACATTTAGACGCGTTTTCGGGGAATCTCCGCTCGATACGGGAACGAGTGGGGGAGCGGCTTGTCTGCGCGCTGGTCAAGGCGGACGCGTACGGGCACGGGGCCGCGGTCATTGCCCGCGCCAGCCTTGCGGCGGGAGCGTCTTTTTTGGGTATTGCGAGGGCGGAGGAGGGGGCGGCGCTGCGAAAAGACGGGATAGAGGCGCCTATTTTGCTTTTTCCCCAGCCTTTGCCCGAAGAAATTCCCGAAATTGTCAAAAATCGGCTGACTCCCCTTGTTTCCGACGGTGAATTTGCCGCGATTCTCGACCGTTCTGCGGCGGAATCGGGCGCGCGGCTGTCCGTTCACCTGAAAATAGATACCGGTATGGGCCGTACGGGCTGTTTGCCCGCAGAAGCCCCCGCCCTGGCGCGGCAAATTGCCGCCAGCGCCGCCCTGGAATACGCCGGAACCGCCACCCACCTCGCCGTTGCCGATTCCGCCGCCCCCGACGACCGCGCCTTTACCGAGCGGCAAATCGCCTGTTTTAACGGCGCGCTGGACGGCATACGGGCCGCGGGCCTTAACCCGGGCATTGTTCACGCCGCCAATTCCGGCGCGATCATTCTGCACCCCGGGGCTTGGTTTGACATGGTGCGTCCGGGGATTCTGCTATATGGGTACAAGACGGTAGAGGAAGCGGATACCGGTCCCACTCCCCCCTTATCGGTGAAGCCGGTGATGGAACTGCGAACCAGTGTTGTTTTGATTAAGCCGGTCAAGAAGGGCGAAACCGTTTCCTACGGCAGAACCTGGGCCGCCCCGCAGGATACCCACATAGCCGTGCTGCCCGTAGGTTATGCCGACGGCCTGCCCCGCCTTGCCAGCAATAAGTGGCAGGCGGTCATTGGCGGCAAGACGTACCCATTAGTAGGCCGCGTCTGCATGGATCAGTGCATGGCGGACATTGGTGTCAATCCCACCGTCCGCCGCTGGGACGAAGCGTCGCTGTTCGGCGGGCCCGCCCCCAGCGCCGCCGTCCTCGCCGAACGGGTCGGCACTATTCCGTACGAGATTACCTGCAATATCAACAAACGGGTGCCGAGGGTGTACGAAGGGGAATAATAATGCTAATATATGCTTTTGATGGAGGGACATAATGGACTTGCATTTGGAAAATGAAGAAGAAGATGATGATGACGATCTGAACGAAGAAACCGGGGAAAAGGGATACTCGCCGGATATGCTGGCGGGAAAAATGCTTAAAACCCGCACCATTTTGCTTTCCGGCGAAATACGCAAGGGTCTTGCGGAAAAAACCATACGCCAGCTTTTGTTGATGGAAGCGATGGGCGACGATCCGGTACGGATTTTTATAGATTCCCCCGGCGGCGACGCCGACGCGGGTTATGCGATATTCGACATGATTCGGTTTATACGCCCTCCGGTTTGGACCATCGGCATGGGGCTGGTGGCGAGCGCCGCGGCTATCATTCAGCTTGCCGCGCCCAAAGAGCGGCGGGTAGGCCTGCCCAACAGCCACTATTTGATTCACCAGCCCCTTTCGGGAATCCGCGGCGTAGCGACCGACATTGAAATTCACGCGCGCGAACTCGACAAACTGCGCGAACGCATCAACCGCCTCATCGCCGAAGAAACCGGCAACCCCTTCAACCAGGTTGAAAAAGACACCGACCGCGATTACTGGATGAACGCGCAGGACGCGGTAAAGTACGGATTGATCAGCAAGGTTATTGTTAATAGGGACGAGATTTGAGCGAATGAGGAATGAGAAGAGAAGAAAAGGATCAACGAATGACGCGAATGAACGCGAATTAAGGGGGCGATGATGCAGAAGATTTTGTTGATGATGATAATCGCCCTCGCGCTGGCGGCTGCCGCTTGCAAAGACAAAGTGATGACTTGGACAGCCTTTGAGGACAGTCCATTCGATGTGTATGAAGGGTTCAGCGAAATCGCCTATGGCAACGGCAGGTTTGTCGCCGTGAGTAGTTACGGCGAAATAGTGTACGCGGACTGGAAATAGGGCAGGGCAATCCTTCGCGCTTCTTCGTGTAATTCGCGCAATTCGTTGACTCTTTCTTCCTCCGCGCCTCCGCGTGAGGTCTCTTCTTTGTCCTAGTGTTGGACGGTAAAAACAAGACCTTTTAGGGGCTTGACAATACGTATAAAAAGCGTTATTTTTGTACGTATAGGGAGAAAATTATGGAAACAAAGCTGACGTTGAAAATGGAACAGAAAGTTATTCATACCGCAAAACTGTATGCAAAAAGGAACAACCGGAGTTTATCAAAAATAGTTGAGAATTATTTTAGAAATTTAACGCCGGAACACGGCTTCTCCCAAAAACATTCGCCCATTGTTGAAAAACTTTCAGGTATTTTGTCTGAAGATGATCTTGAGAGAATAGCCCATGAAGATGAACGGGCAAGGTACATTTTAAGAAGGGAAATATGAAGAAAAAATTATTTGTCGATTCTGATATTATTCTGGATGTCCTTGCCATAAGAGACAGTTTTTATGAACCTGCGGCGTCTCTATTCGATTTAGGATATGAAGGAAAACTTGATTTATTTACAACAGCCGTTGTATTGGCAAATGTTTTTTATATTTTAAGGAAAAAGCACAGTATAGAAAAGTCAAAGGAACAAATAAAAAAACTCCGTCAAATAATGAGAATATTGCCCATTAATGAAAAAATGGTCGATGATGTGTTGGCCTCAAAATTCATTGATTTTGAAGATGGGCTTCAATATTTTACCGCAAAAGAAAATAATATACCGATAATAATTACCAGAAATGTTAAAGACTATAAAGAGAAAGATTTAATTATACAAACAGCAGATGAGTTCATAAGGTCTCTTGAAAAAAAAGGTCTTAGGAAGAGATAAAAGCAAGTATAGCTGTATACACTTCCCCCCGCTTTCTGCTATACTCACCTCCATGCGCATCGGAAGAATGCCTCGCTTATGGTGTCTGCTCCTCGTATTGGCCGGCGCTTTTGCCGCCTCCGGCATTTTTGCCGCCTGTTCTTCGCGGCTGGGGTGGGGGGTGCTGCTCTGGTCGACGGAAGACCCGCCCATTCCTTCGGGGACGATACTGCCGGTGTATATCCGCTCCAACATTAACAAAGTGTGGGTGGTGGGAATCCCCAGCGGCTTGCGGCATACCAGGGACGGGCTCGACAAAATCGAAATTCCCCTTGCCCGTCTGGAACTGGCGGGGAGCAAGGCAAAGGCAAACAGGAGGGCGGGGGAGTTTTCGCGGTACGCGCTCACCTATGCGGAGAATATGCAGGACGGCCTGCCGATACGCGACAACCCCGACAACAACGCGCGGCGGGTTTACCGGCTGAGGTACGGCGAGATTGTTAAAATTCTCTCGCTGGCGGAAGGCAGTCCGGCGATCAGCGCGACGGGCGATCCTCTGCCGGGCGACTGGTACAAGGTGCTTACCGAGGACGGCAACACGGGCTATTGTTTTTCCTACCGGCTCAAACTTTTTGAGCATACCGGCGGGTCGCTT
>JGI24698J34947_10001531_pt1 | contig 12238 bp, 9 predicted proteins | sample TergutMp193P3_FD_34947 | JGI IMG/M metagenome (IMG submission 34947)
CCAGATGGACAAGCCAATCGACGGCGTGTGTCCGTTCAACTTCAACTATAAAGTGGACGGTCAAAGCAGGCCCGGCATGTACTACCGCTTGGTAGAAGAAGAGAATACGGCGGAACAGGAAGATATTGAAGTTCTGGAGCCGGGAGATGAAGCGGAGCAAGGGGACGGTGAATGAAATTTGCCGCTAACAAAAAATATATTTTTTACCCTGATGTTAAAGGCAACCTTGATCTGCCTGAAAGCGAGCGGCTTTCGGTGGAGATCATTCGTCCGACCGCCGAAGATCATGGCACCCTGGTGTTTACGGAACTGGTCACACAGCAAAAGAAAGACGCCGCCGGCAGGGATTTCACCGCAACCTCGGCGCAGACCAGATTCAACGCTTCGAAGATTCTCCGCTTCCATGTCGGCGCGATAAAAAATTTAATCATAGAGGATGCCGGGAAGGAAACGCCGGTTACCTGCGGGGAAGAGCTTGCCGGAGCAAGTTTTGCCGGAATGTTCCCGCTGGTGAACGCCATCTGCACAGAGGTTTGCTCCGACAAAATTACCGACACTCAAAAAAAAATCTCCGAATCGGCTTCGGTCTCCTCTGGGACGGATGGCACGAGCGGGAGCTAAGGCCGGAGTACGCCAAAGAGAAGATAGTCCTGCGGGAATGGGTCATAAAACGGAGTGAGGTACAAAGTTACCTCACTTCTGAATTTTATGCGGCATATAACCTGTGGGCGAAAATCAGGCGTTACGGCTGGCCGCACGGCCCTGACTGGATACGGGAACCGGCGGCGCTGGTGGAACTGGTAGAGTTGTTGGACTCCGAGCTGGAGTTATTGAAAGAGCGGGACAGGGAACGGAATGCAGGTAACAGACGAGCTACGGGTGCTGGTTGAGGCCGAGGTCGCCCGGGCTATCGAAAGCTTTAAAAAACTCAATGAAAGCGTTGACGGCGCGGAACAAAAAACAAAATCGCTCGGTGCCGCGCTGGACGCCGTTTCTAAAACAAGTACGATCTTGTCAAACGCCATCAAGGGCGGAACTGTCAGCGCCATGATCAGGTTTGCCGGCGAAAACGAAAAACTCAAGCTCTCCTTGAAAAATATGCTCGGCTCCGCGGAGGAAGCATCCGCCGTGTTTGAGGATTGGCGGCGGCTGGGAACTTCGCCCGGTCTTTCTACAGATGAGGTCTTTACGCTCGGACGGGCGATGGTTAACATGGGGCACGATACCTCGTACGCTACCCAGACCATACAGATGCTCGGCGATGTAGCCGCGGGAACCGGCAGTTCGTTCGGCACGATATCAGGAAGTTTTGAGCGCGTGCGCGCCCAAGGGAAACTGACTACGAGGGATTTGTCCAATCTCCAGCAGCAGGGAATCCCGGTACTCAAGCAGCTGGCAAAAGAACTGGGCACTTCAGAGGAAGGAGTGCGCCGTCTTGCCAACGAAGGCAAGCTGGGTTTCGGCGATTTGGAGAAGGCGCTAAGGGGCATGACCTCCCCGGGCGGGCAGTTCGCCGGCATGATGGACGAACTCTCCGGCACGACCCTCGAAAAATTCAATACCGCAACTGATGACGCTAAACAGGCGCTTGCCTCCTTCGGGGAAATGATGCTGCCGGTAGCGACAGAGCTGCTTGACGGCGCAAGCTCGTTCCTGCGCGGCATAACCGACATGGACGAAGGAACCAAGCGCTTCGTTATCGGTATGGGCGGAATGGTTGCTGTTTCAGGTCCGGTAATCGCGGCAATAAAAGGGATACATGTAGCGATGACCGCGGTTATGGCCAATCCGTATATGCTGGTAATCGGAGGAGTCATCGCGGCGGCCGGAATAGTAGCCGGTATTGTTAACAAGCAGGCTAACGCGTACAACGATCTTCAAAACAAAATAAAAGAAACCGATGTTGCCGTGTCAAATTTGCTTAATACTTACGCGAACGGAAATAATGAAAAAACTCTTGATGAAAAAACCACCAGGGAATTAATCAAATTATATCCTGAACTGACCAGCGTTATAAGGGCGAATAATACAACCGTAAACGAAGCTCTGAATCTCCAGCGGGAAGCAAACGATCAAAGGGTAATAGACGCCCAGCATAGAAAAATAGAGCTGATGCAAAGAGATCAGAGGGATCTCGCCTCGCTATTAAGAGAAATATCTGAACTTGAAGAAATCGCGGGGCCGGATGGCGGTACCGACGCGGTGAATCAAATGCTTAGAGATAACATTAGGGACCGAGACTACCTTATAAGTAAAATAGAAAGCCAGCAGGAAGAGATAAACGCGGCTCTTGCGGGCATTGGAAAGATGCTCACGTTGAACAGAGAGATTATAGACATACCGGTTTCTGTTTCCGTATCGGTAGATGCAGCGGCGCTTGAACCGCCTCCGCCAACACCCGTATTAAAAAAACGGTGGCAGGACTGGTACGGTGAAATTACCAAGATCGACCCGGCACGGATCGGCGAGTCGGGCTCCAGGGCGGCTGAATTATATCTTGCCGAGTTCAGCCGATCCTTCGAGGCAGGAAAAACAGTGTTAACGGCGTTAGGCGAAGAATTCAATGTCGCCGAGGTACTGCGCGGCCAGCAGGCGGATATTCAAAGAGCCATGGTAGAACTTTTTTCCATCGATCCCACGGATATAAATGATCCGTTTAAGCTTATTAACGATTCTATAGGGCCGCTTATACTTGAATATAAACGCCTGGGTGAGGAAGCCAAAGCGGCGGAAGACGCCATGAAAGCAGTCGCGGTTCAGAAAGAATTTGAACAAACCATTGCCGACATAACCAAACGGATAGACGATTTCGGCAAGTCTGAACGGCAGCTAGCCTACGAAGCTGAACTGGCGCGGATCGGGCTTTCCGCGCAATCCGACGAAGCGCGAAGGTTGATGGAAGCCATGGATGCGGAAACTGTAACACGAGTGCTTTCCGAACTGGACAGGGAGGTACAGAATCTCGGAAAAGACCAATACGATCTTGCCATGGCAACACTTATGGCGGCGGGCGCAACGGGTGAAGAAATAAAAAGAGCAGAAGAACTGATAGGTCAGCTTAAAAAGATAAAGCCGGAAGCTGATGATGCGGAAGAGTCAATAAAAAACCTCGGCAAATCCCTGATCGATCTTGGTTCAGGCGCGGTTTTAAGCGGCCTTGAGGAACTGGGCAGGGCTTTCGGGCAGAGTACAAAAGCTGAAGAAGCGATGCAGAATGCCCTCGTCTCCATGAGTCAGGAAATTTTAAACGCTCTGCCGAATCTTTTTTTACAGGCCGGTTTGCAGCTAATCGGTATTCCAGGTATGTGGCCGCTTGGCCTTGGACTTATCGCTGCGGCGGGATCAGCGGCGCTTGTTAAAGGTTATGTTGACGGCAAGGTTGATGAAGCGCAGGCAAATGCCCACGGAAATGTTTTTGACACTGCCGGCATTCAGTCTTTCGCACGCGGCGGGGCTTTCGCAAATCAGGTTGTACAAAGCCCAACCCTCTTTAAATTCTCCCGGGGAACCGGTCTCATGGGCGAAGCAGGGCCGGAAGCGATTATACCGCTCACGCGCATGGCCAACGGCGACCTCGGCGTTCAAACCGCGAACGGCGGCGGGACGCAGGTGGTTGTCAATATTATTAATAATTCCGGCGCCGAAATACGGCAGGAAGAATATGAAAACGCCGACGGAAGTAAACAATATGACATAATTATCGGCGAGATGATTAACCGGCACATCGCGTCCGGCAAGGCTGATCGCGCTTTAGGCGGGCGCTACAGCCTGCGGGCGGCGGGGGTATAGCATGGCGGATATATTCTGGCCGGAAACGCTTCCCAGTACGCTGCTTATGGAAGGGCTCTCCGCAAAGCGCAACTCAAGCGTTATCCGCACACAGATGGACGCGGGACCAAAAAAGGCACGGCGGCGCTATACGGCGTCTACCAAGACCTTTACGGGCAGAATGATTTTAGACGACGGACAGCGATCCGTACTGGATCAGTTTTACCATACCGCTCTTGCCGACGGCGTGCTGCGCTTTAATTTTACAGATCCGCAAACCCTTGAGGTAGCGGAATTCCGTTTCGCCGGAGATTATACTGAAAATTCAACAGACGGCTTGTTTGAAATTCAAATGTCCCTGGAGCGCCTGTGAGCCGCATATCCCCCGAAGCGACCGCCGCCGTCCTCGCTCCGGAAACAGAAAAGGTTTTTCTCCACATTCTCACAATCGAAGTTTTTGGCGGCGCGGTACTGCGGTTCGTAGATAACAACCAGAATATCACCTCACGCGGCGATGAGTTTATTGCCGCGGGCTTTACCATCATCCTGCCTGAACAGACAGACAACGCGCCCCGGCCCTGCCGCCTGGCTATCGACAATACCGACCTGTCAATTTTTCAAACCATCAAGCAGGCTGTGGGGCGGGATGTTTCCGTTACGGTCTGCGTTATCATGGCGGACACGCCTGATGTGTACGAGCGCGGTCCGCTCAAGTACCGCCTGCGAAACGTGCGCGCTTCAAAAGAGACTATCGAAGGTGAGGTGTACGACTTCTATCTTGCCGATCGCAAATTTCCAAAAGACACATACACGCCTGAAGATTTCGAGGGGTTATTTTTCTGATGTACGAATGGGTAAAAAAATATATAGGCATTCCCTTTGCGTCTAACGGCAGATCGATTGACGGCTGCGACTGCTACGGACTGGTGCGCCTTGTTTTGCGTAACGAGTACGGCGTTGACCTGCCGGAACTGTCTGACAATTATGCCGATGCGCTGAACGTCAGTGAAACGGAGCGGCTGTTCTCTGAAAACCTGCCGGTACTTGCCGGGGAAAAAATTGACACGCCTGAAGAAAAAGCGGTTGTGGTTATAACAGAACATGGAATTAGCGCCCATATCGGTATCGTCGCCGGCGGCGGATACATCCTGCACACCGGAGTAAAAACAGGCAGCGTCTGCCAAAGAGAAACGCATCCCGGCCTGCGCGGCCGCATAGAGGGGTATTATCATGTCTGTTAAGATCGTCGCCGAATTGAATCCATTCAGCACAGAGCGCGTGAAACTTACCGTCGAGGCAAAACCAATTGCTGAAATTTTAAAGCAGTTAAATTCCGGACTTCCGCTCTCGCAGGCGCGGGTTTGCCGTAACGGCGAAATTATTACCGATTTCTCGAAAATGGCGCGTGACGGCGATATGCTCGCGGTTAAGTTTGTGCCCTGCGGAACTCCTCAACAAACCGGAGCGGGAATGAAAGCCGGCGGCTGGGGGCTGATGATTTTAGGTATCGCGGCTTTGTTTATACCGGTCGTTGGCGGGTTTTTAGGTACCGCGCTCATCGGAACCGGCCTCTCAATGGCGCTTGGCGGCACCGTCCTTATGAACATCAATATTCCGTCCCTCAAAGATCGCGAAAAACCTGAAAATGATCCCTCGATCCGCGGCGGGAAAAATCAATCACGCCCTGGCGGCAGAATCCCCGTCCTCTTCGGGCGCCACCGCATCTATCCCGACCTTGCCGCCAATCCCCACACGCAAATTATCGACGGAAAGCAATACCTCACGCAGCTTTTTTGCGGCGGTTACAAGGATTATATTATCGACATGGACAGTTTCAAGTTAGGTGAAACATATCTTGTCGATCTGTCCGAAACAAAAGATATTAACCAAATTCTCGCCGGCGCGGATCCTGTTATCAGGCTGGAGATACTGCAGAATGGTGAAGCTACAAGCTTATATCCACATTGCGTCCACGAAGAAGCGCTCAACGCCCCCCTGCAGAAACAGATTGAAGACGCGGACGGCAATATGATATCAGGAGAGCTTACCCGCACTACTCCGGACAATACCGACTCGATCAACGTCGATATCTTTTTGCATAACGGTATCGGCAAGTATAATGCCAACGGCGATCTTGTTTCTGCGTCGGTGGAGGTTAAGGCCTCCTACAAATCCTTTGGAGCTCCCGACTCCGCGTATACGCTGCTTGGGTACTTTAACAACGGGAGCAACGTAATCTCCGGCTCGGAACTAAAAACCAAACGCTGTCAGATAACAAAATCCGGCCTTGCGCGCGGGAAGTACATTGTCAAGATAGAGCGCGTAACGGCGGATTCTACCGACAGTAAAGTTATTGATCAGGTATACGTCGGCTCGATCCGTTCCATAAAATCAGAACGCCCCATCCGGCCGGAGAGGCAGCAAAACCTGACAATAATCGCGCTGCGGGTGCTGGCCACAAGCCGGCTGAACGGCGTTCTTGACAGCTTCAATTATGTCGCCACGGCGAAAATGCCTGTCTATTCGGGTAACGGTTCCGGCGCCCTGTACTGGCTGAATAACGCCAAAACACAAAACCCGGCATCCGCTCTTCTGTACGCCCTGCAAGGCCGCGCCGCTCAGCAGTGCGTTGATCCTGATGACATCGACTGGCCCTCGATTGAGGCGTTTTACACATGGTGCGAAGATCACGATTATTCGTGTAACGCTTATCTGTCCGAATCAGTTACTATCGCCGAACTCCTGCGGATGATCGGCAGTACCGCCCGCGCCGACATCCTGCGCATCGATTCAAAAATTTCCGTGGTGCAGGATATCGAACGGCCTTCCCACATGCAACTGTTCACGCCAAAGAATTCGATCGGCTACAGTATCACCATGTTCAACGCCGACGTTCCCGACGCTGTTGCCCTGCGGTTTATTGACGAGGAATCCGGTTATGCGCAAAACGAGCTTCAGGTTTATAATACGCCGGACGGAAACAGGGTGTCGGAGCCGGATACCGTACAGAGAGCCGATCTCTGGGGCGTGACAAGCTCCGCGCAGGTTCGTCGTATCGGAATGTACAATTACGGCTGTATGAAAAACCGCCCCTTCGTGCATACAATCGAGGCGGACATCGAGTACCTTATCTGCAATAAGGGCGACTGGATACAGTACGCCGGCGACGTCGCGCTCACGGGATCGGTGCAGGGTCGGATCAAGGGCGTCGTCTGGGTGGACGGGGTGTGCGTCGGCATAGACACCGATGAGCCGGTAGTTATGACCGAGGGCAAACAGCACGCGGTCAGGATACGGAAGTCGGACGGGAGCATAATTCTTAAAGACGCGATCTTTTATCCGGGCAAACTTCGCGAGAAATCTATTACATATTATCCTAGCGAAAGTGATGGACTGTATGAGCCGTTTATCGGCGAGATGTACGCCGTCGATGAAGACAACGAGTATTACGAGCCGCAGAATGTAATTTATTTTATTGAACCGCTTGGAGAAAACGAGGCTCCGAAGGCCGGCGATATCTACGCCTTCGGTGTAAGAGGGTATGAGGCTCTTGATCTGATCATTACGGACATACAGCCCGGGCAGAATTTTACGGCTGTGCTTACCTGTGTTGAGTACAGCCCGGAAATTTTTGGCGTGGACGATCCCGGCTTTATCCTGCCTGAGTTTGTAAACAGAATCACTCCGGTCTCCGGTGCCGTGGATTCCGGCGTGGTAAACCCTGACCGCTGGAAACTCTTTGCCGCGTACCATGACGGCGAGGAAGAGCCGGAGCGCCCTTCCGGAGACGGGCAGGGCGGCGGCTGGCATTATGCGCAAACATTCCGTTCAATCTGGCAGTCAACCAAGATGTCCGAGTCTGTTGAGAGCGGTGAATGGGGGCCGCCTGTAAGGATAAGGGCCGAACGCGGCAACGACGACGTTACGCCAATTTGGCTGTCTCTGTCGCCGCAAAACGTCACTCTCGAAACTGACGCCGGCGGCAATTTGCTTGCCGGTCTCCTGCCGCTTACTGTGCAAGCCAGATTGCACAAGTGGAATTCGGTTCTGACGGGCGTTACTTTTTCACTGACAGGAGCGCCTGTGGGAGTGTCTGTGAACTCAAGCGGCGTTATAACCGTAAGCGTGGGCGTGGCGCTTAATTACGCGAATAGTATCACTGTCCGCGCTTCATATCAGGGCGCGGTGTATACCGCAACGCTGACTATAACGGTGAATATAAATAGTTCAGCGCCGCGTTATCTGGGGACAGTCGATGCGTTGGGTAATACGGCAACGGTCCTTATTATTAAAGGGACTGCGCCTGGCAGCGCGCTGGCGCGGCAGGGAGACTACGTACTCGCTGTCGCGCCGGTGAACGGACAGGAAGCCGGCAGTGTTTTCCAGTGGAGCGGCGTCGCGTGGGAATACCGCGCGCTGGATAAACACACCGATTTGTATCTCTGCTGTTATAAAGACGGGCTTGACGAGCCAGAACTGGCTAATAACGTGGAGTGGTTTGGCGGCGTCATCGCGAGGCTTCTTATTGCTCAAAAAGGATTTATCGAAGCGCTGGAAGTGCTGGAGCAAACACTAAAAAGCCCGGGGTTTATTCAAAGCGAAAGCTCTACCAATGGCGAACGCGACTTTATTATAAAGTCTAATGGTGAAGCAATTTTTAACAAGGCGACAATCAGGGGACACATTGATGCAGACAGCGGTACTTTTAATGGTCAAATAAACGCGGGAAGCGGCGTTCTCGGTGGGGTTGTTATTGAGCAAAACTCTAAATTCAACGGCAGGCTTGACTGCGACAGTTTAATAGTGGATTATGACCCATCCACAATACAACAATTTCCGGCAAACGGGCAGTATGCGAGTAACACACCCGTCTCAACAATTATAAATGATGTGTATTCACGGATGGCGTTATCAACCGCCGCGCCAATGGCATTTGCCGTCGATGGTGGCGATTGGGATAATCCTAATGGTGGCGCTGTAAAGGCAATCGAATTTTATAGAGCAACGTCAGCCAACAATGTAACCGGAATAAGAATAACAACAACTAAAGGAACGGCTTCGTTTTCTGGAAATATTAATGGCGCGCTCTGGTTCCGGCTGGGAAGTGGCCTTAAAAAGATCAGGCTGGTGGGCCTGCCTAATGCTCCGAGTGGAACTGCCGGAACGGTATACAGGGAATCAGATGGGTACGGCAACTATTTACTTAAATTAAAGAGCTAATTTTATTCTTTTATTTTGGTAAGGTTGCCATAATTAAATCTAAGAATATCACCTTCAATACTGTACGGTATCATCCTACTGTCTCCCCATGCTTCTATCATATCTTGCGCTGAAACCGCTTGATCCAGTTCTATCGTTATGTGGGTATCGTTGTATGTATAAGTTCCAGTCCAGTAAATATCTCCATTGGGATAATAGCCAGTCGCAACCGTTTTGGTAAAACCAATGCGATAGCCATTGCTTTCATTTTCCCATGTCCCTACAAAGGGATTGTCAGTATTCATAGATTCATCATCGCACGAAAACAAAACAAAAGTCAAAACCAGCACAAGGACAAAAAATTTCTTCATAACGTTATTATAATCCCGCATTAAGAGTCGGTCAACATTTTTCCCTTTATCCCCTTTAGGGTAACCGCCGCCGGCGCATGATACACTGGTCTTATGGCATACGAAAAAACAGAATGGATAGCCAGGCAGGGCGCAAATCTCAACAGGTTCGAGAAAGAACAAGAGACAGTCAAATCGGTCGTTTTGCAAAACGTCCCCAGCACGGTAACCGTAAAGGGAACCAAATTCAGTCCCGCCAACATGAACAAGATCGAGCAGGGCATCTATGACGCGCACGAGATGATCGACTCCGAGGCCCAAACAAGAGAACAGGCGGTTCTGGGCATCAATACAATCCTGAACGATCTCATCGCCCTTCCCGCATGGAATTCCAATAACCACATATTAACCTTCACGGCACGGGACGGCTCGACGCTCACCGTTGACCTGCCGCTCGAAGGCCTCGCAAAAAACATTGACTACGATCCCGCGGAAAAAGAAATCATCATCACCAAACAGGACAACTCGCAAATCAGAGTAAGCGTAGCCGATCTGGTCGACGTGTACACCGGGTCTCTTGGTACGCACATACAGGTAACTATCGGAGCGAACAACACCATACAGGCCGATCTGCGGGCGGGAACGATAACCGAAACCGAACTCGCCGCCACCCTGCTGAATACGCTTGTCCGCACGTCCGGCGATCAAACGGTGGCGGGCGTTAAAACCTTTACGTCAGTTCCTGTCTTGCCGTCATCAGATCCGGCATCTGCCAATCAGGCAACCCGCAAGGCGTATGTCGATGCGGCTTACAACACCCTGCTAAGCATGATCAATGCCCTGGCGTCGGAAGACGTCGGGGAGCTTTTTGATTTGCTCAATCAAAAAGCTCAAAAAAACCACGCGTCCACAACAACCGACTACGGTATCGCCAACGGCTCGACATACGGGCACGTCAGGTTTCCAACGGCAGCAACTACCTCCAACATACCAAAATCCGCGCTGCCGTATGAATATATAGGGGTAGCCGGGGCAGTCAACTTAAATGATTATCGAGTAGCCGGTAAATATGTATTTTATAGCCCTAGTTCTATATCAAATTTTCCGGTAGAGTGGGGCACGGGTTCTAACAACGCGGCGATACTTGAGGTTTTACCATTTTATTCCGACAGTGTGGTACGGCAGACTTTGCACAAAAGGGGCACAAATCAAATCTGGGTGCGTTACTCAACATCTGCAAGCGCGTGGGGAGCGTGGGAACGGATAATAACCGCTACCCATAGTTTTTTCAGAGTAGGAATGATTTACATGTCTGTCGACAACGTAAATCCGGCAACATTTATAGGAGGGACATGGACTGTATGGGGCAGCGGCAGAGTACCAGTCGGGGTTGATACCGCGCAGACAGAATTTAACACGGTGGAAAAGACAAATCCCAGCACCACAAAAACTCACACTTTGTCTAAAAACGAATTAGCTTCTCACAACCACACCCAAAGTAGTCATACTCATACTACACACACGGGAAGAATACACCTTTTAGCATATCAGCAACAATCGGTAAATGCAGATGGTGTCTTTAGCGTAGGAGGTGATGTTTTTGGTGGTGATAATAATGGCATAAGCGGTTACAGTAATATGGCTATAAATCGTAGAAGTATCCAATTATCCGCTACCCATAACAGCGTTACTCCTGCAATTCAGAACGAAGGCGGCGGCGCAGAGCATAACAACCTTCAACCGTATATTACCTGTTATATGTGGAAGCGAACAGCTTAAAAATAAATTTGAGGAGGATAAAATGGTAACGTATTTTATCACTGTTTTAAACGGGGTTATTACCGGACATCATTGCGGAGACATCAATGCCGACTTTTTTAAAACGGCGTATTACGGGCATGAACGGATTGTCGTTCCGCCAAATGTAAGCGTGCGCGAATTCGACAGGGTCGATTTTTATGATGAAAATTGGAAAAGAAAGTCTGTTTTGCGGCTTATTGATGAAGAGCTGATCCCCATGCCGGAAGGTTATGTGATGGAAGGCGATGAACTGCGCCCCATGACAGGGGAAGAACGCGTAATTGCCGGTTTGGACGAACCGCCCGCCGGTTATAAAATTGAGAACGGCACGATTGTAGAAATGTCTCCAGTGGAACGTATTAACGCAGGCGTTGATGAACTACCTCAAGGCTGTAAGATTGAAAACGGCGAAATCATACCCATGACACGGGTAGAGCGTATAACAGATGGACTGGAAGAACTGCCACCGGGATATAAAATTGTCAGTGACGAGCTTGTCCATATGACTTTACCGGAGCAGCTGGAGGCAGGGCAAATCTCGCAGGACGAGTATGAACAGCATTTAGCCACTGAAAGTACGGCTGAACTCCAACGCCGCCTTGCGGAACTGCAAACGCCAGAAGCTCTCGCGCAGGCGGAACTCGATGAAAACTACGCGGCAGAGAGAAAAACAAAACTCGCGGCTTTGCTTGCGGTGAAGACACAGTCGGGCTGGCCGCTTGTGGTAGAGTGGCCGGAGTAAAGTTCATTTTGGGTTATAATTATTGGTTCATATTTGGATATAAATAATATCTCTCTCCTTCGCCCCTCCCTCTCCTTCGCCCCTCCCTCTCCTTCGCCCTCGCTCTCCTTCAACCTTCGCCCCCAAACCACGCTCCGCGCCCCCGCGCCTCTGCGCGAGGTCTTTTCCAAAAAATGGGAACAATAAACAGCACGCGTAAGCGTGTAGATGAGTAAATTCAAAACGTTCCGGCGCAAATAAAATTTACAGCGTGTAATAAATATAGTCTGGCTTTAGCCAGACGTGCGCGCCGCGGAGACAGTCACCTTTTTTCCCTCTCTCTTCATCTTCCCCTCCGTGAAACTCCGTGTCCTCCGTGGTAAAATTCTTCATTCCCCAT
>JGI24698J34947_10001532_pt1 | contig 12235 bp, 14 predicted proteins | sample TergutMp193P3_FD_34947 | JGI IMG/M metagenome (IMG submission 34947)
TCTGTCCGCGTTTCTCTTGCCCTCTACGATTATATACGAGTCCTTGGCAAAATTAACGAAAGCCAGTTGCAAAGACGCGGCCATTTTCCCCTCTTAAACTCCTCAAACTACAGTATAGAAATTATATCGCCATAATGTCAACTGCCCTGCAAGCCAACTATTTGTCAAGAACCTTTGGATTTAGCCTTATTTTATCATCTTTTTCGCCGATAATAAGAATAATGCAATGAATAAGCGTATAAATTTTGAAGATACAATATTTATCCTCAATGTAAGAATCAGAATGATTCGCGATCTTCTGCGGCTTGATACGGACACGGCTTTATTTTACGACCAAACTATGGGAGATATTGAATTTATCAGTTCCGCGCTTGATATGCTTACGGGGAAATTCCTTGACAACCTGAAATTCCTCGATCGTGAAACCGAAGCGGACAACCTCCTCGACGCCGAATGGCAGTTTAGCCAGATTCTTAATGAAATTTCAAATTATTCAAGCCCCTTCTCCCCCGCCAAATTCCCGCAAGCGCAGGTCTTAATTACAAAACTGAAAAAAGACAGCGTAAAACGGCAAAAGCAAATAGAGGATTCTTATGAGCCTGCCGAACACTCCGCCGCGGAACCTGTAGTCAGCCATGCCGAATTAAACGGACTTCTCGGCAGCGCATGAAACCTTGTTTCATGTTCGGTTTTACGGCGCGTCTATGCAGACGCGCTATTCTAAGGTTAGCATAAAACGTTGTTTGAATTATCGTGAGAATAACAGGCGGGCTTCTTAAAGGTAGAAATATTTCTGTTCCGCCGGGAATTATAAGGCCCAGTATGGACAGAATGCGCGAATCTGTTTTTGCCTGTCTTGGAGATATTTCCGGTCTTTCATTCCTTGACATTTTTTCAGGTTCGGGAATTATCGCGCTAGAAGCCGCTTCCCGAGGAGCTTTTCCTGTTGAAGCGGTTGAACAGGACAAACAAAAACTGAAAACCCTTTTAGATAATGTTTCCATTTCTCCCGGCAGGATAAAATGCTGTTTAGTGCCGGCGGAGCTTTTCATAAAAAGAGCAAAAAACAGTTTTGACATTATCTTCCTTGATCCGCCGTTCCCCTACAAGTTCAAATGGGAACTGGTAGAAAAAATCGCTTCCGGCAGGCTGTCGTCAAACGGAACAAAAGTTCTGATCCACCGCCCCCGCGAAGACTTTCAGAAAAACCCCGCCGCTAACATTGAAAAATACGACACGCGCGAATACGGAAGATCTGTAGTAGATTTTTTTACAGTAAACAAATAATTTTTAAACCTGCATTTCTGAATATTCCTCTTGTTTTTTTTATTAAATATGCTGATAATTATATTACGGTGGATATTAAAAAAACATTTGAAAAATTTGACGACAAAAACGCATTCATAAAAGTATCAACTCCGGCGCCTGTCGAAGGTTCTCAAAAAGCGGCGTTAAACCGCAAAGGAAACCAGATTTTCAATGAAGGGGACATTGAGGGAGCGAGAAGGGTTTTTATGACCACCGGCTATTCCGACGGGCTTGCCAGAGTTGGGGATTTTTATAAATCAAAGGACAGATTTCTGGAAGCCTTAAAGATGTACTGGATAGCTCCCGATCGAAAAAAATCAGGGCCCTTGATTGAACAGCTTGCCGGCATTATGAAGAGCCTTCTTCATGAAGACGAAGATGAACCTGAGGATCTTCTGTTCGAAGCTGAAGATAATTTTCTTCATGAAGGACAGGCGGAAAATAATGATTGATACGCAGGAAAAAAACCATATTTCCGAATCGCATAAAATAACAGAAATTTCAAAAACAGGCTATCAGTACCTTAAAGAAAACAGGGTTGCGGACGCTATCGACTGTTTTTCAAAAATACTGCTGCTTGATGAAAACAACAACTACGCCCTTGTCGGCATGGGGGACGCTACCCGCAAGACGGGCTCGGTACGCGAAGCCGTTAAATACTATCAAAGATGCCTCGCGCATCATCCGGGAAACAACTATGCCCTCTTCGGACTTGCCGACTGTTACAAGGCGATGAACCAGTATCAAAAAGCCATTGAAATATGGGAGCAGTACCTTCAGCATGACGACAGGAATATAACAGTTCTCACAAGAATAGCGGACGCGTACAGAAAGGTTCGCGATTACACAAATTCAAGAATCATCTATCAAAAGGTTCTGGAAATGGAGCCGGATAATCCCTACGCGATTATTGGTATGGGCCATCTTCATTATGATTTCAAGGAATACAGGGAAGCTCTTAATTTTTGGGAAAAGATGATGAAATCGGGAAAAGGGGACGTTGATATACGCATCCTTACATCCATAGGCAATTGCCACAGAAAACTGAAAACATTCAGCGAAGGCATCCCGTATTTTGAAGCCGCCCTGCAAAGGGAAAAACATAATTTTTACGCTCTCTTCGGACTTGCGGACTGTTACCGGGGAATGAACAGCATTGAAAATTCGCTTGTTTACTGGAACCGCATACTTGAACAGGATCCGAGAAACAAGATGATACTGACCCGCGCGGGAGACGCTTACCGCAATTTAAAGGATTATGAAAAAGCCAAAGATTTTTATGAAAAAGCGCTGAATATCGAATTTGACACCTACGCAGTGATGGGGCTTGCCTTGCTTGCAAAGGCGCAGGGAAGATCTGACGAAGCGCTTGTTTCTTTTAAACGCCTGATCCAGCAGGATAACAGAAATTACCGTCTTTATCTGGAACTGTCGGACTGTTATTTAAAAAAAGGCGACAGGAAAAAAGCCTGTGAAACTCTTGAAGATTTTCAGAAACTGGGAATAAAGAATCAAAAAATTTCCGAAATGCTTGAAAGCCTTTAATTCCAATGAACCAGTTAAAAACGCTCGCCGGCCTTACCGTTTCTGAAATTGAAAAGCTCGCCGCCCTTCCGCGTTTTCGCGCGGATCAAATCTACAGGTGGATAATACGCGGACAGGATGATTTTGACAAAATGACGAACATTCCCAATTCCCTTCGCGGCGATCTAAAATCGCGTTTTAAAATTTTTTCCTGTTCTGTCGATCAGGTTCATGATGAAACAGGCGCAAAAAAAATCGCCGTCGTCCTTAGCGACGGCCTTAAAATAGAAGCCGTCCTGTTAAGAGACGGCAAAGACCGGCTGACAGCCTGCCTTTCAACACAGGCCGGATGCCCGGCGGGGTGCGTCTTTTGCAAAACAGGCAGTCTTGGCTTTAGCCGGAATCTTGAGTGCGCCGAAATAGTCGAACAGTTTCTCCTTCTGCGCACGCAAGCGGGCGAAAGCGGCGATAAAAATAAAGAGAAACATATAATCGGCAATATTGTAATAATGGGTATGGGAGAGCCGCTTTTAAATTTAGAGCAGTTAAGAAAAGCAATCGCGGTATTCACGGACAGGCAGGGAATGAATTTATCCGCCCGCAGAATAACTGTTTCAACCTGCGGCATAAGTTCTTCTCTTTTTGACATTGCCGAAAACGGGCCCTATGCGCGTCTTGCCCTGTCCCTTGTAACAGCGGATGAAAATCTTAGGCGGCGCCTCATGCCGGTAACAGAAGCCAATCCTCTGCAAAAAGTAAAGGAAGCCCTCATTCTCTATCAGCGCAGCGGCGGCGGGCGCGTAACGCTTGAAGTGCCGCTTTTAGGAGGCATCAACACCCGAGGCGAAGACGCCCGGCTTGCGGCAGAGTTTGCAAAAGGTCTTGGCACTGTCGTAAACATCATCCCGTGGAACCCCGTCGCCGGACTTGAGTTTGAAGGCGCGCCTCTGCGCGAACCTGAAAAAAAAGAGACTGAAAATTTTATCCGAATGCTTGAAAGCTATGGTTTGAAAGTTACAACGCGCCTTCGCAAAGGACAGCGTGTAACAGGCGCCTGCGGGCAGCTTGGAGGCACGGAGTAAGAGGAAGAGGAAGATCCTCACACGGGGGCACAGAGAGACGGAGGCACGGAGGAAGAGGAATAAGAAGAAAAACCACGGAGTACACGGAGATTCACGGAGACACGGAGGAAGCTCGCGGACAACAACTCCGTGCCTCTTAACCTCCGTGTCTCCGTGTGAAAATTCTTAATTATCGTAAAAAGAAATTCAATGTCGACTGGAACAGTCCTATTAAAAAGCCGAGGATTCCGCCGAAGATGTCTATCCATTTAAACTGATCCGCCATTACGTCAAGGATTATGCGCTCTACGCGCAGCATATCAAGAGAATCGATCCTGTCGCAAACAAGCGCTTTTATATCTATCGAAGTTAAAATATTTTCAATCTGTCCGTCCGCGGCTGCCATCATTTTTTCAAAAATAAAATTATCAAGAATTATTTTATTTGCTTCGTCTATATTCAAAAGAGAGCCAATATTCGCGCCTTGCCCGCTTATGGCTTTGTCAACAGAGGAACAGACCGCTTCAATCAGTTTGCTTTTTGTTTTTTCGTTGAGCAAAAGGCTTTCCGCGCCAAAGACAAGCTCGTCGATTATTTCCGGCATTTTCTGTTCCAGCTTTTGATCGTACTGTCCCGCGGAAAGAAAAAGGCGCTGAAACGCGTTCAGCTTAAGGAGAATGCCCCTTAAAAATACCCGTCCCCTTGATTCCAGTTCGCGGCGAATGTCTTCCCGGCGCAAAAAATCAAGGACAGCCTGAGTAAAAGCCGGATACAGTTTTTCCGCGACGGAAGGCAGTTTGCTTGAAAGAAAATTTTCACTGCCTTCAAATAATTCGCCCGGCGTCTTTTGCAGTATATTTTCCGTAAAGAGCGAAAGAGTTTCCTTTATCCTTAACCGCACGTCTTCGCGCCGCAGGCGCTGCCTTACAATTTCCGCCGTTAAAAGTTCGCGCTCGACCATCGCGCCGATGCTCTGCGCAAGCCTGCTTCTCTGTCTGGGAAGGATTCCTGGCGTAAAGGGTAACCTTACGCCAAAAATACGGATTTCAGTTAACGGACGGAAAAGCATCCTTATCGCGACAACGTTTGTAACGAAGCCGATAACCGCGCCGACAAGAGGCGGCGCAAGGAAAAGAAGCGCAGTTCTCATTTGCTCATTGACTCCGACGCTGTTTTTGCCTGATCTTCGCTTTCATAAATTTCCATAGCGTCTTCCATGAGCCAGCCTTTCTGGTTCCCGTCAGTAAAAACCCACGAAGAAAAACCGTCTTGCGTTCTTATCGTCTGCCGCCTTATTATTTTTACAAGCGAACCGCGCCTTAAGTAACCGAAATCATGACTGTCCTGCGAAGGTTCGGCCATTATGTGGGAAAACGAAGAAGTGATAACCCCAAAGCCGATATAGTCTCTGGAAAGAGGGGATGTTACAGGAGGAATTACAGGAATATCCTCTTTATTCACCCCGCAGGCGCAAAGCGCGGTAATTACGGATACCGCCAATAATTGACTAAGAATATGTTTCAGCGTTATTCTCATATTAATGAAAAATATAACCGCTTTATCGTTTTTAGTCATCATAATATTTTCATTATCACTGTCCTATACAGCGTATGGCCAGGAAGAAAAGCGCGAAAGAAATTACGGTTTTTCGTTCGGGACGCAGTTCGGTTTTATTCACGGCCAGTCTCTGGAGTTTGTCTACCCAATCTATACAAAGGGCGAACTTCTGAGCGAACTGAGATGGGACATTAAGCCTGTTTTTTACTACGGTTTTCAGCTTGATTTTAACCGTATTGATCTGATGAGCGGCCCGGGATTTTTCGCTTCAGTTTCTTTTAAAGCGGGCGTTCCGGCTGACTCGGGAGTTATGGAAGACCGCGACTGGATGTCAACAGAAAACAGCAATCTTACCCACTTTTCACACCATACAAACAAAACCAATGAATTCTACTCTCTGGTCGCGGCCATCGGCGCATCAATACCTGTAAAGACATATTTTTACATTAAGCCGTTTTTAAGCGGCTCGTGGACGCGCTTCTCCTTTGCCGCAAGGGACGGTTACGGAATATACCCTGGTGGACCGGTGTCATTCGAAGGAGAGGAAGTTATCCGCTATAAACAGGACTGGCTCCTGCTGGCGGCAGGGGTTTCAATCGGAACAAACATTCTTTCCCCTTTTTCTTTTGACATTTCTTTTCAAATAAGCCCGTTTACATACTGCGCCGCGACGGATGAACATCTTGATGAAAGCAAAAGAATTACTTACCATGATTATACCGCTTGGGGGTTTTTTCTTGAACCGGCGGGCAGATTTTCCTTTAACACCCAGAGGATTGAATTTTCGCTTGAAGTCGCGTGGCGCTACATGGGAAAAACACGGGGAAACTCATTTGGTTCCGACGGTTCTTTCGGCAATGCCGGCGCGGGCTTTTCATTTATAGACACGCGCCTGGCTGTAAAACTGCGTATTTAATTTCTTTACAGAAATATAATTTTCGCAAAAAGAAAATGCAGAACAGCGACAGCGATCAATCCGAGGCCTATAAATTTCCTGAAACGCAGAAGGTTTACTCCAAACTTGTCCAGCGACCCCTGGGGAGGAGAAGTTGAAAATGAATCCTGGCGGTAGATACCGAAGATCAAAAGATAACCGGCCGCAATGCCGCCGACTGCGGGAAAAATATCGCCAAAGAAGAAGGTGGTTTCCAAAGTTGGCGAAAGAAGTTTTAATACCCCGACAACGGCGCTTAAAATTCCCAGTACGAGGTGGGAAGTAGGGTTTGAAAACCGCGATTTTTCAACCGCGTCGTTTTCATTGCCGGCAAACAGCAGATACCCGCTTAAACCATTACAAAGAACGGATAAAAAATACAGTTGTATCATAACTTAAAAATATCCCAAAAAACCAATTTAGTCAACGCGCCTGAGTTATTTGGGTTTAAATCTTATTTTGAGGCTGTATTTCTCGGTTTGTAACAGCATTAAAAGTTCAGGCGAATCAAAGGGGACGACAAAGCGGTATTCTTCTTCCTGAGTCAGCGTAAAAAAGACGCGGTGAAAAAACAGGGGCTCGTCTTCGCCAGGCTCTACGGAGGCAGAGACGGCGATATCCACGGCCCCCGAATATGCAACGCTGCTGTCTTTTACGGTTTTTCTAAGTACGACAATGGTTGCTCCGTCATATTTGCTTCCGTCAATTTTAATTTTGTTTCCTTCCAGCGAATAGGATCCGTCAAAATAGCCAAGTATCAAAAACACGATAATCGCCGCGCATATTACAAGGATCGTAGCAAACAGCATCGCCCGCGGCTTGTCCGCGACAAGGGGCCGTATCAGGCTGAACCGGGCCTTTTTTTGCGCGGTATAAAGGTTTTTTACGCTCTGCGGCGCTTTGGCAAGCCTGCGCTCCCTGTTGTAGTAAAAGACAAGTTCCTCTTCTTTGATATCCAGGCTGTCGCCCTTGCTCAGTTTGTATTTTTCGTTCGGCCTGTGCGGCCTTTCTTCGTCTGTCACGGCGTTTCACCCATAAATTTACCGGTTCGCCACCAGACAAGTTTTACGTTAAAATTATCCGCCAGCATCGCGGTTAGTATACCCTCAGGCGACAGATAAAAATCATTGTACCTGAGCTCGTCATTTGTAAATTGTATATATCCCCGGCGTTGTTCCCTTGTAAGCGTATCGACAAAAAGAAGCGAATAACCTGTTTCTACGGGTAAATAAAGAAGCGCTTTTCCGCCGCGCATTACGCCCAGCAATGAATAAAACACCTTTATATTTTCACCCCGGTTTTCAGCCAGTTCGTAAAGCGGAATTTCCACAGAACCGGAATAGGAGCCGTCTTCAACATCCAATATCCAGATAACAGAGCTTAAAGGCTCGGAGCCGGTGCGGATATTTGTGGACTGATCAAACGTATCAAGGCTGTAGTCTGCTTTAATATTGAGTTTTCTTGAATCGACGGAAGCGAATATGCAGTCTACGACAAACAGCGCTTTCGGCCAGTCCGCAAGAGAAGGAATATCGTCGGAAGAGATTTTAACAAGGAACAAAAGCATCAGGGAAGAGTTATACCAGTAAACATTCCAGCCGCCGGGAATTCTGCATATTACCGCAAGTTCGTCCCTTGCCGAAGCGGAAAGCCCGACAATTCTCGGAAAGGGGCTTCCTCCCAATCCTTCGCGTCCAAGATAGTTGATAAAGCGGCCGTCCTGATCAAAATGAAGGATCACCCCGTCAAGGAGCGCTTTTGTATCGGGATCGGAACGGTGCGATTCGGCGGGAAGCCTGTCTTCCACAAAAATATGTTTTCGCGAATCCACCGCTATCCAGCCGGGCTCTTCCAGCGGATAGGAATATGCCCAGCGTATGGCCTGTTCGTCTTCGGTAACGTTTGTTTTCAGCGAAAAGGGCTGCGGGTTTGTTTCTTCGTTGTAGATCATGAACAATAAATTGCCGTATGAATTATAGCGGACTATTTTCCCGCCGCTTCCGTCGGCAATGTAAAAAAGGCCGTCCCTCATTGTAAAACCTGTTCTCCTTATCCCCCTGTCGCCCTGAAGATTGTAAAGGGCAATTTGATCTTCCATTGGACCGATAACAAGCGAGAAAAGGTCCTCTCTGTCAACAGAGCTTGCCTGATTGTTCCCGCAGCCGAAAAGGACAAGCGTCTCAAGAAAAGCCAATGCCATAAAAGGGAATAATTTTTTCATGCGCGTTTAAATTCTATTTTTTTTTTTACCGTTTGTCAATGAGTTTGAATTCGCAAAGGGAGCGCGTTACCTGTATCTTGCGGCGGTTATATCATCTACCTCCGCCATTTGTAAAACCATCGTCTCCTTTCTGTATTCTTTTTGCTGTTTTTCCTTCAGCTTTTCCAGAGCCTTAAGATCCTTTGACGCTTCAAGATAGGCGGCGCGTTTTTCCTCAACAACAAGTTCCGCCTGCGCCGCCTCTTCCATAAGCTGCTGCGCCCGGCTGTCCAGCCATAAAATATAATTTTCCCAGGAAACCATTTCTCCCACATCCGCAAACCTGTTTGAAACGGCGTTATGGCGTTTAACAGCCGTGCCTTTTATTTCATCTTCTATTTTGTTAAGGGCGGCGACTGCCTGTCCAAGGGCGATCTTGCATTCCTCTTCCCTGAATTTTCTTAATTGCAGTATCTTCTCAAGGTTAAATTTGAATCTTTTCACGGGAGCTTATCCAAAGACGCTTTCTCCCGGCAGGGAGGAGAAAAGGTTGGCGACGCTGTTAAGCGCTATTGCGTCATCTTCGGCGCCGATAGGCCCTTCCGCCTTCGCTTCCTTTTCTTTACGCACGGCGCGATTCTGAATTAGTTTCGCGTTTGTATCCGCCATTTCTTCTTCGGGGATTTCTACGCCCGTAATTTCTGACATGGCGTACAGCGTCTGTTCAAGCGAGGAGGGTTCTTCTATATCCTGAATAAGGAATTCTTCGATGGGGCCGTGTTTCGCTACCGCTTCGTCAACTTCGGGATTTGACCCCTGGCGGTACGCTCCCACATTGATAAGGTCTTCGGCTTTCGCGTAAGATGCCATGTTTCTGCGGATAATTCCCGCCGCGCTTTTTGACGCGCTCCCCGATACAACGGGCGCAAGCCGCGAGATGCTCTGTAAAACATCAATCGCCGGGTAGTGATAACTCTGCGCAAGGTCCCTTGAAAGAACAATGTGTCCGTCAACTATTCCCCGCACCGTGTCGGCTACAGGCTCGTCCATGTCGTCGCCGTCTACGAGCACCGTATAAAAACCGGTGATGCTTCCTTTGTCGGAAGTGCCGGATCGTTCAAGCAGCTTCGGCATGGAATCGAACATACTCGGAGGGTAACCTCTTTGCGCCGGCGGCTCTCCCGAGGCAAGACCGATTTCCCTCATGGCGCGGGCAAAGCGCGTAACGGAATCAAACAGAAGCATTACGTCTTTTCCCTGATCGCGGAAATATTCAGCAACGGCGGTCGCCACATAGGCGCCGCGAAGACGGGCAAGAGGCGGGGAATTGGAAGGAGTCACTATCAATACGCTGCGGGCAAGCCCTTCCGGGCCGAGATCGTCTTCTATAAAGTCGTTAGGTTCCCGCCCGCGCTCTCCTATGAGAGCCACAACATTGACATCGGCGCTTGTGTAACGCGCAATCATTCCGAGGAGCTTTGACTTGCCTACTCCAGAGCCGGAAAAAATACCGAGGCGCTGTCCCTTGCCGACGGCGAGAAGCCCGTCAATTGCCCGCACCCCTGTCGTGATCCTCTGCGTTATGCGCCGCCTTTTTAAAGGATCGGGAGCGCTGGTCAGCGCGGGATACAGACAGGAAGATTCAATTTCGCCCTTGCCGTCAATCGGGTTTCCAAGCGCGTCAAGCACCCTGCCTAAAAGTTTTTCTGACACGGGCACTTCAAGGCGCGAACCTAAAGCGATGACCCTGTCGCCTACTTCAATTCCGTCGGTTTCATCGTAGGCCATGAGCTGTACAATTTCATCTTTTAATCCGACAACTTCGGCCTTTATCTGCCCCCTTCCTTTGGGAGCGATAATTCTGCATATCTCTCCGATAATCGCCTGAGGCCCTCTGCTTTCAATTAACAAACCCTGTACTTTAGAAATTCTTCCGACGCATTTTATAGGGTCGGTTCTTTCCGTTGAGGCAAGATATTTTTCAAATATTGCGGTTTCCATGAAGCCCCTCCTTCTTCATGTCTTGTCAGGTTATGATCAGTTTCTTATCTGTGTCTCTTCTGCCCTTTGTACCCAGTGTCGCGAGGGCTGCCAATGCCGCAGAAGCCGTCAGCGCGGATTTTGCCGCGGGCGACATATTTGCCAGCATATCATCTTCCTCTTCCGCGTTTTTAGCATCCGCGCTTTTTGCGTCCGCGTTTTTTGCCTCCGCGTTTTGGGCGTCCGCGTTGTCCATCAGTGACGAACTTGCGCCAAGATCGGCGTTCAGGTTCGCGGTCCTTACCACGGGAACGGGAATATTATCTTTTATTGAAGATCTCATCGGCGATATTTCGAGTATCTTGCTTTCCATCTCCGCAAGCTGGCTGGAAATACGCGCGTCAATTTCGCCAAAATCAGTTTCTATTATACAGCCCCCTGAATCTACGGAACTGTCTTCCACTACCTGAATCGATTTAACCCCTTCCATTTGCTGAATAAATTCCTGTTTGTGTTCCGTGGCAAGTTTCAAATCCGCCATGTTCACTCTTATGATGATATTTCCCTTCGCTTTTACCTTTCGCAGTGCCTGAACGACATTTGAAATAATTACATTACGCTGATTTTCAGAAATTACCTTGATAACCTTACGCGCAATTAAAAGCACAAGATCGACAATTTCCTTCTCGGTCTCGCTCAGTATTTCTCCCCTCTTGTCCTGGGCGCGTTCAAGTACGACCTGCGTTCTTTCGATAAGGCGATCTACTTCCGCCTTGCCTTCGGCATACCCCGTTTCGCGTCCTTCTTTCGTTCCCTTTTCACGCGCTTCATTGCTTTCCGCCGCGAGAGACTGCCTTACCTCATTTTCAATTTCGCCGGCCTTAACACGCGCGTCCGCCAATATGCGTTCGGCTTCTTCTTCCGCCTGCTCTTTAATAACCTGTGCCTCGTCTGTCTTTCTTTTAATTTCCGCAAAGGCCGCATTCTCCGCGTCTTTGACAATGTTTTCCGCCTCGGTCTTTGCGGAGGAGATCATTTTTTCCTTTTCATCTTCCCATTGCGACTTGAACATTTCAGCCTCACGGCGAAGATCGTCCGCCGTGGGGCCTTTATATTCCTCTACATCGGCCAGGTCTTCGACAACTTCTTCCGCGGGAGCATAATGCGCAAGCTCCGCATAAGAAGTAGGAGAATCAATGACTATTTTTTCAGGCACCGACACCAATTCACCGGGTCTAAAGACAGCCTTTAACATAATATCAACTCTCCTCCTTTTTATTGGCTAAGTATGCGGCGTTTTAAAACCGCATACCTAGTGTTTACAACAGTTGTTATACAACATGGTTGTCATACGACTATGGTTGTTTATACAACCAACTCGTCCTCTCCGGCGCGCGCAACGACGATTTCGCCCGTATCCTCCAAGTGGCGGATAATGGATACGATCTTCTGCTGCGCTTCTTCTACGTCCTTCAAACGCACGGGGCCCATATACTCCATATCTTCCTTGAGCATACTCGCCGCGCGTTTTGACATATTCTTGAAAATCTTGTCCTGCACTTCCGAGTCGACAGATTTAAGCGCTTTCGCGAGCTCCTGAGAGTCCACTTCGCGCATAACCTTCTGAATGGCGCGGTCGTCGAGCATAACGATGTCTTCGAATACGAACAT
>JGI24698J34947_10001533_pt1 | contig 12226 bp, 14 predicted proteins | sample TergutMp193P3_FD_34947 | JGI IMG/M metagenome (IMG submission 34947)
TGTTGGCTTGGGTAAAGTCAGCGTAATTTAATAACCTTATCTCCTTTGAGTTTCCGTCTACCGCTTTTGCGCCGGCCTGCTTTTTGCAGCCCACAAATACGGAGCCGACGATTGCCATTGTGAGGATAATTCCCACAATCTTCGATTTTGTTAACATCTAGTGTTTCCTCCTGAAATATATTTTCTTGCTCTATTCTATAACAAGTTTTATTTGTTGTCAAACGAATATTAATGAATATTAATGATAAATATATGAAAATCACGTCTTAATTCCGCTGAATTTTGAAAAAGGCTCGACTATTTTATTCTTTTATAGTAATATATAACCAATGAGCAAGGCGAAAACTTTTCAGGTTGACCAAAAAGTGGTCTATCCAAGCCAGGGCGTTGGTGTAATTAAATCCATTGTTCAAAAAAAATTCAAAGATTCCAAAATTCCCTATTATGTTATCTATCTTGAAGTGACTGATATGACAATCATGGTTCCGGTTGACAAGGCCGCAGGACTTGGCATACGTCCCACGGTTTCCAGAGACGAAGCGGCGAAGGCGCTTGAACTGATTGGCGAGGATTATGATCCAATTCCTTCCGACTGGAAAATGCGCTACCAGATGAATTTGGACCTTCTTAAAAAGGGAAGCATCAGGGACATAGCAAGCATTGTCCGCTCCCTGTACCACCGCAGCAAGGTAAAGGAACTGCCAATTCTGGAACGGAAACTCTACGATTCGGCATTGAAGCTGCTGGAAGATGAAATTTCCATTTCACTGCGTAAACCCAGGGAAGAAGTTGATGATATGATCTTTTCCAGGCTGGAACTTTAGTAATCATGGAAGCGGCTGTTATCTGCGCCGCGGGATCATCGTCGCGCATGGGCGGAATAAATTAATGATAAAAATAAGAAAAATCAGATATTTTTTCATGTGATTTTTTATATAAAACATGGCTTAATTCCGCTGAATTTTGAAAAAGGCTCGACTATTTTATTGTTTTATGTTAATATCTAACCGATGAGCAAGGCGAAAACTTTTCAGGTTGACCAAAAAGTGGTCTATCCAAGTCAGGGTGTCGGTGTAATTAAATCCATTGTTCAAAAAAAATTCAAAGATTCCAAAATTCCCTATTATGTTATCTATCTTGAAGTGACTGACATGACAATAATGGTCCCGATTGACAAGGCCGCGGGGCTTGGCATCCGTCCCACGGTTTCCAAAGACGAGGCGATGAAGGCGCTTGAACTGATCGGCGAGGATTATGAGCCAATTCCTTCCGACTGGAAAATGCGCTACCAGATGAATTTGGATCTTCTTAAAAAAGGAAGCATCAGGGACATAGCAAGTATTGTCCGCTCCCTGTACCACCGCAGCAAGGTAAAGGAACTGCCAATTCTGGAGCGGAAACTCTACGATTCGGCATTGAAACTGCTGGAAGATGAAATTTCCATTTCACTGCGTAAATCCAAGGAAGAAGTTGAAGGCATGATCTTTTCCCGGCTGGAACTTGAGTAATCATGGAAGCGGCCCTTGCAGCGGCTGTTATCTGCGCCGCAGGATCATCGTCGCGCATGGGCGGAATAAAGAAGGAGTATCAAAAACTCGATAATGCCGTTACCGTTCTTGGATCGGCAGTTTCCGCCTTTGCCGGGGTTTCGTCCGTAGAAATCATTGTAATCGCGGTCCCTGAAAACGGAGAGTCCGCCGCCCGCGACGCTCTTCCGCCTGAGTGTTTGTCTGCTCAAAGACCGAAGGTCCTGTTTGTCAACGGAGGGAAAACCCGCCGCGCTTCCGTGTTAAACGCGCTTTCCTTTCTGTCAGCTTACAGCCCCCGTTATGTGCTAATTCATGACGGAGCCAGGCCGTGGGTAAGCCCGCGCCTCATTGAAAAAATCCTTGAAGAAGTGAAAAAGCACGGCGCTGTTATTCCCCTGCTTCCGCTGACAGACACGCCCAAGGAATGTGACGCGCCATGGGAGATTCAGCCGGACGGCGGAACACCGGCGGTTTTTATAAAAAACCATCTTAAACGCGCAAACACCGGAATTGCCCAGACCCCTCAGGCTTTTAAGTTTCCCGAAATTCTTCGCGCCCATGAAAAAGCCGCGCTTGTCCAGAGAGAGTTCACAGATGACGCGGAAATTTGGGGAATGTTTTGCGGGCAAGTCGCCGTTATCCCAGGCTCACCGGATAACCGCAAGATAACATTCCCGGAAGACTTTGGAAAACCAGGAGTGATTAATTAGGAATGAGGAGTTTTAAATGAAAAAAGTCCAAATTTTCATTTTTCATTTTTCATTCCTAATTGCTCTGTGTTTAATGATATGCGTTTTAAGTACAGTGTCCTGTACTCGCGCTTCCGGTGAAAAGACCGTAATTGAAGCTGTTCCCGTTTCTGTCCCTGCTGCGCGGCCGTCGGCAAGACCGCTGGCTATCCTGCAAACTGGCGAACAGCCGCTTTGGTTTCAGCTAACAGAAAACGGACCGGTTCATATTGAGTCCATCGAAGACGCTGTTTTTTCCGCCGCCCTTGTTCCCTGGCCGCTTGCATTGCATATCCGCTTTTCCCATGAAAAGGATGATGATCTGACAATGGCAATAAACCGTGACGGTTTTTTGAAACTTGCGCCTTACAGCGCAGATGTGGCAGGGCTTGCATTGTACCGTTTTGCAGGCGGGAACTTCTGGCGACAGTACACGGTAGGCGGCTTTGTTTTTTATGACGATAAGCCTGCTGCCCTGTTGTATTTGGACGACCGTTTTCTGGATTCCTCCGCTCCTCTTCCACAGCCCAGGACATGGACCTTCAACATGGAATCAAATACGCCCTTTCCGTTAAACATTCCCGCTTTACAGCCTTTTTCTGCGGAAGAAGGCTGGGACGTGAATACACTGCGTCTTGGCCCTGACGGATTTTGGTATTACAGAGCGGCAAAAAGAAGCGGCTCTCCTCAAATCCGTATGCTGCGCACCGCCGATCTTTCGCAGGCTGGAGAAACTGTTTCTCTGGGCATTTTTCAAAATTCCGCTCCGCGTGAATCGGAATTTTCTCATCCCTCACTGCCGCCCCTGCCCAAAGGTTTTTTTTACACAGGCATAGGACGTGCCGGGGACAGCCTGTTTGCCTCATGGGAGGAACAGGAAGATTTTAATATCGGCGCGGCAGGTTTTGTGGTGGTCAAGAGCAAATAAGTGCAGCATGAGGCAACGCGCAGCCCTTGCCGTTCACTTGACTATTTTTTATACTTATGCGGTAATTCAGCCGTGGGCCTTTTTTGAGGATGGTATGGATAGATTGCGGATATTAATTCCCAAGGGAAGAATTTTTGATAATGTAAGCCGTCTTTTTGCGGAGGCGGGTTTTCCCATTGCCCTGGCGGACAGGACTTACCGGCCCGCGCTGGGAGCGGACTGGCTTGACGCCAAAATCATGAAGCCCCAAAATGTTGGGGAACTTCTGGAACTTGGCAGCCATGACGCGGGCTTTACCGGCATTGACTGGATACGGGAAAGCGGCGCCGGTGTGGAAGAGATTCTCGACCTTGGTTTTGACAAAGTTCGTATTGTAGCGGCAGTTCCGCAGGACTATGATGAGGTCCGCCTGCGTTCCGGGAAACTTGTGGTTGCCACGGAATATGTTAACCTTGCCGAGGCGTGGCTAAAAACTTCCGGCTATCAATACCGTATTTTGCGTACCTACGGCGCAACGGAAGTTTTCCCGCCGGATGACGCGGACATGATCATCGACAATACTTCCACAGGTCAGACGCTCAAGGACAACGGCCTGAAGATAATCGGAACCCTGCTTGAGTCGTCCACCCGTTTTGTCGCATCACGCTCTGCCCTTGCCAATGCCGAAAAGCGCAGCCGCATTGAAGAACTTGCTATGCTTTTCCGCGCTGTTATGGACGGCCGTGATCGCGTAATGCTGGAGATGAACATCCCCAAAGAACAATTTGAATCTTTGGCAAGCCTTCCGGCGATGCGCAGTCCTACGGTAGCGCCGCTTTACGGGGATGAGGGCTTCGCGGTAAAGATCGCCGTTAAAAAGCATGAGGTTCCAGATATTATTCCAAAACTGAAAAAACTCGGCGCCCTTGATATTGTGGAATACGATCTGCGGAAAGTTGTGCAGTAGAAATAGGAGTGAGGAATGGGCAGGGCAGCCGAAGTTGAGAGAATAACCAAAGAAACATCTATAACAATTAAGCTTAATCTGGACGGGTCCGGTGAGGCGAAATTACAGTACCCTATCGGGTTTATGTCCCATATGCTGAATACATTTGCGCGTCACGGGTTGTTTGACATCGAAGTAAGTGCCAGGGGAGACATTGAAGTAGATCAGCACCACCTGGTGGAAGATACGGGAATTGTACTGGGACAGTGTTTTGCCAAAGCGTTAGGCGACAAACGCGGTATCAGGAGAAACGGAAGCTGTCTTTTCCCGATGGACGAAACGCTTGCCCGCGCTTCTGCGGACATTTCCGGCAGACCCTTCCTGTACTTTGACGGACAGCTTTCCGGTTCTCCGTTGATTTCAACGCCGGATAACGGAACGCCCTATGATTTTCAAACGGACGTAATCGAAGATTTTTGGCAGGGCTTTGTAAATGCCGCCGGCTGTAATCTGCATTTGGAAATCCTCCGGGGCAGAAGCGATCATCACAAGATCGAAGCGCTTTTCAAGGCGGCTGCAAGGGCGCTTCGCTCCGCCTGCGAGTACGATGACCGCGCACGCGATTCGATTCCTTCAACAAAGGGCTTATTACCCGGACTGCTCGACAGACCGGGAGTACTGGTTTAGGTAAAATATGATTGGCGTAATTGACTACGGCGCTGGAAACTTAGGCTCTGTGATGAATGCTTTAAAACGGCTTTCTGTTCCTGCGCGGTTTGCGGAAGGACCGGATGAGCTTTCCGCTGTGTCTTCGCCATTTGAAAAGATCATTTTTCCCGGAGACGGGCATTTCGCCACGGCGATGGCTTCTCTGACAAAATCGGGATATGCGCAGGCAATAAAAGAATGGATACAGGCGGACAGGCCATTTTTGGGTATCTGTATCGGTCTACAGTTGTTATTTGAAACTTCCGAAGAAGCGCCGCCTGTTGACGGCAGACCAATACGCGGCCTTTCGGTAATCCCGGGAACGGTGCGGCGTTTTCCGGGGCGCAAGGTTCCGCAGATTGGCTGGAATCAGACTATAGCACGCCCCAATTCAAAAATTTTCCGTGGGTTAGGCGATAACAGTTTTTTTTATTACATTCACTCATACTATGCCGATCCCTCAATGACTGACGTTTGCGCCGCAGAGACTGAGTACTATGTTCGCTACTGCTGTGCGGTGGAACGCGGCGCGTTAGCCGCAGTACAGTTCCACCCCGAAAAATCAGGAGAAGCGGGGCTTGCGCTTTTAAAAAATTGGACGAGGGTTTGATATGCAGGCAAAGCGGATAATTCCCTGTCTTGATGTTGACGACGGCAGGGTAGTGAAAGGGATCAAGTTCAAGGGGATTCAGGATGCGGGCGATCCGGTAGAATTGGCGCGGCGCTACAACGACGACGGCGCTGATGAACTTACTTTCCTTGACATCGGCGCTTCCTACAAGAGCCGCGCAACATTGCTTGACGTGGTACGCAAAGTAGCCGCCGAAGTTTTCATTCCGCTCTGCGTTGGCGGCGGTATCCGCACCATTGACGATATGCGCGACGCGATGAACTCTGGGGCGGACAAGGTTTCTGTCTGTACTTCCGCACTGAACCGCCCAGAGTTGTTACGCGAAATGGCAAACGCTTACGGCAGTCAGTGTGTCGTGCTGTCTATTGACGCGAAGCGTGTTGAAAGTGAAAACGGCCTTCGCTGGAATGCCTTTTCCCACGGCGGCAGAACCGACACAGGGCTTGACGCGATTGGATGGGCGGTGCGGGCGGTTGAACTTGGCGCGGGAGAAATTCTCCTCAATTCAATTGACGCGGACGGCACAGGCGGCGGCTACGATTTGGAACTGACCCGCCGAATACTCACCTCCGTGCCTGTACCTGTAATCGCTTCCGGCGGCGCGGGAACGCTTGATCAAATAGCCGAAGTTCTGTTAAGTACCGCCTCGCCGGAGATGGACAGTTCAATTTCATCTGATGAGACCCCGGGTGCGGACGCGGCTCTTGTAGCGTCGCTTTTGCACTATGGAAAAACCACAATTAGGGAAATCAAAAAATACGCGGAAACGAAGGGCGTCTGCGTCAGGTGGTAATTTAAAAGCCCCAATAGTCAGCCCCCAAGAAAATTTTCTATAATTGTTTTTCCGTTAGTTGTAAGTATTGATTCGGGATGAAACTGCACGCCGTACACCGGGTACTCTTTGTGGCATACTGCCATAACTTCGCCGTCCTCTGTCCATGCGGTTATTTTCAACACCTCCGGCAAGGTTGATTTAATACCCGCTAAAGAGTGATACCGCGCCGCCTGTATGACGGGCGGAAGTCCCTTGAACAGCGCGTTTTCTCCGTCAACCGTTACTGCCGATGATTTGCCGTGCATTAACTTGCTTGCGTACGATACAGTGCCGCCAAAGGCTTCGTATATCGCCTGATGACCGAGGCAGATTCCAATGATGGGTATTGATGAATACAGCCGCTTTACTGCCTCAATGCAAATTCCCGCGTCGGAAGGTTTTCCGGGACCGGGGGAAATGACGATACGGCCGGGCGCGATGTTTTTTATTTCATCTACGGTTAATGCGTCGTTACGCACAACTTTTATATCGGGATCAATAGAGCCGATAAGCTGGTACAGGTTATAAGAAAAACTGTCATAATTGTCGATTAAGAGTATCATTATTCTATCCCTCCTGACGAGTTTTTAAGCGCGTTCATCACCGCTATGGATTTGTTCACACATTCCTGATATTCCGATTCAGGTTTGCTGTCGGCGACAATCCCCGCTCCTGAGCGGATGAACACTTTGTTATTTCTCCGGTACACAATTCTGATAGCGATACAGGTGTCCATGTTACCCGTAAAATCAAGATAACCGATTGCCCCGCCGTAAATACCGCGCTTGTTTTTTTCCTGCTCATTAATAATTTGCATTGCGCGTATCTTCGGCGCACCGGAGAGCGTTCCTGCCGGAAGCACCGCGTCAATCGCGTCAAGCCCGTTTTTGTCGTCGCAAATCTCACCGCTCACTGTAGAGCCGATGTGCATAACATGGGAAAATCGCAGGATAGACATATATTTTTCTACGATGACAGTGCCAAACTCGCTGATCTTGCCCAAATCGTTGCGTCCCAGATCGACTAACATATTGTGTTCGGCAAGTTCCTTTTCATCGGCAAGCAGTTCTTTTTCCAGCGCGAGGTCTTCTTCGTCGGTCGCACCCCTCGGACGGGTTCCCGCCAGCGGAAAAGTGAACAGCCTGCCGTTATGCAATTTAACCAGTGTTTCAGGCGAAGCTCCTGCGATTTCCAGATTGCTTCCGCTGAAGTAGAACATATACGGCGACGGGTTTATCGTGCGCAATACGCGGTATGTGTCAAAAATACTTCCCTCAAAATCCGCTTCAAAACGGTTGGATAACACAACCTGAAAAATATCGCCTTCTTTTATATGGCGTTTTCCTTTTTCTACCATTTGGCAATATTCTTCTTTTGTAAACAACGCCTTAAAATCTGACTTTACATTTGCCTTCGCGGTATTTTCGTGCTGTCCGTTTTTGATCAGGTCTTTCAGTTTTTCAAGCTGCGATTTCCCGTTTTCGTATTCGGCTTCAATGTTTTCTGTTTTTATGTTCGCGATTAAAATAATTTTTTGCCGGTAGTTGTCAAAGGCGATCACTTTATCGAAGAGCATAAGGTCAACGTCATTGAAACGCTCCTCATCGACAGCGTCAAGTTTGAGGGACGGCTCGCTGTATTTCGCGTAATCGTAGGCAAAGTAGCCGACCAGCCCGCCGGTGAAGGGGGGCAGATAGTCGAATTTTACGCTCTTGTGGCGGTCCAGAATTTCCTGAATGTGCTTGTTGGGGGTGTCAGTTTCAAACGTTTCTTGTTTTTCGGAGTTTATATTCATAACGCCGTTTAGACAGGTGATCTCCAGCGTTGGGTTAAATCCCAAAAAAGTGTACCTGCCCCAATTTTTTGTATCTTCCGCGCTTTCCAGAATGAAGCAGTGTCCGCTCACCTTTTTCAATTTTTTAAAAACGTCAATCGGCGTTTCCATATCGGAGTATATCTCCGTACTCAAGGGTATCACCCGGTACTGCCCGGTTTTTGCAATTTGTTTCGCTTCTTCCAATGACGGTCTAAACATAACACCTCTCCATTGTCTTATAAGATTTTATTCTCTATTACCGCGCGTTTTTTTAACTCATCCATGAGCGATTGAAACTGCTCCAGATCGAGTGATTGCGCTCCGTCGCATAACGCCTTCGCGGGATTGTTATGCGCTTCTACCATAAGACCGTCCGCTCCCACAGCCAAAGCTGCTTTCGCAAGCGGCGGGACAAGGCTTCTGATACCGGCGGCGTGGCTTGGGTCTACGATGACGGGCAGGTGCGATTTTTGCTTGAGGAGCGCAACAGCGGACAGATCCAGCGTGTTACGGGTCATTGTCTCAAAGGTGCGTATTCCGCGCTCGCACAGAATAACCTGGCTGTTTCCGGCGGAGACGATGTACTCCGCGCTCATCAACAGTTCTTCAATTGTGTTGGCAAGTCCCCGTTTAAGCAGTACCGGCTTTTTCAGCCTGCCGACCTCTTTCAATAAATCAAAGTTCTGCATATTCCTCGCGCCGATTTGCGCGATGTCAATATCTTCAAATAACTCAATCTGCGTCTGATTCATTATTTCCGAGACAAGGGGCAGTCCCGTCTCGCTTTTGGCAAGCCTGAGCAATTCAAGCCCTTCAGCCTGCTTTCCCTGAAACGCATACGGCGAAGTTCTGGGCTTGAACGCCCCTCCGCGCAGAATTTTCGCGCCGCTTTTTTTTACGCTATGTGCAATTTCCAGAATTTGTTCCCTGCTTTCAACAGAACACGGTCCGGCTATTACCGTGAAAAATCCTTCGCCTATCGAAACATCTCCAACTTTAACAATCGTGTTGTCTTCATGAACGGTGCGGTTAACCGCCTTGTACTGTTCGGTGATACGTTTTCCGTAATCGACAATATCGTTGGTTTGAACCACATGATCCAAATCTACTTCCGCCGTGTTTCCAATCAGGCAGATCGCCGTATGTTCCGTCCCGACGCTGTGTATAGTTGAAAACCCCTTTTGCTTCCAGTCCGAAATAAATTTATCAATTTTTTCCTTTGGTACATTGGGCTTCAAGATAAAAACCATCTTTGCTCCTTTGACAGAATTATATTGAATTTTCAGGATTACGTAAATTGATATTTTGGGTTAAAATAGGGCTATGGAAAATGAAAAAACGAAAGAATTTATCGAAAAGTATTCAAGGCTAGTCCTTGAGCGTGACGTAATCGACAACGAACTTTACGGAAAGTACGAGGTGAAACGCGGCTTGCGGGACATCAGCGGAAAGGGCGTGCTGGTCGGGCTTACTGAAATTTCAGAAATTGTTTCGTATGTAATTGAAGACGGCGATCTTGTTCCCTGCGAAGGCAAACTCTACTACCGGGGCATTAATATTGAAAAAATCGTGAAGGGGTTTTTGGACGAGAACCGCTTTGGGTTTGAAGAAACGTGCTTTCTTCTGCTGTTTGGGCATTTACCCAATAAAAGTGAAATTGATGAGTTTTCCGCTCTGCTCGAAGAAAACACCGTACTGCCGGGAAATTTTATCCGTGATACGATCATGAATGCCGCCAGCAGGGACACGATGAATTCTCTGGCAAAGAGCGTGCTCACCCTCTATGCTTTTGATGATAATCCCGATGATATATCAGTCGAAAATGTTTTGCGGCAGTCAATCCGCCTGATCGCCCAGTTTCCCCCGCTTGCGGTTTACGGCTATCAATCATATGCCCATTATTACGATAAAAAAAGCCTTGTGATCCACACGCCGCAAAAAGGGCTGTCCCTCGCCGAGAACATTCTCTATATGCTTCGCCCGGATTCCGCATACACCGGCCTTGAAGCGCAGATTTTAGACCTTGCCCTCGTCCTTCACGCGGAACACGGCGGCGGCAACAACTCAACTTTTACAAATCACGTTGTTACGTCTTCACATACCGACACCTATTCGGCAGTTGTCGCGTCTCTTGGCTCGCTCAAGGGACCCCGGCACGGCGGCGCTAACATAAAAGTTGTGCAGATGTTCCGCGACATGATGGAAAAAATTTCCAACTGGAACGATGATGATGAAATAAACGCGTATCTTGAAAAACTGCTTAACAGGGAAGGGTTTGACCGCTCCGGTTTGATCTACGGGATGGGACACGCGGTTTACTCACTGTCCGACCCGCGCGCTCTTATCTTCCGCCAATTTGTCGAGCGGCTGGCAACGGAAAAAAACCGCGTTAATGAATATAAACTCTACTCAAAGGTTGAAATACTGGCTCCGCAGATGATTGGAAAAGTGCGCAGGATTTACAAGGGCGTAAGCGCGAATATCGACTTTTATTCCGGCTTTGTTTACAGTATGCTTGATTTGCCGGAAGAACTTTTTACGCCGCTGTTTGCCGTTGCGCGTATAGCAGGCTGGAGCGCCCACCGTATCGAGGAGTTGGTTAACGCCGGAAAGATCATCCGCCCCGCGTACAAGTCCGTGACGAAAGTGCAGCCCTATGTTCCGATGAAGGAGCGGGTGTAAGCACCGAACCGTTACTCAATTTAAACCGCGAAATGTCTACGCTAATCCGTCAATGCCTGCGCGGTTTTTGCCGTGCTTCGCTACTGCAACTTCAAATTCCTGAACCGTGGTACACGATATTGGCGGGTATTATTTGCCGGATATTGAAATTTTCCGGCATTGGCTATACGCAGCGCAGGGCTGGGATGGGTTGAATACAATCCGCCTTTTTGGGAACCTTGGGACTGCTGTAAAACTTTCAGCATATCTGTGAGCGCTGTTGGATCATATCCTGACTTGGCAAGAAGTGTTATTGCTTCAATATCCGCTTCAAATTCCTGCGCCTGTGAATATCCGTTTTTCATCAGCACGTCAACTGTTTTACTAACGGAGTTGCGAAAGTTTGCCGCCCGTTTGGCAGAATCGGAATATCTGGCGGAAACGCCTGCTGCCCAATCCGCTATAGCTGACATTTCATTCTCAAATCTGGTTTCTTTGATAATGGCGACGCTGTGCATTAACATGATATGGGCAAGCTCATGGGCTATTACCGCGGCAAGCATATCTTCAGAAGAGGCTGATTCTACCAGTCTTTTAGTAACAAATATATGCCCTCCGGGACTGGCAAAGGCGTTATATTCGTTGCTGTCAAGAATCATTACATGGTAGCCGTTAAATACAGGCGGGCCGGAAGAATTAATCGCCAGTGTCTGGCAAATGCGGTTCAGGTATTGAGTTGCTTCCTGATTTCGGGTATAGGGCCTGTAGTAAGACAGAATGTTCGCCGCTACCGTGCGTCCCAGATAATAAGTATCTATCAGGGTAAAATCATCATCAGACTGTCCCTCAACGTATGACGGCTGAATGAAAAAACTTGCGGTTATTAAAAGCAGAGCCGGTAATTTTCGCATTTATTCCCCCCTGGCCAGACGGCCCTCGGTAACAAAGTACAACAAATCGCGTGACGGCACATTTATCTGTTCCATTTCATTTACCACGGAATAATCAAGACCGTTCTTCTTGTATTCCAGTTCCATGTCAGGAGAAAAACCCTTTCCGGCAAGGGCTACTTCGCTGGATAAAACGGAGGAATTTGACGGGATAACCCGCCTTGCGCTCAAATTTGAGGACGCAACCCAGCCGGTAATATTACCAAACTGAACCTGGCTCCATTTACCGTCGTCATTGATAAGCGTTACCGCCTCTCCCAATGAAAGATTCCTCAAATCGCTGGAAAAAAAGCCGGTTGAGGATTTCAGAGCCGTATTCTGTACCGCTACATACCGTGTACGGCTTGTCTGTGAAAAAACCAGGGAACCTGTACAGAGCAGGATTACCACTAAAAATGTAAAGTTTCTCATATATGTTAATATATATCTTTTTTCAAAAAATTCAAGATCAGAAAGGTGCCTGACACCCACACTACATATAGCGTACTAAATTAAAAATGGCGCTATATGTAGCGTAGGTGTCAGGCACCACAACC
>JGI24698J34947_10001534_pt1 | contig 12220 bp, 12 predicted proteins | sample TergutMp193P3_FD_34947 | JGI IMG/M metagenome (IMG submission 34947)
CAGACACGGGACAAAGAATTTATCAGAAAGTTCTATAAGGCGCTTTGTGAAATAACAATACTGGACCCGACCTGCGGTTCCGGCGCGTTCCTCTTTGCCGCCCTTAACATCCTTGAACCGCTCTATGAAGTGTGCATACGGCGCATGGAAGAATTTTTTGCTACTAATCCCAAAGGAAACAAAGATTTTGAGGATAAGTTGGTTTCGATAAAATCAGGTGATCATCCCAATATGAGTTACTATATTTTCAAAACGATCATTCTTAATAACCTGTATGGCGTTGATTTAATGAACGAAGCGGTAGAAATAGCCAAGCTTCGCCTTTTCCTTAAGCTTGTTGCCGAAGTTGACCCCTCCCGCCGTAAAAAGAACTATGGACTTGAACCATTGCCTGATATTGATTTTAATATTCGATCCGGTAATACCCTTGTGGGTTTTGCTACAGAAAATCATCTTGAAGAGGTGGTCAGAAAGGTTGATGGCGATTTAATTTTTGAAGAAAGATTTGGGGAATTAAAATCAGCCTGTGACTCGGTAGCTTTTTCTTATAAGCATTTTCAAGATGTTCAGATTTCAATAGGCAGTAATAGTGATAAGTACAAAGAAATTAAAAAATCTATGAAAAATGAACTAAAAACACTTGATGAGAAATTGAATCGCTATTTGGCTGATACTTACGGCCTTGGTGCACAAACCCAAGGGAAAAGTAAAAAAGACAAAGAAAAAGCGTATCAAGATTGGAGAAATAGGCATCGGCCTTTTCACTGGCTTGCCGAATTTTATGAGATAATCAGCAAAGGCGGTTTTGATGTGGTAATTGGGAATCCGCCGTATGTAGGGTATTCTAAATTTAAGAATTCTTATAAGATAAGAGGGTATAATACAGAAAGTTGCGGAAATTTATATGCGTTTGTAGTTGAAAGATCCATTTCTCTTTTACAAAAAAAAGGCAAGTTTGGAATGATTACTCCGATAGCATCTATTTCTACAGAAAATATGAAAAATTTACAAAATCTTTACTTTAAAGAAAAAAGAACACAATGGCATTCAAATTTTGCAACAAGACCTGGTAAACTTTTTAATGGTGTTGATATGAATTTGACAATATCTATAATTCATTTTGATAGTATAAAAATAGATAACTATATCACAACATATAATAGATGGTATGATGGCGAGAAGAATAGACCGTTTATTTTTGATTTACTAGAATATAGGAATATAAATAATGCATTTGAGTATATCAATAAATTTCCCAAAATATCAAATAAACTTGAATCGAAATTATATATTAAAATATACACTCCTAATATAAAATTAGATTCTATTTTCTCTAATAAGATAAATATTTTTTATCATTCTGGTGGAAGATATTGGCGGAAAGCAATTTATAGTAAACTATCTTCACATTACAAGGGAATATCTGTTAATAAAAAATACAAATCGATAGTATTATGTCTTCTCAATAGTCAATTTTTTTATTGGTATTGGATTTCAAATTCAAATTGCATGGATGTGGTTTCAAGAGAAGTCAATAAGTTACCTATATTTGATTTTTCAACAGCAATTGCAAATGAAACTGTTGATTTATCTGATAAACTATTAAAAAGCTTTTCTAAAAACTCAGCAGAACGTGATAGATATGGAAAGAGAATAAATACTACAGAAATAAATTTTGATGTAAAAAAATCAAAGCCAATCATTGATGAAATTGATAAAATACTTGCTAAATACTATGGTTTTAATGAGGAAGAACTTGATTTTATTATCAATTATGATATAAAGTATAGAATGGGCGGTGAATTAGAGGAAACTGATTAGTGAATGATATGATTGATATCACCGACAATGGTTCAAAAGAATCAAAAGAAGCTATTGCTCTAGCAGTTGCTACTCAAGCAAAATATAAATTAGGGAGGGTTGCTGATTATTGGTTGACTTATTGGTAGTTAAGTTGTGATTAGAACTCTAATTAGTAACTCCTACTATCTTTCTCAAATTTCTATGTATTTTTAATAAATTGATCAATGAAAGTCTCTTTTCCATATCCTTCCATATCTGGAAATAATGATGAATATGTTATATTCATACTTCTTAAATCATTTATTGCATTTGCGAAACTGTTTCTATCTTTTATCGTAAAATTCATTTTTAGTAATTCCGTGTCGTAATCTCCAAAGTAAATATGCAATAAATCCTCAATAGTTCGCTTATTAGACATTGAATATAAAAATGCTCCTTGTTGGTGATATTGTCTTTCATTTAACTTATTATTATAATCTGATATTCCTATAATATCAGTTCCATTTTTATCAACGATATCTAATTTATTATACTTTTCATATAATTCATCATATTCTCTTATATTAAGTATATTTTTGTTTCTATCATTAATTATGTAATAGGGAAATGCCCATATACATTTAGTCTTGTTCATATAGACTGTTTCTGCTACAGCGAAGAATGTTGCAACAAATGGAGAATATGTTATATCCAGTAATCTGGTTGCCGCTCCATAGTGTTGCATAATAGCAAGTTGTTCAATGATATTATTATCGTTATCAATTTTTTCTTTGAAAATATTTACAGCATTGCAATACTTTTTAGTTGTATGTATTTCCACACTTCTGTACCATGATGAATAATCACAATTCTCCAGGTCAGGTCTAATTCTATCCAGTTTGGTATTAATTTTCCATGAATTATCTGAATGGCCACGAAAAGCATATTGGTTCTTAATGGTTTTATTCCGCCAGGTTACTAAAAAATCCCTATATTCTTCCCATGATTGAAAATTTATCTCTTTGTAGTAATAATTATCGTTTTTTTCAATCGTTATTTTTTCATGTCTCAACAGCATAATTTACTCCAACAGCTTGATATTAATTATTAACCTCGTTCCAGAACAACTTTTATGTATTCCGGTTTAGAACTATGCTATTTACGAATAGCTTACCTCGCTTCTGTACTCAATCATCTGCTACTGCCTTTTTCCTCATTTATTTGGATGTTCAAGACAATCAATAAATGAATATCCGAACCTTGTTAATAACACTCCATATCTTTCCATAAGCTCCAAATTTCCGTCTTCATTTTTTTCGTTTTTCATTTGAAGATGTTGATACATTATTAAACCAAGTTTTTCTACTGACATAAAAAAACGCTTTTCCTCGTTTGTGAAAATCGTGTATTCTTCTTTTTCGATTTCTCCAGAAAAGTAATTGTTATGCTTTCCATGAACTTTTGATATTTTTTCTGAACCGGCTAAAATTAAAGGGAAACTAAACTCTTCTTCATGTTCTTTTACCGCAGGTAAATAGACAGTCTTTGCACTTTTCGGTATCTTTCTTCTAGCTTCATTAATAGCTGTTATAAAATATTTATCTAATTGAGAATGTTCACGAAAATGGATATATAAGTCTTCTATTTCTTCACTATCTTGTCGCCCATAAACACTTTTCAGAAAATTAGCACTCTGGCTATTCAAGTTTGAAAGTATATCAGCATATTGCAAATGTAAAGTATTTGGTTTTACCCCCGCAGCTATCAATAAATTTGCCCATTTCTCATACATTTCCGGTTCATGTTCCAACGACATTTTCTCTATTAAAGGTAAGGCTATTTTAGTCGGTATAGGATTGACTTTAATGTTTTCATTCTTTGCTATTCTATAGGCTTCAAGGCCAACTTTAGCAATAGTTTCTGCTCTGTAACGTAAAAGTCTTTCATTACGCATTGAAGGGAAAAAATTATCTATTACATCTTTTACTCCACTAAAATCAACATCTAAATTGATTAGCGCGATTTTAACTGTATCATCGCTAAACAGTTTATTCTCACTGCCGATTTTAGTGACCGTCGTTTCTTCTTCTGTCATTCTATCCTCATAGCTACCGGTATTATATAATTGCAAGTTGCCTGACGTCAATTTACTTTATTGTTTTGAGGCAATCTCTTACAATAAATTACTGCTTTCCTTTCCCTACTCTACCTTTGGCTTTCTCCCCCTCGGCTTCTTCTCTCCCGTCGTCACCGCCTTGATTTTCGCCTCAGATTTAGCCTTCGCAGGTTTCTTCGCTTCCTTTTTGTCCGTTGCTTTCTCGATCGTTTCATCTACAATCTCGGCAAGCGAAGCGTTTTTCTTAATTGATGCGATTCCCTTTAACGCTGCTTCTTTTGTAGGGTAGCTTTCTCCGGTCGTTATAACTTCCCCATTCGCGGCCAACAGCTTAAATCCAAACTCTCCCTTCTTGTCCTTATAAACAGTAAACTTTGATGGAATGATAGCTTCCTTTTTATTGTTTAGACTATTCTCTAATAATAATTTTGTCATATAATCTTCTTTGATAATGAATTTATACATTTTGTAAAATTCTTCTAATGATTGCCGTATCGTTCTTTCCTGAATCTTTATGCCAGCCTGTTCTTTTTCTTGTTTTATTACAGAAACTAATGTATTAATATCCTCATCCAGAGTTAAATGAGTTGAACACAATATAATACCATTTGGAAAAAAACCACCAAAATGTGTTACACATTTCATCCATAAATAATTCATACACTGTTCAATATTAAGCGCAATTTCATTATATTGATTAATGCCACATGGTAGCCAATAGCGAGATTTTAAATCTGACAATCCTTTTACTGCTAAATACTTGATTGCCTCATCAGAAATAAATGACAATTCTTTATTTTTCATAATTTCTATTTTATATACATCCGTCTCATGATTACGAAGATAGTAATCTACTGTATATTCTACAGCGCTAATATCTATTATTTTGATGCCTAAGTGCAATTTATTAAGCACATTAACTAGTGTTGTAATATCAGAATTTTCATTTTTAATAACTGTTTTATCATCTAATAAGATATCCTTCTTTTCATGGTAATCTGGTGCTATAAATAAAATCGTACCTGGATTAATCAAGTCATTTATTTTATACCCAGACAATTCAATGTTTTTCCAATCTTCATTATCAATCTTATCATTAAGAAAATAATATAAACTTGCTTCGTTTTTATTTTGAATTTTTTGCAATATCTCTTCTTTATTTTTAACTATTGAATTCATCATCTGTTGAACAACTTTATCATAACCAGCTTGGTGAAAATTTTTCCGATCCAAAGTTAAATATTCATCTGCACTACCTGATATTATATTTCCTGCGATTCCAACATTATAAAATGCATTGTCTCTCTCTGTTTTTCTGCCTCTGTAATGCCATCTGCATCTACCAAAATCTTTAAAAAATTCCAGATCATATTCTAGTCCGCAATCCGTATCAACAATCATAGGAACTGAACTACTGTTTAATTGGGATTCACATAACTGGTTGTTGTAATAAATATTGATTCTACTATACTCTGCAAAATCCTGTATTATTTCAATTACTTCTGCTTCGAATGAATTTAAAGATTCATCAGTTAGCGGATCAAACTGATATAATTTTATTGATGGTAATTGTTTCGCAGATACACTGAGAGGAATTTTAGGAACCGCTATTGAAAATATAATTGATGTGCCAAAATCCCAAGCTGTAATTTCTGAATTTTTAATAATGACACTTGGCGTCTTTCCCGAAGTTTTTCTTATTGTAATTTCATAACACATATCATTAGGATGATTTGTTCTTATTGTAAATTGATCTGTTACATTAAAAATACTCTGCAAACCTATTCCAAAAAAGCCAGATGGCTTCATCCAATCAGGCATTCCAATTCTATATTTTTCTTTTACAATCCTATTTTTTTCGGACGCGATTGTCATTAATGCTTTTATATCATCCAATGACATACCTTTACCGTTATCCGTAATTATAATCGTATATTTCATATATTCATCAGAAATAACTTCCGGGTTACTTACATTTACATCAATCCGATATTTGTGCGCTGCAATAATTTGGTTAAGATCATCTATTGTCTTAATCTTATCTATATTCTCTAGCCAAATACGATCAAATATGGCATCCATCGCATTTTGTAGCAACTCATCAAAGCATGATAACGGAGTACTGTATAAATTAATCCCGCTAATATAGCTATATATGCGGTTTGTATCAAATATCAACCGACTGGATTGGTTATCAATGGAAATACTTCCTTCTAGCTCACATAATATCTTTTTAAGGTTAGGAAGTTTCCAAAGGATTTCTTTTGGCGCAATATTTCTCCAGTTTTTATCTTGGTTACTTATTTCCATTTGAATAAGTGAGAACCAATCATTTTGGACTTCAAAAGCTTCAAAACTTTCGCATTTAGAGATAATTTCAATATACTGTTCATTAACGTTTTTGCTAATAATACTTCTGTGCTTTTCCAAATGAGCCAGGGATAGAGGCGGCAAATTACCGATTGTTTTTAATAATGTTGGACAATGCCTACCGTCATCCAAATCAAGCAAGTCACCAATGCGTAATAAACAAGCGATGAATCGTGGATGAGCTGTATCAAAAACATCCAATCCGTCATTTTCAAAAGGAATATCTAAAACATTATCAAATGATTTCCCATGGCATTCAATAATATCAGCAAGCAATAAAAGTATTCTTGAATTAATCAAACCTGTCGCAGGAGACTTGATCCCAATATTTTCTGGATCGAGAAAAAACTTTTTACTTCTGTCCGGATGTTCTCTTCTGACATATTCTGCCAATAAAATAATGAATGATTTTTCTAATTCGATAAAATTGAATTTTGATTTCCCTTGCAAAGATTCATTGAAGATATTTGCATATACAGCAAGTTCATTTTTCTCCAAACATAACTGTTTCAAGAAATTAGAAAAACCAGTTTCGTTTAATAATTTTTCTTTCTCTTCAAAAGTTATAATCATCCCGACATCATGCCAATAAGAAGCCTCAAGTATTAACCAGGTATCAATAAAAGATAATTTTTCAATGTTATTTCCAAGTATTTTTTCAATTTCTGATATTACAGAGTTAGAATGAGATACTTCATGCAAACTATAATGTGGAAAAATCGATGAGACTATATTAAGAGAACGGGTGAGCAATGACTTATCAAAACTCCATTGCGACCATAATACACCGCTGTTTTTTGATAAGTCGATAGACTGTTTTAATCGTTCTTCAATCGTCATACTATTTTCCTTGTAAATAATCTACACCAGCCTCTCACTCAGGGCCTCCTGCAATACCCTGGAAAGGCTTAAACCGGACTGGATCGCCTTCTCATCCATCCATTTAGGAATACTGACCGTCCTCTTGACCGCCCGGCCATCCTTAACATCGGCGCGGATAAGACTCACAAATTCACCGGCAGACGTTTTTACTTCCTGAACAGATGAAGCTTTAGGGATCTCCTGCTTCTTATCTGTAAGATATCCAATCCACTGTGTTAGGGCTGACTGAGCCATATACATGGCGTTCCCCAGTGTTTTTCCTTCACTGGTACACCCCGGTAAATCAGGATACACAATAGTATAGCTTTCGTCTACGTTTTTATGAAAAATTGCGGGATAGACATATTCCATAAACAGCCCCCATATTCAATGCCAGCCACTTCACTTGATAAGCTTCAATATATTAATACGTAATTTACGTACTGTCAAGGAGACCGCGAACACACCCCAAAAAACGCTTATTTTTCCTCCAAATCCCTCAAAATTGCACTAAATAGTAGTTCCCTTCCCAATTTCAAAGATGTATAGTTGATTAATAACACAGGGGCTGGGGTTTTATGGAAACGTACTAGAGCATTGAAAAACTGGCGAAGTATTTGGACGTTGCGGAAAAGACTATCAGAAAATGGGTGCTTAATAAGGACATACCCTATCGGAAAATCCATAAGTTGATCCGCTTCCGGCTTTCCGAGATTGAGCGGTGGATTGAAAGCGGCTGTAAATTGCCGCTGTTGAACGATAAATCGGACAGTGTGGATGACGCGACGCTTGAGGCTGGCACTGGCAATGAATCTGGCGCATCTCTTAAGTCTGGCCCTGCGGTTGAGGTCGTTGCGGGTGATTAGCGATAGACTTCCATGGCAACTTGCCTACTTTTCCTTTCCATATTAAAATAAAGATATGGTAGAAAATAGAGGGTTATTGGCGATAAAAAACCCTGAACTGAAAAAAGCTGTTGGAGTTTTAAAGGAACTATCCGCTGATGAACGTACCCGGATGATCGCGGAAGATCGCGAGAAAGCCCGGCGCAACGAGGCATCACGACTCGAAGGGGCCAGACGGGAGGGCAAAATAGAAGTTGCCCAGAAACTGCCTGAACTTAACATGCCGATTGACAAAATTACAGAGGCTACTGATTTAACTACGAATGAAATTGAATCATTAGTGTGATAGTCACTTTTACGAGGCTACCATGAAGGTAATAGTACAGTGTAATGAGTATTAAAACGATGCATTCAATATTGACAAAAATCAACGATGGTTTCACTAATATAATGAATGATTTAACACCAAAAATTAAAAACCCAGATTATGTATATCATTATACAAGTATTGCCTCATTTATAAACATTATGGAGAAAAATGAATTGTGGTTTACTCATGCTTCCTTCTTAAATGATCCTTTGGAAATAACTTTTGGTTTAGATGTTATTACCAATATATTAGTAAAGAACCATAATGATTTCTCCACTGTTTTAGGCATCATTGAGAAACAGAAAAGGACTTATAAGGAGAGTTCTCTTGATCTGACTAGAGATTTAGTATTTCTATTTTCATTTTCAGGCTTATCTGATGAATTATCTTCATGGATACAATATGGTGATTCAGGATATGGAATATGTCTGGAATTTATACAATCAAAATTGTTAAAGAATATTAGCACACATACCAACACATTTCAGATTTTCTTTCCGATTCAATATTATTCTTCTTCGTATTTACCACATTTAAATAATCTTCCTGGATTTTATGAGGCTATTATAGATTATTATATGGAAATGGAGGAATTTATTAAAAAGGAAGGTATGGAAAAGGAACAAAATGTTCAACGAACCTTATATGAAATAACCAAGTCAATTGCCTGTTTCATTAAAAATGATTTTCATGCTGGTGAAAAAGAATGGAGGTACGTTATTTTTACTGGGCGAGGTGATAGGAATATTAAGGTAGTACCCGTTAACCATAATGTAAAAATGATTTATAAGGTTCCATTTGGAGATGAAAAGATTATCTGGTTAATAGATCACATAATAATTGGTCCAAAACATAATGATGACCCAAAAATACCTGCATCATTAGACATCTTTCTTTATCAGGAACAGGCAACAATGCATAAAATTGATTTTTCTAAAGGTATATTAATATGACTAAAGACAATTTTGAAAGCGCACTTGAAGTATTCCAAAATGGTATATTAACACCTGATAATATACTTCAAGCCTTTAACTCCCTTATGCCATTTATCTCATTATGGAATCCCGGATTAGCCGTAGTTTTATCAAGCTTCAATCCTGCCATGAAGATAGGGGTAAACATCTTGTCAAGAAGAAAAGCCGAGAGAAGAATAGTTCAAATTGTAAAGACGATAGGAAAAATATATAGAATGCAACTGTCTGGTGAGACAAATTACGAGGCTGCACTAATTTGTCCTGAATTATTTCGTAATGTTTTAATGTTTAAGGATGAAGAAAGGGTAAAAGAGCATTTGGCGCTTATTGAAGTATTATTCAGTACTGGCGAGTTTGGTTTTGATGGACTTGCAGAAGCACTAAGATTAGTTAATCAATTAAGCAGTATTGAATACAAGATTCTGAAACTAATACCGCCTAATAAGACCAAATGGAAGAAGATATTGAAGGAAAAAGAAGTCGCTTATCTCTTTAAAAACCAGAGGCAACAATTGACGGCTGCCTTCCTTTCACTCATTAATATGAACCTTGTTGTAAGGAAGCTTGCAATAAAAGCGAACGGTGGCCCGGAGCTTGGTACTATTAATTTTGGTGATGATATAGAATATATTCATCTTTCAGCATATGGGCAATTATTTTTGAAAACAATGGAAGAAATAAGAATAAGGCACGAAAATTAAAATTGTACTATCGTATAATTTAACGGGATTATCCCTTCACGTATACTTATAAGTGTATAAAAATTCATACACCCATCCCCAAACTGTAAAACTTAAAATTTATATAATATTAGGAAAAACTATGAAAATAACCAACGAACAAGAAGCCCTGACGAAGGTCAGGAAAAACGGCGAAGTACTTGAAAAAGTACCTGAGAACCTCAGAACGGCGGAAGTTTGCCGTGAAGCGGTGAAGAAAAACTGTTGGGCGCTAATTTGCGTGCCAGAAAACCTCATTACACAGGAACTCTGCCTTGAGGCGGTCAGGCAGGACGGCAATGCGCTTTTATACGTGCCTGACAAATTCAAGACAGTGGAACTCTGTCATGAAGCGGTGAAGCAGAGAAGTTTGGTATTCTATTACGTACCTGAGCATCTCAAGACACTGGAAATCTGTCTTGAGGCGGTAAAGAAAAACATCAACATGCTTAAACACATGCCTCGGAATCTCATGACGCAGGAACTCTTCCTTGAAGCAGTCAAGAAAACTGCTTGAATTAATTTAAGGTAATATTATATACTCATATATGAGAGGATTTTCTAAAAGGAGGATAAATACTAATTTATATGAAAACATTAACTTTTGCAGAAATATTGCAGAAATCCCATTTAAAAGAACAGCTTATTTCAGCTAGTTTAAATGAATTAAATATAGCAATGAAAAACGATCCTGTACTTGAAAAGCTGGTCACAACTCCGGCAAAAGATTTACCAATTGAGTATCAAAATTTAGTAGAAGAAGTTGCTCCAAATATGATGCATAAAACTTTATATTATTTGATACAACGATCAATAGAAGATGGACTTATATCATTATTTTCTAAATCAACCGATGGTACTATTGAAGGATTTGTTTCTTATTTGGTAGAAAATGATGAGGTAACAGGTATAAAAATGTTTTCTTTAAATCCCAGGCACAAAGACTTTACTTTTCAAGAAGATTTAGAAAATTTTATAAAAGACTTGTTATCAAAATATAGAAAAGTTTCATGGACTGCATTAGCAAAAAATACAGCAAATAGAACTTATATAAGTCTTATAAAAAAATATAATGGTGAGTGCGATCCCCCAGAATCATATAAAAAACTATCGCCAACTACCAAAATCCGGTATTGGATAGAAAACAAACAATAGTTGATAATAAAGGAAATACAAGGATTTATACTTTCATGTTATCAGGTATACGTGAAGGGATAATCCCGTAATTTAATACGCCTAAGCCTGAAACCGCTTTAAGAACTCTGGATCATCCCGGACGATCTCAAGCAGACGGCGAGAAGCGCCTTCAGGTTTGTTTCTGCCGTTTTCCCATGCTTCCACGGTTTTGGTGGAGACTCCCAGCGAACCGGCAAACATGACCTGGCTTAAACCAGTTTTTTGGCGTATCTGTTTGATGTCGTCGCTATTGAAGGTATCTACCGGCTTTATGGTCAAGCGGGTTTTACGGGCGTGGATTTTTCCCTGCTGATAGTCTAAGGCTTCGGTTAAGCCCTGCATAATGCTTTCGTAAACGCTCATTTCGTGTTCCCCTCATTACAAATTCACAGGTTATCTCTTACCCATAAGATGCCCTATTAAATAGGAGTTGTCAATAGAGAAAAAGTGACAGTCATCTTTTTCTAACCTTCTATGCGTGGCGGCATTTTGGGAATACCGAATACCTCAAAGGCTGGTTGACTATTGAGCAGGTACAGGGGATTACAGGGCATACAACGAAGCGATCAACAGACTGCTATACTCATATCAATCCTCTTGAGTTTGGGGACGTTGTGAAGATTCAGGCCGCCTGGCTGAAAAAGAAGGACGGGAAACCGGAAGGCGCGGAAAATAAGCGTCCTACCCTTGCCATCTACAAGCAGGAAAAAACCGGGAACGCCAATCGGGACAAGGCTTCATAGCCCATATCCAGAAAAATGAATCTGCAATCACGCGGTCTTTATCGACCCTGCGGGGGCTTTTTTCGTCCCCAAAAAAGAGCTTTTTTCGTCAAAAAGCTGAAAATTGCACTAAATAACAGTACCAGTCCATCTTTGTGTCACATATCCTTAAAACCATGCGACCCAAAAATTGCACACTAGTCCTATATAAATCTGTTTTTTCATCATTTATCCTTCTTTTCGGGGCAATATATGGTAATAAACTGCCTTGTGTATTACCTAAGT
>JGI24698J34947_10001535_pt1 | contig 12210 bp, 7 predicted proteins | sample TergutMp193P3_FD_34947 | JGI IMG/M metagenome (IMG submission 34947)
GTCAGCCCGCTGATGTCGCCGATTTCCTTTGCCTGCACCCATTTCCCTTCCTCCGGGATAGGCGCGGGGCCGTGATACGCGCCCTTTGCGACAGGGCACATATGCTCCACTTCTACCGAATAAATCATACTCTGCTCCTTAAAAATTTTATTAATGTCATAACCACAAAAAAAGCCGATGCCTCTACATTAATGTAGAAGTCATCGGCCTTATGGCGGTTTTGGCATAGCCGCGGGAGAACTTCATTCCCGGTTTAATGATTGTATCATAAACGCGGCCTTTGGTCAAATGTTTTGTTTTTTTTCCGTCTATCTCTTCCTCTCGATGATCAAACTCTCAAACGGCTCAAGCGATTTGGTCTCTGTCCCGACATTCACCTTCTGCGCTTTGGGCGTGAAGTTGAGAAGGAAGACGAAATCCTTTTCGCCGTCGCTTCGGATCTGGGCGGTTACGCCCGCCGGAAGCTCCGCGTCTAACGACCGCTTGATGGAGGCGTCATTCGCAACGATACTGTAGAAGTCGTAGAGGAATTTGTCTCCCGTGCGTGCGGCGATGAAGTACGCCTTCCCGCTGCCGCGCTTGTTCACCGTGAGCGCGGGCCGTCCGGCGTAGAAATCATCTCCATAAGTGCCAATCGCCTCGGCGCTTTCAGCGTGGATAAGCTCGCAGATCCCCAGCGCCTCGTAACGCTTGCCTTTCCAGACAATGGCGTTCCGGTCTTCCGGGTAGAGGGCGTCGACTTCCTCGCACCAGATACCGAGGGTTTCGCGCAGAGAGCCGGGGAAGCCGCCGAGGAACGTGAGGTCGCTTTCGTTTACCTGGCCGCAAATATAGGTGGCGACGAAGGTTCCGCCGCGCTTTACAAATGCGTCAATCGCCTCTGCCACACCGGGCCTAATCATGTAGAGCATTGGGGCGACCAGCAGGCGGTACTTGTCGAGGTTGCCCGGCTTTACCATCAGCGACGAGTCAATAACGTCTAACGGTATGCCCTGTTTCCAGAAAGCCTCGTAATGCTCGATCACCGTGCCGTGATAGTCGGTTTTGTTCTGCAAGAAGCCTTTGACATCATCAAGGGCCCAGCGGTTATGCCAGTCGTAGACAATCGCGGCCTCGGCGGGTGTTGCGGTTCCCACAATCGCATCCATGCCGGCGAGGCGCTTGCCGACCTCGGCCACGTCACGGAAAACGCGGGTGTTTTCGGTACCCTCGTGATCCACGACGGCGCCGTGGAATTTTTCGCAGGAACCACGGCTCTTCCTGTACTGGAAGTACTGCACCGTGTCCGCACCGTGCGCGACGGCCTGCATGGCCTGGAGCATGTGAACGTTGGGCCTGTGGAGCTTGGCTACAGGCCGCCAGTTGGTGGCGGAAGGCGAGGACTCCATCAACATGAAGGGTTTCCCTTTGAGGCTTCTGGTGAGATCGTGCAGGAATGAAAAGGCCGCGCCGGTTTTGATGTCCTTGTCCGTCGCGCTCCACTGGGGATACGAGTCCCATGAAACCACGTCAAGAATCTCGGCCAGCCGGAAGTAGTCTATGCCCTTGTAGGTCCCCATCAGGTTGGTAGTACAGGGTACATCGGGCGTAATTGCCTTGAGCGGCTTGATTTCACAGAGGTAGAAATCGACAAACTGCTCCGTGGTAAAGCGCATCCAGTCGAGGTTATGGCCGTGGACGCTGCCCTCGCCAATGGGGCTTGGGCTTTCGATCTGGGACCAGTCGCTGTAAGTATGGGCCCAGAAGGATGTCCACCACGCCTCGTTAAGCGCATTGAGGCTGCCGTAGCGGCCTTGCAGATACGCGCGGAAACGGTCCTGACAGAGCGGGCAGTGGCATTCGCCGCCGTATTCATTGGAAATGTGCCAAACTCCCAGGGCAGGGTGTTTCTTGTAACGCTCCGCCAGCTCGGTGTTAATCGCTATGGTCTTTTCACGGTAGACGGGAGAGCTGAGGCAATGGTTATGCCGTCCGCCGTGGAGCATTTTGCGGCGGTCTGCGCTTACCCGCAGAACCTCCGGGTACTTCTGACTCATCCACGCGGGCTTCGCCCCGCTTGGTGTCGCGAGAACGGCGGTGATTTTATTCTCCGCCATCATGTTCATTATTTCGTCGAGCCAGCCGAAGTTGTATTTTCCTTCCTCAGGCTCCAGCGCGGCCCAGGAAAAAATTCCCACCGAAAGGGAATTGATCCCGGCAAGCTTTGCCAGCCGCATATCTTCCTTCCAGATAGTGTCTTTCCATTTGATCCACTGATCCGGGTTATAATCCCCGCCGTGCAGAAAATGAGGAACGTTTTTTACAATCGGGGGATGGCGCGTAATGGTATTGCCCATAAAGTCTCCTTTTTATTTAAAGGATACCTTGGCTGACTTTGGGTGTCAATTGCTCACGATGCCGCGTAAACGCACTTCCCGTCAATAAATGTTTTTAGAACTTTCGTCCCGCGAATTTCCTCAGCGTCAATCTTCAATAGATTGCGATCGAGCACGATGAAATCGGCCAGCTTGCCGGTCTCCAGCGTGCCGAGTTCGTCCTCGCGGCCAACCCCGAAAGCCCCTTTCAGCGTATAGGCGTCCAGCGCGTCTTCAATGGAGATCCTCTGCTCCGGATTATAGCCGCCTTCCGGCTTGCCGTCGTTGTGCAGCCGTGTAACCGCGCGGTACAGTCCGAGAAACGGATCGTTGCTGACAATCGGGCAGTCGCTTCCGAACACGACCGTGACGCCCGCTTCCATAAATGATTTAATCGCCCAAGCCATCTTCTTCTGCCGCTCGTTAAACGCGCCCAGATACGTGCTTGCGTCAAAAGCGTCTATCATCGCCATGTGTGACGGCTGTATCGAGGCGATGACGCCTAACGACGCGCAGCGCCTTATATCTTCGGGAATGGTCGTCTCAAAATGCTCGATCGCGTGCCTCGCGCCGGTCTGCCCGTATTTTTCAACGGCGCTTTCAATGCAGTCCAGCGCGTAATGTGAAGCGCCGTCCCCGCAGCAATGCAGCCTGATGGAAATCCCTTTTCTGTGCGCCTCCTCAATTTTTTCTTTTAACCGATCGAGATCGCAGGCCGGTATGCCGAAGCTATCCGGTTTATTCGCGTAGGGCTCGAGCATCAGGGCGGTGTGCATGGCCCACACGCCGTCGACGAACGCTTTCAGCATACAGATTCTGAACCGATCGGAATTGTATTTTTCACGCCTTGACAGGATCTCGTCGATGTCGGAAAAAAGATTCGGGGCGCAATGCACGCGTAGCGACAATTCCCCCCTCTCATGGAGCTTCTTAAAAATGTCGTGGTTCCCTATATCAAAGCCATAAAAGGGAAGAAAATCGTTGAGAGACGTGATGCCGTAGTAGTTTGCTTTTTTAATGTGTTCCCTGATAAACTTCATCTCCACGGATTCCGGAAAACGGCACGCGATGTTAGCCGCTATGTCGATCGCCCTGTCGTCCAGGCATCCTGAAGGCGTCCCGTCGTCAAACTTGAATATTTTCCCGTACGGCGGCGCTTCCGTGTCTTTCGTGATGCCGCACAGCTCCATCGCCCTGCTGTTCAGCCACGCGGTATGCCCTTCCGCGCTGGTCAGGAAAACCGGACGATCGCTCACATAACGGTCTATGATCCTCGTCGTCGGCAAAACCTTGTTTTCCCAGAAAACATGATACCAGTTATACCCGTGTACCCACGGCTCGTCGGGAATTGTCTCCGCGTATTTCTTCACCTTTTTGCAGGTTTCCTCCTCGCTTCCGCAGTCCCCGAGATTGACACATGCACTATACATTCCCGCCACGACAGTGTGGACATGGCTGTCATGGAACCCCGGCATGACGAGGCAGTCGGGGGAAACCGTTTCCACTTCGGTTTCGCTTCCAACGTACCGCTCCATCTCCTTTTCTTTTCCTGTACCCAAAATCCGGCCCGACCTTACCGCCATAAAATCAATATCGTTCGACAGTCCCTTTCCCCTGAAAAAAGTCCCGCTTTTTATTATGTATTCCGCTTTTCCAGACAATCGTTTCGCCCCTTTTTAAATATCGAAAACAGATTGAAGGCGTTTGGTCAAGCTGTAGAGCTGGAAGCAATAAGACAATGACACTTTTTTTCTCCGCTCATGTGTGTTATACTTCTCGCATGAGTGAAAATTACAACGCCGGTGATTCAAACCGGATAACCAGGGAGTATTTCGATTCCCTTTTGGTGGAAATGCGGCATATCGATTCGGTAGAGCCGTCAACAGAGCTTAAGCTTTACGGGAAAACTTTTTCCACTCCCGTAATGATGGCGGCCCTGTCACACCTGGATACGCCGACAAGGCCGAAGGGTATGGCGGAAGCGGCAGCCGGCTTCCATGCCGCCGGGGCCGCGGTCTGGGCGGGGATGGGTGAATATGCCGAGCTGGAAGAGATGCGCGCAACCGGAGCTGAGGTTATCAAGATCATTAAACCTGAAAAAGACAACGCGGAGATCATAAAAAAGATTAANCACGCGGAAAANTTCGGATGCCTTGCNGTGGGGATGGATGTNGATCATCAGTTTGGGAGCAGGGGCAAGTGGTATGAAGTCGCGGGCCTCCCCGTTGTTCCGAAAACTTTCAGGGAAATAGAGGGTTTCGTAAAGGCCACAAAGCTGCCTTTCATCATCAAAGGGGTGCTGAGTGAACAGGACACGTACAAATGCCTGGATGCCGGCGTGAGGGGTATTCTTGTCTCCCACCACCACGGCATGGTTGATTACGCGCTGCCCCCGCTGCGGATCCTGCCGGCGATCGTAAGTATTGTGCGGAAGCGGATACCGGTATTTGTGGACTGCGGCATTCAGCGGGGCATGGACGTTTTCAAGGCCCTGGCTCTGGGAGCGGACGCCGTGTGCATAGGCCAGTGCGTCTTGCCCCCTTTGACCGAAGAAGGCACGGAAGGGGTGCGTAAGCTTATCGAGGCCATGACCCACGAACTGAAATGGGCAATGGCGGTAACGGGTTCTCCGTCAATAGATCGCATTGATCCCGGTATCATCTGGCCGAAAGAAAGATGAAGGAATACCGTTACAGGCCAAATACCGGCAGAGAATTATGGTTATATTAATCGCGGGAGCCGGTTGTGTGGGCAAAACATTGATGGCGCAAAAATTACTGGAAAAATATAAAATACCATATTTTTCAATAGATCATCTAAAAATGGGAATCTACAGGAGTAATAATAACTGTGGTTTTACACCGGAATCAGCAGAAGAAATAATAACAGAAAAATTATGGCCAATAATAAAAGAAATAATAAAGACAAATATTGAAAACAAACAAAATATAATTTTTGAAGGTTGTTATTTTCCGGAGTCAATAGATGATATGGGTAAAGAATATCTGGAGAAACTAATAATATTCTATATGGGTTTTTCTGAACAATACATCCGGCAAAATTTGGCTGCAAAAATATATGATAATAGAAGTGTTATAGAAAATAGAGAATATGATTTTATTGAAGATATGGAAAAATATATTTTTGAAAACGAAGAAAGAAAACAAAAATGCGAAAAAAATGGAATAAAATATTTTGAGATAAATGAAGATTATGAAAANGAAATAGCGGATGTCTACCAATGGATCGAAAATGAAATTCACAAGATAGAGGAATAAGATTAGAATCTCCAATCTCTCCAATCCCTTGTTCGTGTCGTTCGTGGTAAATTCTTCTCCGTGTTCCTCCGTGTTCTTCCCTCCGTGAAACTCCTTGGTAAAATTCTTGGTCTTCTCTTGGTTCTTCCTCTTCTTCTTCCCCTGTGTCCCCCGTGCCTCCGTGCGAGGTCTTCTTCTTTCTTCTTCCGTTCGTGAGGTTCGTGGTAAATTCTTCTCTTGGTACTTTTGCGAATAACCTGTAAGATACAACCGGAGGAAATGTGCATGCTCAAAATTTTCAGGTACCTCAAAGCGGGGGAATGGCTGGCGGCGGCCGTCAGCATCGTCTTCATCGTCAGCCAGGTGTGGCTCGAATTGAAACTGCCCGCTTATATGTCGGAAATCACAAGGCTCGTGCAGACGCCGGGGAGCGCGATGAGCGAGATTTGGATTTCCGGCGGCTATATGCTCCTGTGCGCGCTGGGCAGCGTCGCGACCGCCGTAATCGTGGGGTACTACGCGGCCCGCATCGGCGCGTCGTTTTCGCAAAGGCTTCGCAGCCTCCTCTTCAACAAGGTGGAGTCTTTCTCGATGGAAGAGATCAACCGCTTCTCCACGTCAAGCCTCATCACGCGCTCCACCAACGACATCACCCAGGTTCAAATGCTGATCGTTATGGGCCTGTCCGTGGTTGTCAGGGCCCCGATAATGGCGGTTTGGGCTGTCTCAAAAATTTCCGGGGAAGGTATTGAATGGCTTGCGGTCACGGGCGCGTGTGTTCTGCTCGTGCTGCTGATGGTCGTGACGATGATGATCTTCGTTGTCCCGAAATTCAAAATAATGCAGATGCTGACCGACAACATCACCCGTGTCACGAGGGAAAACCTCACCGGCCTCCGAGTCGTGCGAGCCTACAACGCCGAGGAATACCAGGGCGCCAAGTTTGAAAAGGCGAATGAAGACCTGACGGGAACCCAGCTCTTTACCAGCCGCGCGATGGTGATAATGATGCCGATCATGTCGCTGATGATGAGCGGCCTGACCCTCGCGATTTACTGGATAGGCGCGTACCTCATCGACGCTGCGGGCGTTATGGACAAGCTGCCGATATTCTCCAACATGGTCGTCTTCTCGCAGTACGCAATGCAGGTCATCATGTCGTTCATGATGATGACGATGGTCTTCATCATGCTGCCGCGCGCTACTGTCGCCGCGAAACGCATAAACGAGGTACTGGACACGGAGCCCGCCATCGTGGACGGGGACGTGACCGAAGGGAAACCCGGACTCAGGGGCGAGATTACGTTTAACGCTGTCAGCTTCCGGTATCCGGACGCGGCCAATTCCGTTCTTGAGGATATCAGCTTTACCGCCAGACAGGGGGAAACCGTCGCGTTCATCGGCTCGACGGGAAGCGGCAAAACGACGCTGATAAACCTTATCCCTCGTTTCTTTGACGCGACCGGGGGAGAAGTGCTGATAGACGGCGTCAACGTGAAGGATTATCGCCTCGAAGCGCTGCTCAACAAAATTGGTTACGTGTCACAAAAGGCGGTGCTGTTCAAGGGGACCGTCGAGAGCAACGTTGCGTACGGCGACAACGGGGCTGCCGCCTTCAGCGAGGACGAAGTGAAGCAGGCCGTGCGTATAGCGCAAGCAGATGAGTTTGTGGAGAAGATGGAGGGTGTGTATGAGGCCGTTATCGCGCAGGGCGGCGCGAATGTGTCCGGCGGGCAGAAACAGCGGCTTGCCATCGCCCGCGCGGTCTGCCGCAAGCCGGAAATCTACATTTTCGACGATTCATTCTCCAGCCTCGATTATAAGACCGACCGCGCGCTGCGCAGCACTTTGAAAAAAGAAACCGCCGGGGTCACGAGCCTCATTGTCGCGCAGCGCATCGGCACGATAATGGACGCCGACCAGATCATCGTGCTGGATGAAGGCAGAATCGCCGGGAAGGGCACCCACAAGGAATTGCTCCGTGATTGCGCGGTTTACAAAGAAATCGCCATGTCGCAGTTGAGCGAAGAGGAATTGGCGGCATGAGCGATAACAACACGAATAGCAATGCGAATAACGGCGCGAATAGCGCACCGAGACCTCAAAGCAGGGGTGGCATGGGCAGGGGGGGAAGGGGGGGCCCGATGGGCGGCGGCCCCGGCGGGCGTATGGGCGGCGGCGAAAAGGCGAAAGACTTCAAGGGAACGTGGCTCAAGTTGATCCGCTACTGCAAGCGTTATATGCCGGCGATTCTAACCGCCCTTGTCATAGCGGCCGTGAGCACGGCGTTGCAGATCATCGGCCCTGACAAGATCAAGGACCTGGCGAACGAGATCGCAAAGGGCCTCCCGGCGCTCGTGAACGGCGCGCCGGTGATCGGCGCGATTGACTTCCAGGCCGTTACGCGCATCGCGTACCTGCTCGTTATCTTCTATCTGTCGTCGTCGGTTCTCAGCTTCGTCGAAAACTTCATCATGGCGACGGTTACGGCGGTGATCTCAAAGAATATGCGTACTGGCATATCGGACAAGATAAACAAAATGCCGCTGAAGTACTTCGACAAGGCAAGCTTCGGTGATGTCATCAGCCGCGTGACGAATGACGTTGACGCCATTGGGCAGACATTGAACCAAAGCCTTGACGGGTTGGTGAGATCCATCACCATGTTTATAGGTGCGCTCATCATGATGTTCTACAATAGCTGGATTTTGGCTTTGGTCGCCATTGGCTCAACCCTCGTCGGGTTTTTTATCATGAGGGTCATCATGGCCAAGTCCCAGAAATACTTCAACGCCCAGCAGCAGGGCCTCGGCGATATCAACGGCCACATCGAGGAAATCTATTCGGGACACAACGTCGTCAAAGCGTATAACGGCGGAAAAAACGCCAGAAAAACTTTTGAGGAAATCAACGGAACGCTTTTCGAGAGCGGGTGGAAGTCACAGTTCATGTCAGGCCTCATGATGCCGCTGATGAACTTCATCGGGAATTTCGGCTACGTGGCTGTCTGCGTTGTCGGCGCGGCGCTGGTCATGAGCGGCGCGATCTCCTTTGGCGTCATCGTTGCGTTTATGATCTATATCCGCTTCTTCACACAGCCGCTGTCGCAGATTGCGCAATCCATGCAGGCCCTGCAAAGAACGGCCGCCGCGGGGGAACGTATCTTTGAGTTTTTCGACGAGGAAGAACTTGCCGATGAAAGCCAAAAAACGAAGAGACTGGAGTATATCTCGGGCGATGTCGAATTTAAAAACGTCCATTTCGGATACGACAAGGATAAAACCATCATCAACGATTTTTCGGCTTCCGTGAAAGCAGGCCAGAAGGTCGCCATTGTCGGTCCTACCGGCGCGGGAAAAACAACGATGGTCAATCTTCTCATGCGCTTCTATGAGCTTGACGGCGGCGAGATAACCCTGGACAGCGTACCCATAAGCCGGGTCACCCGTGAAAACGTGCACGAGCAATTCTGCATGGTGCTGCAAGATACGTGGCTCTTTGAAGGAACGATAAAGGAGAACATCATCTACAGCAAACAGGGCGTGACCGACGACGAAGTTGTCGCCGCGTGCAAGGCCGTCGGTTTGCATCACTTCATCCATACGCTGACGAAAGGCTATGATACCGTGCTGAACGACACGACGAGNCTCTCTGCTGGCCAAAAGCAGCTTGTCACNATTGCCCGCGCGATGATTCAAAACGCGCCGCTTCTGATTCTGGATGAGGCGACAAGTTCGGTGGATACCCGCACGGAGAGAATCGTGCAGGCGGCGATGGAAAAGCTCACGCAGGGAAGAACGTCGTTCGTCATCGCGCACAGGCTCTCCACGATTAAAGGCGCCGATATGATTCTCGTCATGAGGGACGGCGACATTGTCGAAAGCGGGAACCACGACGAGCTGATCCGCAAAGGCGGCTTTTACGCTGAGCTGTACAACAGCCAGTTTGAGCAGGCGTCGTAATGCTGGTATCGGAACGATACCTTGCTACTTCAGCGTAATTTCAACCACGGTGTCTATTGGGTCAGGCAGCGGGTAATTATCGCCGCCTGAAAGGAAGAAGAAAGCGTCATTGGGATACTCGCTCAGGTTCCAGTATCGGGCGCCCTTTATCTCGCTTCCGTCGGAAAGGAGCCTCAGCTTTTCGATCTTTCCGGCGAGGTCTTTTAGGCAGATGCCCCCAACAGCCTCTTCCATTACATGGGCGTAGAGTTTCTTCCCGTTTTGCGTATAACGTCCCCATTCGGGCTTTTCGCCGCCGGCAATCCCGCAGCCGTATACGCTTTCCCCGTTATCTGCCATCCATTGGCCGACTTCCTCAAGGATTTTGACCGACGCGGGGGGTATGCGGCCCTTGGCGTCAGGCCCTACGTTGAGGAGGAGGTTTCCGTTTTTGGAAACGCACTCGGTGAGCATGCGGACCACCATCTTCGCGCTCTTCCAGTGGTTGTCCCCCGCGCAGTAGCCCCAGTGGTTGTTCAGGGTGACGCAAGACTCCCATGGAACCGGATCTCCTTCTTCATTGACGACACCGCGCGGCGGGATCATCTGCTCGGGGCAGGCGAAGTCCCCGGCAAAATCCGAAGGGTTAGCCGTAAGTATTGTTCCCGAATGCTCCCCCGAACCTTCCAGCCGGTTATCAATGATGATATGTGGTTGCAGGGACCTCACCGTGTCGATCAACTCCTTGGCCTTCCATTTTGCGCCGCTCATGTCCCCATAGGAAAAATCAAACCACATGATGTCCAGCTTGCCGTAACCGGTCAAGAGTTCCCGAACCTGCCCGTGCATGAAGTCCAGGTAGCGTTCAAAGTCCCGGTTCTCGTTGCCGTATTCGGGCCTGTCCCGCATGGGGTGCTGGCGGTCGCCGAAATGGGGAAAATCCGGGTGCCGCCAGTCGATGATGGAGAAATAAAGCCCCACCCGCAGACCCTCGTCGCGGAAAGCGTCAAGGTATTCCCTTACGAGATCTCGGCCTGCCGGGGTGTTTGTGGCTTTGAAATCCGTCAGTTTCGTATCCCAGAGGCAGAAGCCGTCGTGGTGCTTGGCCGTGAGAACCGCGTACTTCATACCCGCCTTTTTCGCAAGGCGCGCCCATTCGCGGGGGTTGTACTCTTTGGCGGAAAATTCGCCGAAGTATTTCATGTATTCTTCCTGGGGAATGCGCTCCATACTCCTCACCCATTCCCCCCTGGCGGGGATGGCGTAAAGCCCCCAGTGTATAAACATGCCGAAGCGGTCATGGCGGAACCATTCGGTTCTTGCGGTCCTTTCTTCTATTTTGCTGTTTCCCATACTTACAGAATAAACTAATTAGGACTATCCGACAAGTAGATAGATGATCGTCTTTTTATCTTCCCTCTGTGCCTTTGTGCCTCTGTGCGATGTTCTTCTTTCATCTTGCTTTTCTGTCTTATTTTTTACTGTTTTTATTCAAAGCGTCAAACGCCGCCAGTTTTACCTCTGCCAACGATGAATACTCCTTTTTTGTCATTATACCGCCTATTGAAAAACGCCAATGACCCGCTTTAAATTTGCTTTGCAAGAGGACAACGTTTTTGTCCATATAATTAATATACATATTACCCTTTGTGCTTTTTTTCCATTTGCGTTTCAAAAAGTTCTTCCTGCGGCTTAACAGGTTTTTATAATCGCGTTCCCTTAGCGCGGCCCTTTCGGAATCGCCTTCCATCCTGCCGGCGCAGACACAGCCGGCCCCGATTCTTCCCGGATAAGCCGGATGCTTCATCACGTGCACATAACGGATAATCTGGTATCCGCACATTTCGCATACGCCGGTTGGATTTCCCAGGTCTATCAGATCCACGCAGGTCCATCCGGTATGCGGAACATCCGAGCGTTTCCACAGATTTTTTTCGTTTGGATCATTGGTAAGCTCATGCTGGGGAATAATAATTGTTTCTTCTTCCGCTATTTCCTCTTCTTCCTCTGCTTCTATTTCTTCTACTATTTCTACCTCTTTCTCATGTTTTATTTCATTATCGGATTGATGTTTTTCCTTTTTAACCGGCGCGGAAACAGGAATAGATTGAATGCTTGTACCGGCGGCAAAGTCATAATCCATACTGATGGGTTTTATTTTATTCATTTCGTAAAATAAAATATTATATACGCTTTTTTCCCTGTTTATGGACTTCACCTCGCCTTTACCGAAAATGGCATGGTTTACGCCGGCTCCCGCAGAAAGAATATCTTTCCCTGCATTACCGGAAGACATGGTCTTTGTTTTGCGTAATTCCGCCAGTGTCTCCTCCGGTATTACGCCTGACCTTTCGTATAAACCCTCGTCAATGTCAAATAAAAAACGCGACGGTAATTTTTTGCTTCCTGTGATGCTTAAACCTTCCGGTTCGGTGAGAAACAGGCGTTCTTTTGCCCTTGTAATCGCCACAAAGCAGAGCCGTCGTTCTTCTTCCAGTCCCATCTGCTTTCTTTCTTCGATAGAACGATACGACGGGAAAACCCCTTCTGTCATCCCTATAATAAAAACACACGGAAATTCCAGGCCCTTGGAGGCGTGTATGGTCATAAGCTGCACGCAATCGCGGTTCTCCTCGCGTTCTTCCTCGTCGTAACGCA
>JGI24698J34947_10001536_pt1 | contig 12207 bp, 14 predicted proteins | sample TergutMp193P3_FD_34947 | JGI IMG/M metagenome (IMG submission 34947)
GCTCGGCACGGCCACCAGTCTTAAGAGATAAGTAGAAGATTAACCACGAACCACACGAACTTGTACTTTGACATTCAGTCGTTGTTCGTGATGGTTTGTGTTGGTTAGTGGTAAATTTTTTAGTTGAATGCAGGAGTTTAGTTATGGATATAAGTTCAATTGGTGTTCAGTACATGAACTCCTCGTATGTTCCCTTTGCTTCGTCCTCCCCGGAGGCCGCCAACGTCATCTTCACCGAGACCGCCTTTGAGGATCTGCTGAAAAAGACGCAGGCCGCGCAAACCCAATCTTCAACTTCGTTTCTGCCTGCAAAGCCTGCGCCCATCGACAGGAACAGTGAACTCTACGAGACGTGCGTGGAACTCGAGACCTTTTTGATCAAGAATTTAATAAAGAGCATGAGAAGCACGGTCCAGAAGACCGGCCTCATCGACACCGGTTTCGCGGGCGAAATGTACGAGGACATACTCTACGATGAATACGCCAAGTCCTTCGCGCAGAACGCGAACTTCGGCTTCGCAGAGATGGCGTACAGGGATCTGGCAAGGTACTTGTAGAAGAAGATAGCCGCAAACGGCACGAACTCATTCCTACGGAACGCACACGAACAAAAAAACCACTGAAGTTCTAGAAAAAACGTGACAAATGTCACATTTTTCAAAGCAAAACCCCGGCTCCATGCAGTATAGGGGGCATGAAGAAACTAAAGAAACGGCGCGTCACCTTCAGGAAGCTGACAACGCGCAAAGAAGACACGGGACGGCTATTACTTGACTTGGGCAAGTTGGGTTTTGCCGGCATTTTTATTGGCGGTATCTTGCGTCGTCAATTATTAATAGTCAACTATTAATAATTGACAAGGACTTACGGCAGGATATACTCTTTATTATTGGGAATGCTGTAATTATTGCATTTTTCGTAATTGGTCTTAATCTTGTCGTAAGAGAGATCAGGCATGAGAAAACGGGCTTTCACCGGAGTAAACGCCATTCCTACAGAAAAGGAGGAAGAAAGTGATGCATGATACGATTTTGCTTTTAAGCTTTTTAATAATTGTGCCCTCTGCGGTCGCGGTTATGGGTCTTTACGCTGCCTGGCGCGAACGCCGACGGTAAAACCCTCTTCTCCCTTACTCCCATACTCCCCTGCTCCCTTATTCCCATACTCCCCTGCTCCCCTAATTCCCTACTTTATCGCCTCCGGCGCGGGCGTGTAAGAAAGGCCGTGGGCTTCGGCGACACCCTGGCAGGTCAAAAGCCCCTTGTACACGTTCAGCCCTTCCATGAGTCCCGGGTCCTGTTTCAGTGCCGCCTCGGGGCCGTTTTTCGCGATTGAGAGGCCGTAGCGCAGGGTGGCGTTGCCGAGGGCGTTTGTCGAGGTGTAGGACACCGCGCCCGGCATGTTGCCGACGCAGTAAATCACCACGCCGTCCTTGATAAAGACCGGGTCGTCGTGGTAGGTAACGCGGCTGGACTCGCAGCAGCCGCCCTGGTCGATGGCGACATCCACGATGACCGCGCCATTTTTCATCGTTGCCAGGTGCTTGTTGCGTATGAGTTTTGGCGAGGCGGCGCCGGGAATAAGCACCGCGCCGATGACGAGGTCCGCCTTGGGGAGGATCTCCTCGATGTTCTCCGGTGTCGAGTACAGCGTGGTGATCCTCGATCCGTAGATATCTTCAAGGTAGTCGAGCCTGTCAAGGTCGATGTCAACCACCGTAACATGCGCGCCCATGCCAACCGCGATTTTCACCGCGTTCGAGCCGACGACGCCCGCGCCCAGCACGACGACTTCCGCGTGGGGGACGCCGGGGACGCCTGAGAGAAGCACCCCCTTGCCGCCCATTGGCTTTTCAAGGTACTTCGCGCCTTCCTGGGTCGCCAGACGCCCGGCGATCTGGCTCATGGGCTTGAGGCAGGGGAGCTGCCCCTTCCTGTCTTTAATTGTCTCATACGCGATCCCGATGCACTTCGCTTTCAACAAGGCGTCGGTCTGGGGCCGGTCCGGGGCAAGGTGCAGGTACGTGTACAGGATCTGGTTTTCGCGGATAAGAGCGTACTCCGCCGCCAGCGGCTCCTTCACCTTCACTATCATTTCGGCTTCCGCCCATACGGAAGCGGCGGCGGGGATTATTTCCGCTCCCGCCACCGCGTATTGCTCGTCCGTGTAGCCGGAGCCTTCCCCGGCGCCTTTTTCCACAAGCACCGTGTGCCCCGCCTTTTTATACGTCCCCACGGCGTTTGGCACGAGGCCGACCCGGTATTCATGTTTTTTTATTTCTTTTATGGTTCCTACAATCACGATATTCTCCTTCTCATAATATTCTCCCTATCATAATACTCTCCCGATTGTACCGGATTTCGGCGTGTTGTTCTAGGAGCCGAACATCCCCATGACGTAGACGAAAACGTTATAGGCGCAGTGCGCCCAGGCTATGCCGTGAAGCGACTTGTAACGGATGAAAAGCGCCGAGAGGAGGATCCCCGCCAGTATTGCGTTTACGAAGCCCCCCGGCCCCTCGTATATATGGCAGACGGAAAACAGGAAGGTGGAAAAAATGACCCTCACCGGGATCTGGGGAATGGATTTTTCGTACATTGTTAAGAGATAATATCTGAAGAAGCTTTCCTCAAGGTAACCAGTGCCAAGGCAAGAAAAAGCCAGCACCGTCCAGCCGACGGCATTGACCGGGGCCTCTATTATGGGCGGGGTAGGGATAAAATCATAGTGGTATAAAATATATGATACCAGAAAACTGATGGCTAAGGAGATAAGGATGAGGCCGGTAAGGCCGAACGCGAAGGCGATAAGGTCTTTTTTCCTGAATCCCCTCGATATGAACGCCGATAATTTTTTTTTGCCGATAATGTACCATATCAGGGCAATGGACGGGAGCGTGTAGGTCAGGGTCCTGCCAAGTTCACGGAAGGTTAGAAACGGTATTGCCTGGACCGCCTCGACGGATGCGGAAAGACCGGAAGAATATACTCCGGGGAAGAAAAGGACAAAGAACAGGATCAACGCTTCCATAGGCTCCCTTTGACATTTTGTCAAAATTGGAGTACATTATACTTACCTGATACGGAAATTGATAGAATGTCATTACCAGTTGTAATAGCGGTTTTAGTGGCGGGGTTTTCTATATACCTGCTTTTTTCTCTCAAGGACAAGAAAAGGTCGGAGTGGGTACAGTTCTTTGCCAAAGGCAAGGACGAGGGATTTTCCGTAAAGGAAATTGAGCTTCTGCACAAGCTGGCGGTAAAATCGGAGCTGGAAGAGCCCACGACACTTTTCTTTTCCATTGACCAGTTCGATTCGTGTATAAAAGCGCTCGTGAGGAATATGCGTACCTCGGGAACGGAAAACAACAAGGAGGAGCATGATTTCCTCTCCAAGCTGTACGATTACCGGAAAAAGATTGAAATGGAAAAGCCCACGAACAAGCACGGCATTGTTAATTCCAGGCAGATAACCGAAGGCCAGCAATTGCGGGTTATGCTCAAGGATTGGGGGGTCTTCAGGGCGCAGATAGTAAAAAACAACGCGCAGCACATGGTTATATCCAAGCCGGTGAGCGATAAAATCGAGCTGCCGGGGAGTTTTTCCTGGCAGGGGGAGAAGCTTTCGATTTACTTCTGGCGCAATGAAGATGCCGGTTATACTTTTAGTTCGATAGTACAGGATGAAATTTATTCCAAGGGGCTCGCTTCCCTAAGGATTTCCCACGCGGAATCCCTTGCCAGAACCCAGAAGCGAAAATCCATCCGGGTCAGGGTGCATAAGCCCGCCTTCCTGTACCCGATAATGAACGAAGACGAGGCGTCAAAGCCGGAGGAAGTACCGGGCCTAAAGTGCTTTTTAGAGGATATTTCGGATACCGGCTGCGCCGTTTCCGTGGGCGGGAAGGCGACGACCAATATGCGGCTTAAGGTTCAGTTCGTGCTGAACAATTTCGTGCTTTGCATGAGCGGTACTGTTCGTTCGCTTCAATACAAGGAAGATCAGAAAAAATCGCTGGTTCATATTGAATCGGATCCGCTTCCGATAGAGGTAAGGAATCAGATACTTGGCGAAATATTCGGAATGTCGGATGATGATGAAGATCTTCCTTTCACGATGCTGGGAGAAGAAGCCGATGAACTTTTGACGGGGTTTGAACCCCAGCAAAAAGCCGAGAAGAAGGATGTTCTGAATCTTCTTGATGGCGATGGCGAAAGCGGGGATTCTCCCGACGCGCTCACCGGGTTTTAATGGAAGATATGGCAATTGATAGATAACGATATCCCCAAACCGGTTCAAATTGAGGGTGGGATAAAACTTCCTGCGCCTCCGGTTTATGCAGCGATTGGCATGGCGGTCTCTTATTACTTTTATCCCCTCTTAATTTCAGCCGGGCAGATCTTTACGCTGCTTCCGCTTTTCCTTTTGTTGGTTGCCGTTTGTTTTCTGCGTGTTCTCCGTTATTTTCCGGGACCCCAACCTGAAACCGTTTATAAAGCCGGGATCATCGTTACGGCGGCGGCAGTGGGGTTTTCTTTGGGTATCGCCGCGAGGGGCAATTTCAGAAGCGGCATTGATCTGGGTGTTCAGGCGGAAAGGGTAACGGCGGTTTCGGGGTTATTGCTGGAAGACCCCAGGACTTTGCGCGGCGGCTCGGGCCTTGGGGTTCTGAAACTTGACTCGGTAACCGCCCGTGGCGGATTGCGCGCGACGGCGGACGGAAACCTTACCGTTTTTTTCCCGTCAGCTGTCATTCCCCGTTTGAAGGAATTCGGCAGGGGCTGTGAAATTTATGCCGATGGCGTCTACTATGAGGGCGGGTGGGGGCCCACGTTCAGGGCAAGCTCGGTTCATGTCGTTAAACCCGCGCCGCCTCTAGAACAGTTTCGCACATCGCTCCGCATGAAGCTGCTCGATAAATTCCAGAACCGCGAAGGCGCCGGGGAAATTGTCTGGGGCGATCTCGCCTCCACCCTGCTTTTGGGCGTCCGTGACGATCTTGATGTCGACCTTTCCGAGGGGTTCAGGAATTCCGGCTGTTCGCATATTTTGGCGCTTTCGGGCATGCACCTGGCGATACTCTCCGGAGTCCTCGTTTTTCTCGTCAAGCGGCCCCTGGGCATACGCTGGGCTTCACTGTTAGGCGCTATCTTCATCGTGTTCTATGTCTTTGTCGCCGGTTCACAGCCTTCCCTTGTGCGCGCCGCCATAATGTACCTGGTGGGGGCGTTCGCGCTATGGGGCTTCCTGAAGACAAACGCGCTTTCGCTTTTGGGTATGGCATTTATCGTGCAGCTCATTTTTCAAAGCCAAACCGGCCTTTCCATCTCGTTTATCCTGTCCTATCTCGCCCTTTTCGGCATACTCACCCTGGGTGAAAAAATACGCTCCCTGTTCCGGGGAAGGCTGCCCGATGCCCTTTCCGGGGTTTTGTCCGCTTCCCTCGGCGCCTTCGTTGTCACAAGCCCGGTGGTGGCGCTCTATTTCGATTCCCTAAGGCCGATTGGAATTTTGGCGGGGCTCGTCCTTGCCCCCATTTCCGCGCTTTTCATGGTTCTGTCGCTTGCGGCGCTGGCAGCCAGTTTCTTGCCCCTTCCCCTGTGGGATCTCCTGGACTTCGTGCTTACATGGATTTACCGGTTCCTTGAATACCTTGTTTCTTTGGCGGGACGGGCTCCCGGATTGCCTCTATCAGGGCCGGCGCCGGTTCTGATTGTTACCATCGTTTTATGGGTTCTCGTCCTGTTCATTCAAAAACGTGACGAGGCGTACAGGAACAGCGTTGCCTCCTTTGAATAGCTCCAGTCCAGTTAACTCCATTCCGCCTAACTACAATTCAGGCCGGGAACTCCGTGCCTTCCTTGTTGAACGGGGTCTCGGTATGCGAAAGAGGTTCGGCCAGAATTTCCTCGTAAACCCCCGCGTCCGCTCCGGCTTGTTAGACGCCATGGAACTGCGCGGGGGAGAGGAAGTCTGGGAAATAGGCCCTGGGCTTGGGGCGATGACAAGAGGCCTTCTGGAAAGGGGCGCGCGGGTAACGGCCTTTGAGATCGATCCCGCGTTCGCCGCTATCCTCAAAGAATTTTTTGCCGGGGAAGCCGGCGAAAAGTTTCGCCTGATTGAGGGGGACGCGCTGAAAACCTGGCGCATGGCCCCGCCGGCTGAGGAAACCCTTCTTTTCGGGAACCTGCCCTACAATGCCGCCGCCGCCCTCCTCGCGGATTTCATCGAGAACGGGCGCTTCTTTAAACGTATGGTGGTAACCGTGCAGAAGGAAGTCGCATTGCGTATGGCGGCTAAACCGGGCTCCCCCGATTATTCGTCGTTTTCGGTTTTGTGTTCGTCGGTCTACAGGGTCAGCCCCCTCTTCGTGATAAAGGGCTCCTCGTTTTATCCTGCACCAAGGGTCGATTCGCAGGGGGTGCGCTTCGACCTTCTCCCCCGCCAAGAACTGCCGAGGCTTTTTTACCCGCTTGTGCGCGGCCTTTTTTCCTGGAGGCGAAAGGCGATACGAAACACTTTATCGGCCTTCGCGGCTTCGGTTATACTAAAGCAGGTTTCGCCTGATGGGGCTTCTTCTGCGGCGAGGGAAGCCGCCGCGGAAGCCCTGAACCGCGCGAATATTTCCGGCGACAGGCGCCCCGAAACCCTGGACAGGGACGAGTTTGCCGCCCTCGCGGCTTTTTTGGAGGAGGTTGTTTTTAATGAATGACATCGCCGCGAGGCTCCAGTCGCTTGAGGAAAGAATAGAAGCCGCCTGCCTCCGCTCAGGCCGGAAGCGAAGCGAAATACAGGTGATGGCGGTGACCAAATTCCACCCGCTTGAAAGCGTTGAGGCCGCCTATAACGCGGGGATAAGGCTCTTCGGGGAAAGCCGGGTCAAGGAAGGGACGGAGAAATTTACCGGGTTTTGGGAGAGGTATCCCCGCAACGGAAGCGTCGCCCTTCACCTCATCGGCTCCCTCCAGCGGAACAAGGCAAAAACTGCGGCGGCTTTCTTTGACTGCGTCCAGTCCGTGGACAGGGATTCCCTCGTGGACGAGCTTGGGAACTTGACTACCGGGAGAGAATACCCTTTAATGGTTATGTTGGAGTACCATACCGGGGAAGAAAGCAAGGCGGGTTTCCCGGACATGGACAGCCTCTTCAGGGCCGCCGAAAGGACGCTTTCATTTCCCGGCCTGCGTCCGGTGGGCCTTATGACAATGGCCCCTTTCACCGGCGACGAGGTGGCGGTACGCGCCTCGTTCAGGAATTTGATGGCCGCGAGGGCTGAACTGGAAAAGCGTTTTCCGGGGTACTGGTCCTGCCTCTCAATGGGCATGACCGGTGATTTTGAGATTGCGATTGAGGAAGGTTCCACCATACTACGTATCGGAACCGCCATATTTGGGGAGCGTGGTACATGAGAAGATTTAGGGCCCTTTTGTTTTTAGGCATTCTCTTTTGTTTTGTTTCCTCTTTCGCCCTGTACGCGCAGTCTGCAAGTACCCAGTTCGATATGACAGGCTTTCCCCTGTGGGCAAAAGACCTTCGCAGGGGGGAAATCGTCGCCTTCGGTTCTTTTCCCTTCGCGTATTTTTTTGCCACTTTTGGGTTTGACACTTACCGATTTTTCAACAACGGTTTTAATACTAGTTACGCGCCATGGCCGTTTACCTCGTCTGCGGCAATCGAACAGACCCAGGATGAAAAGATCATTACCCTGAGCATTGCGGCGGGAGCGGCAATAGTAATCGCCCTCGTCGATTACGCCATCGTGCGCTACAAGAGAAGCAAGGAGCAGGGGGAGATGAGGAACCTTCCCGACGGGACGCCGATAATTATCCGCCGGCCCCTCTATGGAGATGAAGACGATGCATCCTCCGGGGGGGACTGAAGAAGCGGATGCCGTCCTTTTCCTGCGTGGTGGAAAATTCCATACCGGCGGATCTAAGGCTTGATCGTTACATAGCCGAGTACTTGAGCCTCCTTTCACGTTCACAGATAAAGGCGCGAAAACTCACCGCCCTTCTCGACGGCAATCCCGTAAAGCTCTCAAGGGCCTTGAGGGGAGGGGAGTGTCTGGAACTGGCATGGACAGAGGCGGAGAGCCCGTTCCTCATTCCGCAGAACCTTCCGTTAGACGTTATTTACGAGGATTCAAGGGTGATCGTGGTAAATAAGGCACAGGGGATGGTTGTACATCCTGGCGCAGGGAACAAACAGGGCACACTCGCGAACGCCCTCCTTTACCGAAGGCTTGCGAATAACGGTGCGTTATTATTGAACGATATTTCATTCAATAATAAGCTGGAAACCGCCCTTAGGCCCGGTATAGTGCACCGCCTGGACAAGGACACCTCAGGCGTAATAATCGCCGCCTGGGACGATGACGCGCTGGCCTTTCTCGCGGATCAGTTCAGGGCAAGGAAGGTACGCAAGAGCTACGCCGCCATCGTGCAGGGCTGCCCTAAAGATAAACAAGGTTTCATCGACAGGAGGATAGCCCGTTCGCGGAAGGACAGGAAAACCTTTACTGTCTCGGACACCGAAGGCAGGGCGAGCCTCACGCATTATCGTGTTGTCCGTTCCTACGGAAATTATTCCCTGCTCTTGCTCAGGCCCAAAACCGGAAGGACCCACCAGATACGGGTTCACCTGAAATACCTGGGGTATCCCATCCTGGGGGACTCGATTTACGGCAGGGCGGATCCCCGGTTCCCGTCCGCGACCCTCATGCTCCACGCGAAGAGCCTCTCGCTGGTTCTGCCAGGGCGTGAAGTCCTCCAGACGTTCAGGACAGCGTTGCCGGGGCGGTTTCGGGAGGCGATACGGGGTTTGTGGTAGCAAAATAAAGGATTTTGCTTGACAGAAAATAAAAAAGGATTTATGGTTTTACTACTATGATAAAAACATAGTGGAGGCAAAACTAGAGTATTGCACGCAGGTGCACACCAGTAGGCGGGAGTGATCTGCCTAATACTTTAGTTTAAGGAGTCCACTATGAAAAGATCCCCGTTAACAGAAGATACCATTCTGGTGTCATGTCGGCTGACTTTAAAAGAACAACAACAGATTAGAGACCTCAACAAAAAAAACAAGTCTCTAGAGAAAGATGCGGAAGAAAAACCGGAAACCCAGGCGCAAATGATCCGTTCCCTTCAGGGCGTCTTTTGCAAAGGACGCTACCGTTCATGGATCTGCTCCGGGGGGAAAAAAGTAATTTAAACCACCTTACAGCCGCCTCGAACTAGCTGTGTATGGACTCTTCCCCTGGCTGCTTCACGGCGGTCAGGGATGGGGGCTATTCTGTAAGTTGATTTTTTTTGCTAATCTTTTCTATGCCCCTCCTTATTTTAACCGACATTTTCGTTCCTCAGCTCCTCACCGCCGAAAAAGATCTCCTGCTCGTCTACAAGCCTCCCCGTATGCACTCTGCCCCGGAGTCCCGTTCCAGCGGGGGAGAAACAATCCTTGATTGGTGCGTTGCGAAATTCCCCGAAGTCGCGCTTCTTACAGGCAGGAAGGCGGGGGAGGGCGGGCTTCTGCACAGGCTTGATTACGAGACCCAGGGGCTCATGCTTCTCGCGAGAAGCCGGCAGGGGATGGAAGCGCTTCTTGGGCAGCAGAGAGAGGGGACGATAATCAAAGAGTACAGTGCCCTTGTGGCTAAAAGCGAAATTCCGCTTCCCGGCTTCCCGAAGGAAACACCGGATTTCCTTCAGGGGAGTAACGGAGAACCATTAATAATAAAAAGCGCTTTCAGGCCCTTTGGTCCTGGAAGAAAAGCGGTGCGCCCGGTTTTGCCCGGAGGCGATAAGGCGCTATACTCAACAGAGATTCTCGAAAACCGCCCCTTTCCCTGTGCTGACATTCCGCAATGTTTTTCCCTTAAGCTCAAGATATGCAGAGGATTCCGCCACCAGATTCGCTGTCACCTTGCCTGGCTGGGGCTGCCGATTCTCAACGACCGCCTCTACGGCGGCCTTTCCTTTGGTAAGGGTTTGCTTGCCTTGAGGGCGACTTCGATTGCGTTTAACGATCCTTCCTCGGGTGAGGAAAGGAGCTATTCGATTCCCGCCCTGAATAGTGGATCAATTTGAATCAAATATAAAATGAGAGCTTGTGGATGAATCGGTGATATTCTATAATGCTTTACAGGAGAAAGCCTATATCAAATGAAATGAGAGTTAATAATATCGATGAAAAAAAGCGCTATACATACGCAGATTACCTCGGATGGGAAGGTCCCCAGCGTTATCAGCTCTTTAATGGTGAAGCCTTTCAAATGGCTTCCCCATCGGTGGTGCACCAGGCACTTCTGATGGAATTGGGAACACAATTCGATAACTTTCTTCGTGGCAAGCCATGCCAGGTGTTTGCGGCTCCCCTGGACGTGCGCTTGTTTCCCGAAGAGGACAATTCGGACGATACGGTATTGCAGCCTGATCTGTTGGTGGTCTGCGATAAAGACAAGCTCGGCAAAGGTTCGGTAAACGGCGCCCCGGATCTGGTGGTTGAGATTGTGTCGCCTTCAAATACCCACAGTGAATTATTCCGCAAATTCCAGTTTTACCTTGAAGCTGGAGTAAGGGAGTATTGGGTTATTGACCCGGAAACAAAGAGTGTACAGGTTCATATTTATGATAATGGGCATTATCTCAGCACGGCATATAAAAACAATGCCAGGATTCCGGTGACGGTTTTACCGGGGCTGGAGATTCCGCTTGAGGATCTGTGGGCAAGGGCAGCGGGCCAATAATCACATCTATCCGGTAAACGGTGAATTACGCGGAGAAGTAATCCCTAATTTCCGCCGCGAGATAAAACGAGCCTGTCCCCAGTATTGGAAGATCCCGCTTCAGGGCAAGATCCCTGGAGGCTTTAATCGCTTCTGCCGTATCGGGAATGAAAAGGATTTCCGGTTTCTTTTCCAATTTTAGTTTTTGCCCGGTAAAAGTATCGTAGACTTCTTTCGGGACGCTTTTTTTGAAAGTCCCCGGTGTGGTGATGATTATCTCCGAGAAAAAGGGACAGCAGAGTTCCGCCATGGAGAGGACGTCCTTGCCCGCGACGCAGCCGAAGATGAGTACCCCGCCGCCGCCGTAAAGCGAAACAAAAGTTTTCACCGCCATGTCTACGCTGCGGCCGGTATGTGCGCCGTCGATGATCACGGGCGGCGTGCAGGAGATGCGCTCGAAGCGGCCGGGAAGGGTAAAGCCCGCAAGGCCTGAGTATATGTGTTCGTTGCGTATACCGGGGAAGGCGGTTTTGATAGCCAGAATGGCAAGGCCCGCGTTCTTTGCCTGGACCTCGCCGGGTATGGGCACGAAGAGGCCGGTTAGGGTTTCGGTTTTTGCATCTTCGCGCACATGGTTTTTTTTCAGAACGAGGGTGAAGCAAGTTCCTTCCCTGTCCATAACGATATTCTGTACTTCAGCATTTTCGGGGAAATAGAACAACGGGCTGTTGCGGCTGACGGCGCGTTCCCTGAATACCTGGAGGGCTTCGCCTGACTGTTCCGCGAGAACAAGGGGTTTTCCGCTCTTGATAATTCCCGCCTTTTCCCCGGCGATGGCGGCGATGGTATTTCCAAGGTATTCCGTGTGTTCCAGTTCTATGAGGGTGATAACCGACACCAGCGGGTCCAGGATATTCGTGGCGTCGAGCCTTCCCCCCATGCCGGTCTCAACCGCCATTGCACTACATCGGGAGCGGCGGGCGCAGAGGAAAAACCAGAGGGTGAAAAGCTCAAAGAAACTCGTATCTTCCCTGAAAGAAGACGGGAAGCCCTCAATAAGCTCTTTCAGTTCATTTCCCGCCTGTATATAAATTTCCTCTTCAAAAAAACCGCCCCCGGTTGAAATCCTTTCCCTGAAATCGCTTACATGGGGTGAAGCGTAACGGGCGGTTTTTGTCCCCGAAGCCTGGAGGATTGCCGCTATCATTCCCGTGACGGAACCTTTCCCCTTCGATCCCGCCACATGAAAGGAAGGCGCGCATCTTTCGGGATGCCCCGCCGCTTCCGCGAGCTGCCTCACGCGATCCAGTTTGAACTCGCGCCGGTTCTTTACCTTTTCAAAATTGATGAAAGTCGATATCCATTCATAGACACCGCTTGAGCCTGTAAAAGGTGTTGAAGTAAGCATGTATTTCTTATATACCATTTATATGGATTCCGTAAGTAGCGTCTATTTTATCGGCATAAAGGGTACGGGTATGTCC
>JGI24698J34947_10001537_pt1 | contig 12196 bp, 6 predicted proteins | sample TergutMp193P3_FD_34947 | JGI IMG/M metagenome (IMG submission 34947)
CAATAAAAAACATTTCATCCGGAGAATTGAGACTTGACTGCCTTGACGGGCTGCCCATGCTGCACCCTGCCGGTACGAGAAACTGGATGCTCAAAAACATGTCCCGCCTTGCGGAAGGCTGGTTTGCCGGAGTCAACTTTACGCCTAACGGCATACCGTATTATAAACTGCCCGTGGAAGCCCTTGATCGGCCGGAAATTGTCCCCCTGCATGAGACGCATTTTTACTGCGGCGCTGTAAAAGGAAACATGTCTTCGCCCTTATACTGTATTGATCCGGACACGGTCTTTGGCGAACAGATGGATTTTGCCTACCCGGCGGAATTCCTGAAACAAGGCTCGCCTTTTAAGGTAAGCGCGAAATTCACGGGCAAGAACAAAACCCCCTCAAGTTTTGGTTATTTCCAGGTCAGCCTGCCGCCGGGAAAAGAGGCGGTGTACTATTCAATGGTTGGACATTGCGGTAATTACAAAAATGTTGATGGCGCAGCGTCCCTGCTTCGACAAAACGGTTTTTTCGAAGCAAAGGAAAAAGAAAACGAAGAGCTGCTCGACAGCATCGCTTCCTGCGCGTACACGGAATCCGCATACAGGCAGTTTGACAATTACTGCGCGCAAAATTTCATTGACAATGCCCTGCGGGGCGGCTTTCCTGTCACCATCAGGGAAAACACCGCATATTACGCGTATTCGCGGGTCCACGGGGACATGGAACGGGAGTACAACAACTTTGTCGTGATGGATGAGTATTTTTCACAGGGAAACGGCAACTACCGCGATATAAACCAAAACAGGCGCAGCGACATTTTCTTCAATAAAAACGTCGGCGATGAGAACATACATTTCTTCATGAACCTGATTCAGAGCGACGGCTTCAATCCGCTGAAAGTCCTCGGGGTACGTTTTGCTTTTGAGACCGAAGTGAAAAGGCGGCATTTTCTTGATGATTTTTCGCGTAACGTTCAACATGCGCTGCAATCCGGTTTTGACGAAAAACTCCATGCGTTTACAAACGAACCGTTGACAATAGGCGGCCTTTTTAATTTTATCGAAGACAATGGACTCGTCCTTTACGATAGGCAAACCCTGCTTTCCTCGCTTCTTTCGAACACGAGAAAGACGGGCATCGCCGAACATGGCGAAGGCTATTGGTCGGATCATTGGCATTACAACACCGACTTAATCGAAAACTATCTTGCCGTCTACCCCGAAAGATTCAGGCAGCTCTTCCTTGACCGGCGTGATTATGTTTTTTATGACGACTGTTATTTTGTGCAGCCGCGCAGGATTAAGCACGTCCTGTTCCGGGGTTTACCGCGCCAAATCAGCGCCCTGCGTTATGATCCAGAAAAGGCCGCGCTTATTTCAGCGCGCAAAGAAAATCCAAACGCGGTGCGGGTAAATTACGGGACTGGCGATGTGTATTACACAAACCTTTTGGGGAAATTCCTGTGCCTCATCGCCAATAAATACGCTTCCCTTGATCCTGATTGTCTTGGCATTGAAATGGATGCAGGGAAACCCAATTGGTGCGACGCGCTTAACGGGCTTCCCGGCTTATTCGGCTCTTCAAGCGCGGAAACCCTGGAACTTTTGCGGCTGGTTTCATTTTTGAAAAACGGCCTGCAGGAAATTTCCCTGGATATAATCGTCCCTCTTGCGGAGGAGGTTTCCGCCTTTCTTGATGAATTGACACATATCACCAAAACCGCCTCAGATACTTTTGAGTTCTGGGACAAGACACATACGGCAAAAGAAAATTTCCGCGAAAAGACTTATCCTGGATTTTCCGGCGCGGAAGAAAACCCCACGATACAGGGCATTCGCCAGACCCTTTCAGTCTTTGAGAAAAAACTGCTGGAGAGCAGGGCAAAACTTGAAGCTCTTTCCATTGACGGCATTATTCCGACGAATTTCGGGTTTATCCCGGAATCGTACAGGATCGATGAAAAAGCGGAAAATCCCGGCGCAAGATCATTGACGCAGGGTGTTTCCGTGAATAATGAACAGGAAGCTGCCGCGCTGAAGGTAGTCGGAGAAGAAAAAAGTCTGCCGATACTAATTCAATCATTCAGGCGGAAAGACCTGCCGCTCTTTCTTGAAGGGCCGGTTCATTACTTAAGGCTCTGCCCGGGGCAGGACGTGGCGCGGGAGTTCCACCACAAAATGCTTCTGAGCCCCCTTTTCGATCAAAAATTGAAGATGTTTAAGATAAACGCGCCCCTTGCCAACGCAGGACAGGACATCGGCAGGATCACCGTCTTTACGCCGGGCTGGCTTGAAAACGAATCGATCTGGCTTCACATGGAATACAAGTACCTGCTTGAACTGCTCCGTAACGATCTTGCCGCGGAATTTTTTGACATCGCAAAAACGACGTTGATTCCGTTTCTTGATCCTTCCATGTACGGACGCAGTATCTTTGAAAATTCCTCGTTTTTGGCAAGTTCCGCGCATCCGGAGGATGATATACACGGCAGGGGTTTTGTCGCGCGCCTTTCAGGTGCGACGGCGGAGTTTATCTCGATGTGGATCGCGATTACTTCCGGCTGGAAGCCCTTTTCCCTGACTGATGGCGGGCTTTGCTTTGCCTTGCGGCCTTGCCTGAGCGCCGACTTTTTCACGGAATCCAATACGTTTACCTTCAATTTTATGGGCGGCTGCACCGTTGTCTACCATAACGATTTACGAAAAGATACTTTCGGTCCGCAGGGAGCATCGGTTCAGTCATATCGCCTAACGTTTATTGACGGTACTGTGAAAGAAGCCGCCGGATCATCTGTGCAGGGGGAAAATGCCCATGCTATCCGCGATGGAAAAGTGAAGAGGATGGATGTCAGTCTCTAAATAGTCATGTATTAAATATAATGGTTTGAATTCCCCTTGGAGGGCACCTTAGCGCCGCAATTCCGCTGCCTGCAAGTTCGTACATCAAATCGGCCTCGGTTCGGTTCATGACAACAAGGGCAAAAGAACCGTCAGCATTTTTGAAGGCGCAGCACTCCATCATATTGCCCATCCGCCCGTCGACAGTGGCCGGGGTCATATACGAATCGACTGAAAAGCCAACACGCCGCGCCTCTGGCCGGATAAAGCGGCTGAAATGCCCGATATAGTAATATGAGCTTTGATAGTGGAGGTCACCGTTATTGGTGTCGGCAAGGATCGGCGCGTCGCATACATTCCCGACATGGTTGGGACCGCCGCTCATATCAAGGACGATGTTCCAGTCAATCCAGGCGGTGCATCCGTTGTTGAGATCGTTGATTATGTTATGGCCGTAACGCTCGCCGGAGAACCACGCCCCGGGCCTGGGGCCGCCTTCAATACAGCCCTCGGTAAAAACCAGCGACTTGCCGGGGTAGGCTTGGGCGACTTTCGCGACATTTTCGTATTGATCGCCTGAATACCAGTGAAAAGCCGCCCCGTCGATGTACCTGTCAGCGCCGGCCACCGACATGGACTGTGAAAAACGCTCCCACAGTAAATCGCGGTTATGATCCCAAACGAATATTTTTATCTTTTCCCCCCCGGCGCCAACGTAGTTTTCCAGCGCGGGCCCAAGGTGCAATGCGGCGAATTCCCCCTCTTCCAGGGCAGTGTACAGGCATGAATCCCATACCTGTTTTGCCGCCGGTTCGTTCTGTACGGAAACCGCCCAGGTGTCTATGCCGCGTTTTTTCAGTTCGTCGATAAAACGCACAAAATAGGCGGCCCAGAGCGGGTAATATTTTTTCAATAACTTGCCGCCGTTATTCATGTCGGCGTTGTCCTTCATCCACGCCGGCGGCGACCACGGTGAAACTAGAAGTTTCAAATTTTTGTCAGCGCAATCATGCGCCTGTTGGACAAGCGGCGTGATGTATTTATCGGTGCGTTCCATGGAAAAGGATCCCAGAAGCTCATCCTGCTTTTCAACACAGGCCCAGTTTTCAAGCGAAAAATCGCAACTGTTAAGATGGGTTCTGGCAAAGGCGTACCCATTCCCCGTTTTCGAAGAGAAATACGCTTCCACTGCTTCTTTGCGTTTTTCCGCCGGCATCAGCGAAAGCACATAACCCGATGACTCGGTTAATGCGCCGCCAAAGCCTTCAAAGCGCTGAAACGTATGCGACATATCCAGGCGGATTGTGCAGGCAAGGTGTTTTTTATTTGCCTGTATCCGATTCTCGGGCTGAAGCTCCAGAAGGAGGTTATTGGTATCTTTCGCTGTCTCAAATATTTTTTTTATATTCATATTATGAAGTTTAACAACGAAAAAATAATTTGACAACTCATTATAAAGCCTTTATTATTACACTAATCTAATTATGACAGGAGGATATATTATGTTTCAACCTAAAAGGTTAGCGTTGGTTTTATTGCTCTTTATGACCATAGGTTTCATCTTTGCGGCCCCGGCAAGGGATGCAGGGGGGGTCAGGGAAGTGGTGGTTTATTCCAGCGTGGACGAGGTAAACGCGAAAAAAATACTTGACGCCTTTACCGCCGACACGGGTACAAGGGTGAACTTTGTGTTCCTTTCTACCGGCCCTGCCATGGCCAGGATTGAAGCGGAACAGAACAATCCCCAGGCGGATGTGTGGATGGGGGCTCCTGCGGAGAACCACATGCTCGCAAAAGACAGGGGCCTTTCGATCCCGTATACGGGCGGCAATTTCAGCAGCATACAGGCGGCCTTCAAGGACCCGCAGGGCTACTGGCGCAGTTTTTACATGAACCCAATGGCCTTTGCGGTGAATACCGAGCAGCTCAGGCGTATCAACGCGCCCAAACCCACGTCATGGCAGGATCTCCTCAACCCCGTGTACAGGGGACTCATCCAAATGCCCAGCCCCCAGTCTTCGGGAACGGCATATAACATGGTGGCAAGCCTCGTGGCCCTCTGGGGTGAGGAAAGGGCATACCAGTACATGAAGAGCCTTAATCCCAGTATCCAGACCTATACCTCTTCCGGCACCGGCCCCTCCCAGGCTGTTTCCACCGGGACCTGCGCCATCGGCATTCAGTTTACCCCGGCGTTTTTCGAAGCCATAGACAAGGGCTTCCCGCTGGAGGTGGTCTATCCCTCGGAAGGGGTCTGGTTTGAGAACCCTGCGGTCTCGATCCTGAAAGGGGCGAAGAACGTGGAAGCGGCACAGGCCCTGGTTAATTGGCTTACATCCGAGCGGGGACAGAACACCCTGACTGACGCCACTACTTTCTTCTATCCCATCACTGCCGGCGCGAGGCTTGGCAAGGGGATGCCGGCTTTTGAAACCCTCAAGACCATCGAGGTGGATCCCCTCTGGGCGGCCGCGGAAAAAGATCGGCTTGTAAGGCGTTGGCAGGACGAAGTCCTTCCGGCCAGGTAAATGCGATACGGCGCTGAATTCCGAATTCGGCGCCGGTTTTTTTGAGGCCGCGGAGAATGCAAAGTATCTTTAAGAAAACCTGGAGGGAGCTAAAGGCCATCTCAGGCGATCCGCTTTTATTGATTATCATTACCCTTATTTTTGCTTCCCTGGCGGTGTTCATCGTGTATCCCCTTGCAAAGGTGATTATTGTAAGCTTTCAGACCAGGATTGGGGGAAAGCTCACACTGGATGTTTTCAAAGAGGTATTTGCTTCCCGCTATCTTGCCCGGGCGTTTTGGAACAGCATCCTGATGGGGGTCCTTACTGCGGTGGCGGGCTGTATTCTGGGGTTTCTCTTTGCATTCGCCATTGCCAGAACGGACATGCCCTTAAAAAAGATCTTCCATGTGATTGCCATAATCCCGGTGGTTTCCCCGCCTTTTATCGGCGCCATGGCGATTATCATGCTGTTCGGAAACAACGGCCTTGTGACCTATTCGCTTTTGGGGATAATGAATTACCCCATTTACGGGTTCAGGGGGCTTCTGATAGCCCAGGTGATCACCTTCTTCCCGGTGGCCTATATCACCCTCAGGGGCGTCATTGAATCCATCAGCCCGACCCTGGAAGACGCCGCACTGGATCTTGGCGGGTCAAGGTGGAAGGTCTTCAGGAAAGTGACATTGCCCCTAACGGCGCCGGGAATAGCCAGCGCCATGCTGGTCCTCTTTATCGAGACCATGGCGGACTTTGGGAATCCGCTAATACTTGCGGGAAGCCAGTTCCCAATCCTCTCTGTCCAGGCTTACCTGGAAATTACCGGGATGTACAACCTCCCAAGGGGATCCGCTATCGCGTTTTTGCTTCTGGCGCCTTCAATCACCGCCTATTTTCTGCAGAAGTACTGGGTTTCCCGCAAGCAGTACGTGACTGTCACCGGGAAGCCCACGGATTCAACCCTAAAATCGGTAAGCCCCTTTGCCAAATGGGTACTCTTCGGTTTTTGCCTTTTGATAGCCGCCTTTATTCTTCTCATTTACGTTACTATCGTCTGGGGGGCCTTCGCCAGGGTTTGGGGCTTTGACAACAGCCCGACCATCGCGCATTTTAGGTATGTATTCGGCGTGGGATTCGAGGCGATAAAGGACACCCTTGTAATCGCGGGACTTTCGACCCCCCTCGCCGGTATCCTCGGCATGATCATCGCGTTTCTTGTCGTGCGCAAGAGCTTCCCGGGAAAGAAGATCATGGAATTCAGCTCCATGCTCAGTTTTGCCGTGCCGGGGACAGTCATCGGAATCGGCTACATCCTTGCGTTTAACCAGCGCCCCCTGCTCTTAACCGGCACCCTGATGATTCTTCTCCTCAATTTCATCTATCGGTATATTCCCGTTGGCATTCAGTCCGGGGTGGCCATCCTTCAGGGAGTGGACCCGTCCATTGAAGAAGCGGCCATAGACCTTGGTGCGGATTCACGAAAAACCTTCCTGAAGATAACACTGCCCCTTATGATACCGGCCTTCTTTTCAGGGCTGATATTTTCATTTGTCCGGGCCATGACAGCCATAAGCGCCGCAATATTCCTGGTGAGTTCCCGCTGGAACCTGATGACAGTGCAGATAATGAGCCAGGTTGATTCGGGACGGCTTGGCGCGGCGGCGGCTTTTAGCCTGATTCTGGTCCTCTTGATTCTGATAGCCATGTTTATTATCAGGACGATTTTGGTTATCCTCTACGGGAAGGCCGGCGGCAAAATGCTGAAAATTTAACGGAAGTGAAATATGGGTGTTAAGCTTGCAAATGTAACAAAGATTTTCACGGATCAATCCAATCCGAACAAAAAAGTGATGGCTGTTAACGATGTTTCCCTTGATGTTAACGACGGGGAACTTGTTTCCTTCCTGGGGCCTTCCGGCTGCGGCAAGACCACTACCCTCAGGATCATTTCGGGATTTGAATATCCCACCACAGGCGAGGTGTGGATAGCGGGGAAGATGGTAAACGATATTCCACCCAACAGGCGGGATACTTCCATGGTATTTCAGAGCTACGCCATTTTCCCCCACCTTTCGGTTGCGCAGAACGTCGGGTTCGGCCTGGAACTCAAAGGCAGGGCAAAAGGCGAGATAAAACAGGAAGTGGACAGGATCATGGATCTTATGAACCTGAACGACCTGGGCCGGCGCAGGCCGGATCAGCTTTCGGGCGGGCAGCAGCAGCGGGTGGCCCTTGCACGGGCCATAATCAACAAGCCAAGCGTTCTTCTTTTTGACGAGCCCCTTTCCAACCTGGACGCGAAACTGCGGGAGCAGATGCGCCTGGAGATACGGCGCATTCAGCAGTCTTTTAACATTACCAGCATCTATGTTACCCACGATCAGGCGGAGGCCATGACCGTGTCGGATCGAATCGTTGTTATGGATGAAGGCAACATAATGCAGACGGGGACCCCATTTGAGATATATTCGCGTCCGGCAAACAGTTTCGTGGCGGACTTCATAGGCAGGGTAAATTTCTTTACGGGCAAGGTGGTTTCCCCGGCTGCGCCAGGCGGATCCCCAGGCGTCGATGTGGAAATTGAATTCGCGGGAGGCGGCCGAAAGACATTTACCGGCAGGAGCGGCCCGTTTAAAAACGGCCAGGAAATAACCGTGACGGTACGCCCGGAATCCCTCCGTTTAAAAGCCGGCTCTGAAGGCATTTTCGCAGGCGCCGTTACAAAGAGCATCTATCTGGGGCAGCTGGTGGAGTATGAAATCGACTGCGGCGGAAGCAAACCCGTTTTGGCGGTCACTTATGATCCCGCCGATCAGGGCTTCTTTAAAACAGGCGACAAGGTCGGCATTGATTTTTCAGCTCCGGCCTCACATATATTGCCATAAACGATGATATTATCGTGATGCAGTAGTGATCCATGATAAAAAGTCTTTTTTTGTAATATATCGTGTAACAACGCCGCGTATATTGCCATTATATTCCTTGTCTTTGATTTTTTCATAAATACTTCCACCGGAGTCCCTTAAGCTAAATAAACAATCCGAGATTAAAGCTTTTTCACCGTTATAAATTGTCCATTGTCCCGCTGACTTGCCAACCCTGCTTATTAAAATATCCCCGGATTCAGTAAAAACCGGATTTTTGGGGTTTTCCATAATATATCTAATGGACGGAGACCAATTATTGTTCCGTTTTGCTGTATGTAGAACAATAAAGCCTTCTGTACAGAACATTTGACTGGAAATATTTCCCCGCCTTATGTCAATTTTTGATATATTTTTGCATATGTGATTTAGCCAGTGTCCTTTGCGAATAATTCTTTGATCAATTGTCCTTTCCTGTGAAATGTTTAAATTATCACCTTGTGATATTACTTCATAATATTTTGTAATTTTACGCTGCATTATTTTATTTGAAATAAACAGTGCATAGCTTCTGATTCCTGTTGAACCAAATGTATTATTTGGCAACTTGATTATTTTCTTTACATGATATGCATTTGCCAATAAAATTCTCATTTTGCTGCTTTTTTCCGATTCAACAAATGTACTCGGTAAAATAATTACCAGTAAACCGTCTTTATCTAAAAGATGTAAATTAGCCAGCAACATTTCATTTTCAAGACGCGATGTACGATACCTGGCAAAAATACCGTTATAAAGCATTGAAAATTTTTCGTTGTTGTTTTTGGAAGAAAATGGAGGATTGGCCAATATTAAAGGGTATTTTTGCTTTTGGTTTATGGCATACTCCCGGCCATCCAGGTTAATGCATAATACATTTTTCGCAGTATGAGGAATAATATCAACACCTATAAGGTTAATACCGGTCCACCTTCTTTTTGCGGCATATAATAGATTATAACTGCCACAACAAATGTCTATTGCTGTTTTTGGTTTTTTTTTATCAATAAGACCAACAAGAAGATCTGCCATTCCTGCCGGCGTATAGTATTTTGAATAATTCAATTCAATTCACCTTTTGGAATGTATGATCTTTGTTAAATTGTAAACAATGACATTACCAATGCCTTCTGATCTTCTCAGTGTTTCCACCGCGTAATCATATATTATTCTGGTGTTTTTGTTTTTTGAAGCAAATATTGCACAGCTTACAGAATGGGGTCTTGTTCCCAATGGTATTAATACAGTATTATCCGCAATATTTGATATATCTTCCAAAAGCTGCAAGGCTTCGAATATACTTTCAGCGGAACATTTATGTATAATTGTGTTGGAAGAATAATCTTTTAGAATATTAAGTGAATTCCACATGGATACTTTCATCCAATTGAGATTTATCAGTGGTAATGCAAAAATTGGGTAAATAATTTTTGTATCTTTTATTAATTCGATTATTCTCTGAAACCTTCCGCCTTCAAAGCCAAGAAATACACATACAGACTCTGAAGATTTTTCTATATGGGCAAGTCCGGGAATTGTCATGATACCTTCAAGCTCAGACGTTAAAGTATAGGGAAAAATTTCTTCTGAACCTGTATAACGTAAAGGAGTAACGTAACCGGCAAATATTTTTTTTGGACAAATTTTATTAATCAAAATATTCATTATTGTCATTATTGTTACATGATCCAGGCTTGTTATGTCTATCATGACATTTTTTTGGGAAATACAATTTTCACTCAATATTTCGGGCAAGGCAATTGAAATACCATTCGCCGGGTATTCTTTTCCAATATCCCCATTAATTATCCTGGCATAAAGAATATTCCCTTTTTTTCGATTAAGTATCAAAATGGAAGTTTTTGTATTCCTGAATTGATTGTAAAAAAATATGCGACGATCTTCGTCAGTAAGTTTTCCAATAATAAGCAAATCAACTGAAGATTTTAGATAAGCTGAAATATCAGAAAATGAATACTCTTCTTTTATCACGGTAAATCCTCATCGAAAAATAATTCCGGCTGTGAATTATTTTGATTTTTTATATATCTAAATCTACTATCCAGATATTCCTGTTGGGATTTTCTTGCAATGTCAATATTGCCGCTTAATAATCCTTTTAGTATTTTATTTGAAATCTCAATTTTTCTCTGATCCCTGTAGGAAATATTAAAATATGGGGTATATATTTTATTAAGAAAATAATCTCTCGTTTCATTGGTATATCCCGGTCGTTTTCTTTTTGTGGGTTCCCGGATTTGTAAAACATTCCACATAATTGCGGAGGAAATTATTTTATTTTCTTCTTCTGATGTAGCTAAATCATCTGTTATGAAGTGATTTGGTTCAGGTTCACTTAAATTTGCTTCATCAGAAACATGCAAATAGTTAAATATAGTTCCCAAAGCATGGACAAAAATTTTAAGCTCATTGCCATTTGGTACATAGTCTTTTATGTCACTAATTTTATATTGACTTACATATTTTGCGGCATTTGATTGATCCATTATGTTTATGGTTGAATCCCAGTTAAAATCTGAATTAAGAAATGCATTGTAAAATGACTGTTCACATAATTCAAGAAAATAGCGAATTGTTCCGGATGATAAAGCAATAAAAACATCAAATCCAAAATACAATTTCTGCTTTTTAAAGTTTTTTGCCAGCAGGAATATCGCACCAACCTTCATATTATGAATCCATTCCCTGTAAACATTCGTGTTATTGATGCAGGCTTGATAAAGATCGTCAATGGATGGCTTGTTAACAGTTTTACGTTTTAAAAGATAATAATGAATTATGGAATTTAAGGGAGAAGCATTGTCACATAAAACATCAATAAAATCCAATATTTTTTCATGTGAATATGAATTCATTTCACATTCACTTTTTATTATATCATGAAGTTCAATTAAGTAAGCAGGGATTATTTTCGAATCAATTATTTGCTTGACTTCATCTTCAATGGAATATTCTCCCAAATAGAAATCAATATTATCTTTTGCCATATCTGGTATTTTGCCTTCAGCTTTTCCGTATTGGATTCTTTTTTGGCATATTTGTATAAGGCAATTTATGTAATCAATGGATTCATTATCAATTGAGAACCTTTCAAAATCATGAGGAGCTTCAATGGTTTCAGTTTCAGCGACTATTCTATTTGTTTTCATTCCTTCAAATTTCAGGCCTATATTAAATATTACCGGTGAAGAACTATGCTTTATTGATGTATTAATAATTCTTTGTTGATATTCCTGCAAGGTTTCATATTCGTCAATAAATATTTTATATATATGCGAATGCCCCAATAAATCATTGGTAGAATTGCATAGATCTGCAATAAAACGATGAAGCTTGACAAGTCTAATAACAGGTTTTACTGTATTTCTGTTTATTATATCTTCTATGGAATCAATATAAAAATATGTTTCCTTTATAAAATCATTAAATTGCTTGACAGCAGTCGAAGGGTATATTTTCTTTGAAATGAAGGTAATAAAATCGGAAATTTTATTTTCGCTGAATATTTCTGAATTATCTTTAAATAGAAAAATAAAATCCAAAAATTCCTTTAGCAGGTATATTGACAGGTATGTCTCAAAAATGGATCCCCAATCATTTCTGTCATTCCCACACATTGCGGAAACAAAAGCGGAATCAACACGATAATACATACCAATAAAAGGTTCATCACTGAAACGCAATTCCAAATTGCTTTTTTCATTAATAAATTGCTGGGATTTCTCTCTCCAGGAATTACAGACAAATAACATGGTTTTTCCGCTGCCTCTTCCCCCTTCCAGGACCAATGGCTTTTTTGATTCATCGATTATTTTCGAGATTGGGACATAATACTTCCAGAGGTCTTTCATTTGTTCTGCCCTGTTTTCTTTAAAAGGATTATACATCTGAATTCTTCCTTGGTAAAAGATTCTTCCAATTGTCATTTTTTTGCCAAAAA
>JGI24698J34947_10001538_pt1 | contig 12191 bp, 14 predicted proteins | sample TergutMp193P3_FD_34947 | JGI IMG/M metagenome (IMG submission 34947)
GCCGTTTATGCAAACTGTGAAGTAAACTTAATGTTCTGGGAAATAGGCCGCTATATCAACTCCGTAATCCTGGACTTTAAACGCGCTCCTTATGGAAAGAAGATTTTCTCGACACTGTCGAGAAAATTGACTGAAAGATACGGAAAAAGCTTTCAGGAAGAAAATCTATACCGGATGACTCAATTTGCCGAAGACTTTCCCAAAAAGAAAATTGTGTCGACACTGTCTACACAATTAAATTGCTTAAGTATGGATAAAGACGGTATTATGGTCGCCGAGTATTGAACGGAATTACCGCCGAAAAAGAAACTGGAAGAAAAGATAAGAAAATTGCTTCTTGAGGCGCGTGAGAGGATTGAGGCGAGGAAGTTATTGGAGTAGGTTAGAGGGCAGAAAAAAACCCCACCGCGCCATGTTGGGCATGAACACGATGGGGCTTTGTTGGTGATTTTTCTTATTTAATTATTTATGGAACTAATAAAATCTCTATAAGCAAGCCTGATCCCTTCGTTCAGTCCGGTTTTAGGAGAAAAGCCCAATGCGGCAATCCGTGATATATCCAGCAGTTTCTGGGGCGTGCCGTTGGGTTTTGACGTGTCCCATTCGATACGGCAAGTTCTGTCAGGCATCCCTTCATACACAACGTCTTTGATCCTTTCCGCCAGTTCCTTAATGGTTAAGTCTTTTCCGCTGCCGATGTTTACAAAATCTCCCGCCGGATTTGTCAGATCACGGGCGTTTTTATTTTGCATCAGCATAACCAGAGCTTGCGCAAGGTCGTCGCTGAACAGGAACTCTCTCCGTGGCGAGCCGTCCCCCCAGAGAACTACCTTGTCAGTCCCTGAAACTTTCGCCTCGTGAAACTTGCGGATAAGAGCCGGAAGCACATGAGAACCGTCAGGATCGTAATTGTCACCGGGGCCGTAAAGGTTGGTAGGCATTACGGACAGATAATTTGTCCCATACTGCCGGTTGTAAAACGCGCAGAGTTTTATCACAGCGATCTTGGCAACGGCGTACGCCTCGTTTGTCGGCTCAAGCAAATCCGATAAAAGATACTCTTCCTTCATCGGCTGCGGCGCAAGTTTCGGATAAATACATGATGAGCCAAGATTAATCAGTTTTTTTACTCCATTCTTAAAAGAAGCATGAATCACGTTAAAACCTATCATTGTATTCTGATAAATAAAGTCCGCCGGGTATGCCGAATTGGCCCCTATGCCCCCAACCTTAGCGGCGCCAAGAAAAACATATTCCGGCTTTTCTTTCTCAAAAAAATCATTTACTTTCTGTTGATTGAGAAGGTCCAGTTCCTTATGCGACTTTGTCAGAAGATTTGTGAAACCCGCAGATTGCAGATTTCTCAATATCGCTCCGCCGACCAGCCCGCGATGTCCCGCTACATATATTTTCGCGTCCTTATTCATAATAATTCTCTGTCTTGTATCCGCCGTTTTTCAAATGAAGCTCACGTTTCGCAAGTTCCATGTCATGATTCATCATCATTTTTACAAGCTGCGGCAGTTTGACTTTCGGCTCCCAGCCCAGTTTTTCCTTTGCCTTTGACGGATCGCCTATAAGTAAATCAACTTCCGAGGACCGGAAATATCTTGGGTCTATTTCCACAATAACTTTACCGTCTTTTTGGTTTTTACCTTTTTCCGCGACACCCTTTCCTTCCCACGTCAAGCTTATGCCCGCCTCTTTAAAAGCCATAGTGATAAAGTCTCTGACTGTAGTTGTAACGCCTGTCGCCATTACATAGTCGTCAGGCTCGTTCTGCTGAAGCATAAGCCACATAAGTTCCACATAGTCTCCCGCAAATCCCCAGTCGCGTTTTGCGTCAATGTTGCCCATGTAAAGTTTATCCTGAAGTCCAAGGTTGATACGCGCCGCTGCACGGGTAACTTTTCGCGTGACGAACGTCTCACCTCTAAGGGGGCTTTCGTGGTTAAAGAGGATACCGTTACACGCGTACATTCCGTAACTTTCACGGTAGTTTACGGTTATCCAATACGCGTAAAGTTTCGCGGCGGCGTAAGGGCTGCGCGGATAAAAAGGAGTAGTTTCCTTCTGCGGGATTTCCTGTACTTTGCCGTAAAGCTCCGAAGTGGAAGCCTGATAAAACCGCACCTTCTTTTCCATTTCAAGGATACGGATAGCTTCAAGGAGGCGGAGCGTTCCTATGCCGTCGGCGTCGGCGGTATATTCCGGGACTTCAAAAGAAACCTGCACATGGCTCTGAGCGCCGAGGTTGTAAATCTCGCCCGGCTGCACCTGCTGGATTATACGGATAAGGTTTGAAGTGTCGGTTAAGTCGCCGTAGTGCAGGATAAAACGCTTGTTTTCCACATGCGGGTCCTGGTAGAGATGATCCACCCGCTGTGTGTTAAAGCTGGAAGAGCGGCGTTTTATGCCGTGGACTTCATAGCCTTTCTTGAGCAGGAACTCTGACAGGTACGCGCCGTCCTGTCCTGTGATGCCTGTGATTAGGGCTTTTTGCATGAATAGTTTACTCCCTCAAGGAAATTTTATTTAGACAATTTAATAAGTTGAAAATATTATGAAACAGATTTATCAAATAATTTTTCATATTTTGATGTAATTCTTTCCCATTTATATCGTCTTTCGGCGATCTGTTTCATGCTTTTTCCGATATGATTCAGTTTTTCATTCTCATGATGTACAATAAATGAATATAACTCATCAGCCGTTGACCAATAGAAACACTGGTTTTCAGTAGTGTATTTATTATAAACACAATCATATGCAAATATTGGCAATCCTAAAAACATCGCTTCCACCAATGACGGATTTGTTCCGCCTGCTGAATGACCATGTACATATAAAAATGCGTTTGAACGCAGAAAGTTAATTTTTTCTGGATTATATATAGGATCTAACAGATGGATATTACTAAAGCTGCTATATTTTTGTAAAAGCGATAATCCATAACTGCTATTTTTCCAATTTCCAACGATTACTAAAGATACTTTTGTTTGTCGAGAAAAAGCTTCTAAAACAAGATGTGTATTATTTTCCGGTTCTATTCGGCAAACACTAATCGCATAACTTTTTGATAAGAAATATTCTTGTTTATCCAACATGATCCGCGCCATATTCTATCAATACCGATTCTCGTTTATATGTTTTTTTAATATAATCAACAATGCCTTGATTATCGCAAATTACCGTATCAGAAATTTTAACTGCTGACATTTCAGAAAAACGAAGAATAAACTTTGCAATTATATTCCATTTATCCCTTTTCCATTCAATACCGTCAATATTGGTAATTATTCTACCACGATATATGAGTCTAATAAACGGTAGAAAAAGCGAACCTGAAACACCTAAAATAAGCATGACATCAGAACGCAAAGATAAAAGCATAGATATTAAATCATAGAAGATACTACTCATTCCATTAGCGTTCAAATTGATATACCGTAGTTTTGCGTTAAGATAATTTTTTTGTTTTTCTTGATATAATTTTGCAGAACAAAAAACAGTATATTTTATTTCTTTGGTTTTGTTTTTTACAAGATTTTCAGCTAATGTTTCAAAGCCTCCATATCGCGCCGGAATACCTGCTGTGCCGATGATGGAAATGTTCGTACAATTTCTCCTGAATTATTATTGTTATTTTACTGAAGCTATTACAACAAGTACGTTGGAAAGCGTACTAAAACAAGATAAATCATGAAGATGCAATATCTTTTTCATTTTTCTTAATATTCTTAGTATTTTGGGAGGATTGCCACAAAATAATAATTCCTCTGGATATATTCCTGCTTCAACGCATACTTTAGCAATTGTATAAGGTGTAAACCAATATCGATGATCCGAATTAATATTTTCACGTTTCAAAAAACCATTAAACATTTGTCTAACACCAAAGGCATAAGGAACTGATATAATTATTTTTTCTACATTGTTTTTCAAATTTTCTTTGACCGCTCTTAAGAAAGAGACTGGATCATTAACATGTTCGATAACCTCACCTAATATAGCGTAATCAAATTTTTCGTTTTGTAATTCTTTCGGAATCATTTTTGTAATATCCGCATAATATATATTATATGGATTCATTTTATTTTTAGATACAATATCTGTGTTGCCCCCCATACACTCACCATGTATGGGAATATTGTTGTTTACATATTGTATTGCTTCGGTATCAATATCAATACCTGCAACAAAAGAACAATTTTCAGTTAATAAACCATGTAACCAAGTCTTTTTTTTTACTTTATCCAAAATAAGAGGAATATGATCACAGCAACCTATATGTAAAATTCTTTTATGTTTTGTAATATCTAAAATAAATTCCGATCTGGAAAATAAAGGGTTATTACTTAAACGTAATTTATACCAAATACTAAATTTAGCACCTGATAAATATTCCATATCTTCTTTAGTAAATTTCATGATATCCCCTATATTTTAATTATATATATTTATGATATATCTGAGACATAGCATTAACGGAATTGACAACAGAAAATTGCTCTGCGTCTATAATATTTTGTTTTGAGATAGTTTCTTGAAGAGATTTATCTATGTATAATTGATAAATATACTCATTCATTTCATCACTATTTTCAAGTTGAAATAAAAATCCATTTATCGATGATTTAATGATGTCAACATGACCACGTATTTTTGAACAAACAAGAGGGAGACCACAAGCCATACCTTCAACCAGATTTTGAGGCATACCTTCTTGTTTACTAACAGAAACCAAAACATCAGATAGTGAATATAAATTTTCAACATCGGTTCTATAACCTAAAAAAAATACCTGATTCTCTAATGCTTGTTTTCTGATTAAAGATTTACATTTTTCCATTAAATATCCATTACCTACAAATAATATTTTTAAGCTACTGATTTTTTGTAACAATAATGGTAATTGAATAATGAGAAAACTATGATTTTTTCTTGGAACAAACTGGGCAACATATATCAGAATAAAATCATCATTTTTAAAACCATAATTTTTTCTTAACTCTGCCCTTTTTTCATTATTTATCGATGATTTAAATTTTTGCAGATTTACACCTATACCATTTATTTTAGATACATTGTTGGTAGGAAATTGTCTTTTTGCTAAAGAAAAATCTTCCTCATTTATCGTTACAATGCAGTCTGTATATTGCGCCAAGATTTTCTCAATGTTATAATATATAATCCATGATAACAATGAAGAACCTTTATAAAAATGAAATCCATGTGCTGTATAAATTACAGATGTGCCATTTTTTCTTGCTTTAATCGAACATAATCTTCCAAACACACCGCCGACTGGTGTATGACAATGAATAATTGTATAATTATTTTCCAGTATAATTCTCTTGACATTTCTATAAGCCAATATATTTTTCAAAGATACAGGTTTTCTTGTTATAGCAATGTCATACTGATTATCAACATAATCTTTTATCTCTATTCCGGGAGATATATTATCAACAGTCCAGCCTTGTTCCTTAAACCATTTCATATATGGAACGTTAAATTTTGAAAAACCGGCATGATTTGATATAAATAAAATCCTTTTCATTTTATTTAGTATTTTATTTTATACATACGTTTTGCCATTCCGTCAAAAACTGCTTTAAACAATAACGATAAAGCTTTTTTTTCGACAAAACATATTCCTATACTTTTTATAAACAGATCTTGTGCAAAACGAATTTTTTCAAATAGATTTAGTACATTGATGTAAAATATAATATATATACCATTACGAATCATATAATAGTATCGAACCCTGCTTCGCAAAGCTATTTCTTTATTTCCAATTTTCTTTTTATTATCTCCCATCATGTGTTCTATTGAAACATCAGGTATACAAATAATTTCATATCCCATATTTATTGCACGCCAACACCATTCATTATCAACCCAGTCAATAAATAATTCTTCACGCATATTACCGATTACATTCAGACTTTTTACAGGAATAAATGATCCTGATGAGACCGCATGGGTTACTTTATACGCTTTATGATCATCAGGTACAATATAACTAAATTTTGCAATTGGCAATTTTGTTTTGCATACTTTATTTTTATCATAAAAACGCGGGACGAGCGCTCCTATAATATTTTTATCAGAATATTTTTCATAAAAGGAAATCATTTTTTCAATATAGTTTTCAGGGTAATGTGTATCTTGATCGCTCAAAAGTATAAAGTCCGCGTTTTTTTGTATTGCGAATTCAATTCCCCTGTTTTGGGCGTAGGCAATACCATAATTTTTCCCAAGATTAATTATTATAATGTTTTCAAAATCTTGAAAATCAAATATTGTATTTCCATTATCAATAATAATACATAATGAAACTTGATTGATAATACTATGTACGGTTTCATTTATTTGTTGAATGTTGGGATTATATGTAATAATAATTGACATAACTGTATACATTTTTTAGTATATAATTAAAAGATTCATTTTAAAATAAAATATTTATTATTTTTTATTTTTGGCAGTGTATATGCTAACCATAAAGCAATAAACCCAGTCCTCCCTATTAGTAATGGATTAGTACCAGCAATAAAAAGATAAGATATATAAGAGATTCCTAATGCAAAAATAAAAGGTGAATTAAAACGATTATATTTTAATAACGGTAACATATAAAAAAGCATTATCACAACTGCAGAAAATAATCCAAATAACCTTATTAATTCCAAATACGAAAGTTCCGTTAATGTCACTGCTCGATTAAAACCAGTTGTAAAGAAATAAGCTCCTACACCTTGACCAAATAAAAGATAAGAAATATCATTATTAAATAATTCATTATAGGAATATAAATGTCCTGCTTTTACAGTAATTGATGCATCAATATTAATTAATAATAAATAGGTTCCGATAAGTACTAAACTCCCCGCAACTGTTGCATAGAAAATTGTTTGTAACAATCGTTTTTTTATATAAAATATATAATGCAAATATATAATAAAAACGATTAAAATAGCAGAAAAAGAGTTCGCGCGAGTACCGCTAAAAACAAGACATAAAAATAATAAAAATGAATACAGAATGTTTTTTATTCCTTTATTAATCAAATACTTATACCATGTTAATGCTAATGGAAATACAAGAATAGGCGAAGCCAAATGAAATGCTGTAGTCCTACCCCAAAACAGAAATCCCCTTTCTTTTGGCAATCCCATAAAAACATCATCAAAAACAGTCAAAAGAATTGGTTCAAGTACAGGAAAAGAAGACACCAGGAAAATATAAATAAAGGTAGAACATATAATAAAGACAAATGCAATATTTAAACCAGATATTATATTAATTTTGTTTGGATCAATTAAAAAAATACTTAATATACAAAAATTAAATAAATACATTATTATAGAATTGTTGTCATAATTTATACCGCGAAAATAGACAGTAAGTATACCAAAAAGCAATATTATAAAAAAAACAATAACTAAAGAAAATCTTTCAAGTGAAAAACGCAATTTCTTTATATTAGTAATCATACACAAGGTAAATGTTATTACTTTTACAATTGAATTTTCTGGCACGATAAGTATACTTGCAATAAATAAATTTAAAAAGAAATGGCTCATTTTAGTTCTCTATTTTTAAATAATTTATAAACAAATGAGTTAAAAATGTTAAAAATCATTCTATATATCATTTTCACATTTCTATAGTGAATTTCAAATTTATCTTTACAGATAAAATATATGGGTCTATATTTAACTTTTAATTTATTATGAAAAACATATACATTTAATAATCTTTCTGCAAGAAAAGCAATTACCCTTTTTTGATAATCCGGGTATGTTGTCACATCAATTCTTCGTTCTAATTCAAATAACAATGGAAATAACCAGTTAAAATAATTATTAAAAATATTATATTTTGTAACAAATAAGCAATACAAAGATATTTTATTGTTTTTTTCAAATATATAAAAAAAGGATTCATCATATTCAGGATACACTTCATGTATAATTTCCTTAATACACAAATAATCATTAATATTATGCCAATTTGAATATTGTGTTCTTAAATTGCAATTTAATTTTTCAGGCTTTACTAGAATTATATCATTTTTTTCAAGATCTTTTATAAAATAATGCTCATAATTTTGCATCAATGGAATATAATTTAGATTTTTCTCTACTCCAATATACATTTTATCCATACAAAAATATCTTCTATAATGTGATAACCCGATATATTCTATATTAGGGAAATAATCTTTTATATTTTTCCATGCCCAATACCATGCTGTAAATTCACCAAATACCATATTTTTAATACTTATATTATCACCAGATGCATCATCTTGCATATCAAGTACAAAATTCGTACTAGCCTTTCCAGCTTGTATTGGAAAAAATATATCATCTTTCGGTAATTCCCACGATTGATAATAACACACAAGAATTTTTATATTTTTATATTCATCATAATTAAAATAATTTTTCATAATTAAAATTAATTTATTATTCTTTTTAAAAGAATAGTTAAATTTCTTCCTATAATATTTTTTATTAATTTTTTGAAATAAAATCCGCATATTTTCATAATCAAGATATTAATAGTAATTCTCCCGAAAATATAATCAATACATAATTTCTGGTTAAAACACCAAGAATTTATAGAAATACCATCTGCATTATTGAGTGAGATCGGATTATTAATTTTTTGTATTAATGATTTATCTATTATATTAAAAAAAATATAATCAGACACTATTATTTTCTTTGTAATAATATAATAACCAAATATTTTATGTAAGTTCTTTTTATAAATTACAGATTGATGTAATATATTACCTTTTTCATAATCTGCTATATATAATATTTGGTCAGGATTATAATATTCATTTTTTAAAAAATAATCAGAATAAAAAAACATTTTATCAATATTAAATAATATATTTTCGTTAATTACAATTTCCAAAATTTTATAATTACAAAAAACATCCCCGCTATTCATAAAATTTATCCACTCGCCTGTCGCCATATCAATTCCCTTATTCATTGCGTCATAAATCCCTTTATCCGGCTCGCTAATCCAGTAATCAATTCTGTCTTCATACTTTTTGATAACCTCAAGCGTATTATCAGTACTCGCGCCATCAACTATGATATATTCTACATTTTTATAAGTTTGATTTATCACGCTAAGAATTGTCTCTTCCAGCGTCTTTTCACCGTTACGAACCACGGTTACAACTGTAATAAGCGGCATATTTTCTTGAGATTGTTTTGTAATATTTTTTGTTCGTAAGCCGCCTGAAAGCATTTTGTTTTTTGTATGTTTATATTTCTTTCTAAAAGACTATTAATTATGAATCAAAGAAATATCAAAATTGTTTTGCCAATGGGCAGTTTGGGCATATATCGACGCAGTACTCAATAGGGAGTTTAGTATCGTGTTTTGGGGCTAAATAACGCACCCATTTTTTAATAACACCATTGTCATCTATTATGTATTCAGGACCACCGAATTCATTCGCTATTTTCTTTCTTAGGTTCAACAATTCCAATAACTTTTTCCTGTATTTACCTTCATCATCTGGTATTGACGACGGTTCTCTATTAAATCTTCCATCAAAAAAGTCCTTAGGTCTTCTATTAAAAAAATCAATATTCACCAGGTTTTTTATTGATAAGTACCTTGTTGGCTGCGCTCCAAAACGTACACGCCTTAATTCAAGACATCCGGGGATATTCATTACATAACAAACGTGTATTTCTTTAATTTTTTTACCATTTGGCAGCGCGTTAAATAATTTCTGTTTGCTATAGTCCAAATTTAACTTTACATTAATATTGCCCGAATTAATTTCCTTATTCCACCAATTCCAGAGAAACTCCAATTGATACTCTGTAAAAAGGTATATCTCTTTTTCACTTGGATGATATTTACCGCAAAAGAAGAAATTCTCCCAAAAATCTGTACCATCGGCTCCAAAGGCATTGTTTATGCGTGTCTCCATTACAGTAGGAGTTGTCTCGTCAAAGACATCGTTAATCTGAACATAATAGTCAATCATAGCAGTCTCCTGTATCTAGACATAAGTATATAGCTGAAATTAAGATATTTGTCAAGATAATTTATCCATATTTATTGATTTTTTTAATGGGACAGCTGCTGTTTAAGCCGGTACAATAGTCTATAAACTTCAGATCTACATATTGGGGGCCTAAATAACGCAGCCACTTTTTATCATTCTTTACGGAAACACCGAATTCTCCTGCTATTTCCTTTCTCATCGCCGCCAAGTTTAATAACTGTTTTCTGTAATCCTCTTTAGTTAATGCCCTATCCGCCGGTTCGCCATAAAATCTTCCGTCAAAAAAATCAACTTTTCTTAATCCGCCTTGCGATAAATATCTTGTAGGCTGTGTTCCAAAATACACACGCTTTATTTTAAGATGGCAATTATGGCTGCTCACATAACAAGCGCGTATTTCTTCAATTCTCTTGCCTTTTCGCATTGCGTTAAATAATTTCCATTTGCTATAATCCAAATTTAACTGTATATTCTTACTTGTATTATTTTTTTTATTCCACCAATCCCAGAGAAACCACAGTTGATATTCAGTAAAAAGATATATCTCTTTTTCATTTGGATGATATTTATCGCAAAAGAAAAAATTCTCCCAAAAATCTGTACCATCGGTTCCAAAGGCATATTGTACCCGCTGTTCCATTACAGTCGGAGTTGTTGTGTCAAATATGTCATTAAGTTGAACGCATACATTCATGTCTACCCTATATATTTATCGCAAGGTTACACAGAGAACATATACTTTTAATTGGATTCCATTTCCGGTGATATTTTAAAACTCTCTTTAATTGTTTTGTATTACAGTCAAAAGCATTTGATTGTTCGATAGGAAAGTATGTCTCCAACCTGAGGTTATACGCTTCGGTATGCGGCAGTTCCATAAAAATGAGGGATTTTTCCCTGTTATCTTTATCTTCAATCAGAGTATAATGTATATCAAACCTGTGAAGCCTCAGATGAATATGCAGTTTGTCTCCCAAGTCCGCATTAAGTTCTTTATCTTTTATTCTTTCCTTTATTTCTTTTTTTAAGGTATCATCCTGTGTCCAAATATTAACTGTATAGCCTTTTTTTAACATATTGTCTACGACAAAGTTTACCATGTCATAACGCCGCTGCTCATTAAATCTCCAGAAATAGCCGCAGACAAAAGTAATCTCCAAATTTTTCGAGTCATTGGAAATCTCATTAAATTTCTCAAAAAAAAATGCCCCTGTATCTCTGAGATAATTCAACTTAAATGGAAGAGCGCTAAAATTTTCCTCCCCCATCTTTTTGATTAATTTTTTCCAGCTTATTACCTGTCTGTATGTAGGAATTCCCTGATTTTTAAAAACTCTGTCCCGATAGCTTATAATAGGCCCGCTTTGACTTATATAATTATAACTTTCTACAAAATTATCCCATATCCCTTGGCTGATTTTTCCAACGGTAGTCGATGTGTCAAATTCATGAATTAGCGCCATTAATATACACCTGTAAATTTAATTAAAAGCTTAATATTTTGTTTTGTCAAGAGATTTATATTTATTTCTTCATTTTTTATTAAAGAACCATAAATACTCCATATTTTAGGAATATTCAACCATATTTCCCACCGTTTTGTAATACCTTTTGTCCGCAGTCCGCCTGAAAGCATTAATCGTATATCCTATTCATCATTTATTTAAACCAAATTCCCTTTGCTTTATTACTATATAATTTAACACATTGTATTGGCATTAAAACACAAGGCAACAATAAACTAATACATGTTGCTATGACAATGCCGTTTAAACCCCAAAGTCTTCCCAAGAAAACTGCTATAGGAATATGAAATATTGCCGCCGCAACAGTTGTGTATAATTCTAATCTTATTTTCCCTGTGCCGTTTATAATATAGATAAACGTAGCTTGCCAGTTAAACAATGTTATGTAAATAGCAACAATAACAGAAAGCACTAGCGGTACTTTTACAGCATCACCTATCCAGATAAAATAAAAGGTATTCGAAAAAAAGATCATCAAAATTGTACCGACTACTGTTAGCGAAAAAATAAATAATATTTTCTTTACAGATGATTTTATCCATTCAAAATCTTTTTTAACAAACGCTTCATTTGACGCACTCCAAAACGGAGACAGGATAATT